>Ga0138256_10000475_pt1 | contig 43898 bp, 36 predicted proteins | sample KNB2016incub_MG_FD_105486 | JGI IMG/M metagenome (GOLD analysis project Ga0138256, IMG submission 105486) | Active sludge microbial communities from wastewater in Klosterneuburg, Austria - KNB2014incub_MG | ecosystem: Engineered > WWTP > Activated sludge > Unclassified | place: Austria... | reverse complement strand
TGTAAATCTTTTTGATTGATGGGAGAAAGTTTTGTTGTAATCTTTATTTCCGGATGGTATTCTGTTTCGGCCTGTATTACTGCCAATAAATTCGGTTGAATTCCGGCGAATTAATTCACCGCTCCATGCCTGAAATGCATTATTCACCAGATTTAATATTACGCGGCCTAAATCCTGAGCGATGACATTTACTTTGTGTAAATCAGGATCCAGCTCAATTTTTATTTCGCAATTAAATTTGGGGTCTTTGGCTCGCATAGATTGGTAGGCCGGTTTGATATATTCTTCGCAGAGGGCATTGATATAGGTTGGTTCTTTGATGCCGGTGGCTTTACGGGAGTGTTCGAGCATGCCTTTGACTATATTGGAGGCAGCTGACCGTGCAGTAGGAAGGATACTTCAAAAAGGAATTAATTTTAGAATAGGGGATCCCTCCTCTATTTTTCCCATGACAGGCATTTATTTTTTACAGACTTCTGTTGATAATAAAACTGTAAGAGTAGAAAAAATGATGATTTCTAAGTAGTATTAACCATTAACCAAAATCCCAGTCAAAATAAAAAATAAACAATTTAAATTATATGAAAAAATCACCAAAATGCTTCCAGATTATAATCCATCCCCCCGATCTAATTTTCTATATTCATCTAAAATAACCAGGGGGTCAAAGTCATTAAATAACGGGTTTTTTAAAAGATTCAATAATCTTTCTGATGCTTTCACCAAGTCGTCAGTACCGTAATAATTATCTCTCAGAAAATGTACGTATTTCATCATTATGAAGGCATCTATATTTTGAAAAAATCGTTTAACGAAGCTCTTGAAATTGCTTGTATTCGACTTAAGCTCTTTCAGGATTCTATCAAATTCAATAGAAGTCAAAAAAGCCTGGGTGCTTTCATTTAATGACCTTGGTGACCAATATTGCTCCTGATACATCGACGGAAGTTCACTCAATAATCGCTTAAGATCTTCAAAAGCCTTTAGAGGATAAGTCATGGTTAATTCAGATTTATGCGACAGTGCTTGCTCCACAGCCCGGCCTGTACCAAACGGTACTCTGTGTGATCGCCTTGAAGATGGTTTGACTGTAGTACTATTAATCTCTGAAACCTGGTCGTTGATAGAAAACTTATGGATAAAATAAAAATCTTCACCAGCCTGTCGCTGAGGCATACCGCCCAGTGCGGCGTAAGCATTTGCCTGAACACAAAAAGCAGACCCTAATGTTTGATAAGCATGCGGAAATCCGGCATATCGCAAAGCATTTATATAATATCGCAAGTGGAGTTCATAGTGAGTGATGGCTTGAAGATGGGCCGAGCCAATGGTCAAAGCCAGATCATGCTCAAAATAAATAGTTTTACACGGGCGATTGTTTTGTGCATAGGCTTCAGCAATAGCGGTAAAATAGTTGGCTTCCACGATCGTATCTGCATCCATACTGCATAAGATACCATCAGTCGTTCCCATCAGGTCAAAACGGTAAATTCCTTCATCCATGCCAATTTTTCTGGCGTATCCCACTCCTGCTTTTTTGGAAAGAATACCCGTTTCATAAATGAAGTGGACTGGCACTTCATTTTTCCTTGTCTCCAGGTATTCGACGGTTTGCTTATTTCGTATTATCACCTCTGGCTGCTGGTGTATTGCATCATTGATCACAACGATGATCTCTACTGCGCCATGATAAGGTCTTGCGGCCAACTCCAAAGATTGAAGCGTAGCTTCCAGATCTGGTTCGTCATGACAGGGTATGACCACAATGAATTTTAAGTGGTCAACTGGATCGGCAGACAGTCTTGGTTTAAAATTTGTTTTTCGAAGATAGTCCTTGATAGAACTCATTCAGCAGCGGTAAATCTATACCCTACACCATGCACGTTTTCGATTTTTATAGAAGGGTCCTTTTCAAAAAATTTTCTCAACCTGGAGACGAATACATCCATACTTCTGCCCAGGAAATAATCATCCTTGCCCCATACAGCTATCAGGATATCCGATCTTTTACTCAGTTGATTTTTATGTTTAAAAAAGTACAACAAAAGCTCTGCTTCCCGTTGGGTCATGTCTTGCTTGCCGTCAGGGCCGGTGATCTGATAGTTTTCCGGATCAAAAGAATACTGTCCCAGGTTGATAATGCCAGAAGTCCGGTTTGGATCTACAAATCTTCTGCGAAGAAAAATCTCAATCCGAAGCACCAATTCCTCTATACTGAAAGGTTTAGTAATATAATCATCAGCCCCTAAAGAAAGTCCCTCAATACGGTCTTCTTTCATAGATTTGGCAGTAAGAAAAAGGATAGGAACCTCCTTGCTTTTAGCCCGGATCTCCCGAGCGGCTTCAAAACCATCTTTCTCCGGCATCATGACATCGAGGATACACAAGTCAGGCTTTTCTAATTCAAATGCTTTGACAGCCTCTACCCCATTATTGACCAGGATGACATTATAACCTTTAGCATTTAGATTGTCTGCGGTTACAAAGGCAAGGGTCTCGTCGTCTTCGGCTAGTAGTATTTTTGACTTGTTCATTTTTATTATTTGGGAATCTCAATGTACAAATTTGTTCCAACTCCTAATTTACTTTCTACTTTTATTTTCCACCCATGTGCTTTGCAAATCTGGTATACATAATGTAATCCCAATCCAAATCCTTTGACATTATGCACATTGCCGGTAGGTACTCGGTAGAATCTTGAAAATATTTTTCTTAAATATTCTTTGGGTATTCCCTGGCCATGATCCATACATTTAATGACCATTTTATCGGCTTCGTCGTAAGTGGAAATTTCAATTTTAACATTCCCATCTGTAGAATATTTAATAGCATTGTCCAGGATATTCTGAGTGATGTGGATAAAATGAATTGGATCTGCTTTTACTACCGGGGCCAATGCCTTCAAATCCATCGTGATTTCGCCATGCCGGGCTTTGATCCTCGGCTCCATGCTCGATACCAGGTCAGTGATAATCTGATGGGTATCCACAGGCTCAGGATTGATCTGGAAATCAGTTTTCTCCATTTGAGCTACCTGCAGCACTCTTTCGACCTGGGTGTTGAGAAGTTGGTTTTGATTTTTAATAATCTGGGCATATTGCTTTAATCTGGGGTTTTGGCTGATTGTTTCATTCTGAAGTAACACATCAGAAGAGATCATGACTGCGGCTATCGGTGTCTTAAACTCATGTGTAAGATTATTGATAAAATCCTTCTGCATCTCTGCCAGGGTCCTTTGCTTCAATATGATCCATAAACTATAAGCAAAAAATATCAAAGTGAGTAACAAAAGCCCCAGGCTGGCCCAGGTATAGGTATAAAAAGGGTTGACTTTCCTGTCAACAAATCTCACTCCAAAATAATAAGTAAAATCCCTGTAGGTGGGCAATTTGGCCATTTTTTTTGAAGAAGATTCATTTTCCTCATAGCTTACGGACTGATTAAACACCATATTGTCTTTGTCACAATCATAGATACCATATTCAAAATTTTCGCGAAGTCCGATGCTACGGAATTCTGCTTTGAGATAGGCATCCAAAGTATTGACATTGATATGGTCATTGATATTGACTACAAAGTAATTTGATTCAGGTATTTTTATGAGCTGATCGTTGGCAGGGAGTTGTTTTTCAGATTTTGCTAACTTGCGTGCGACATTATACAGAGCTGTGAGCGCTTTATTTCTAAAAGCCTTTTCTTCAGAACTTTGCTGCTGTCTGATGATATAAAACTGAATAAATAGGGTCGATAAGATGGCTATCGAGCCCAGGATGATCAATCTGGCTATGACACTGGATCTCATGAATTGTACAAAATTAACATTAGTTGGCTATAACTTCGCCTCTGGCAATTAAACATGGGATGCCATCCTCGAGTTTATAATTTTTAGTTTTTATGGAGCAATCGACTATATCATCAATCCATACCCGATTTACTACACAATATTTTCCTGATATTCCGACACTTAGACACATGTTTTCAAGCCAGGTGGTGCTGATAGAAGCTGCTGAAACCTATCAGAAAAACAGCCTCCGAAATCGGTGTTACCTCGCATCCAGTACTGGAAAAATCATGTTGTCAGTGCCACTGTGCAAGGGCAAACACCAGCAACTTGCAATCAGGGAGGTCAGAATAGCCCATCATCTACCCTGGGTCTCCAACCACCTCAGGACTATATCCAATTATTATAAGAGAGCTCCATTCTTTGATCACTTTTTCGGAGATATTGAAGCTATTTTGGGCAGAAAACAAACTTTTTTATTGGATCTGAATTGGGACTTATTGCATTATATATGTAGTTGTTTTCATTGGAATCCAGATATTGCCTATGCGCTTGATTTTGTACCTTCCAGGGAAAAGGATCCTCTCGAACTGAATGATCATTTAGTCTATCCACAATTGTTTCAAGACAAAAACGGCTTCATAGGAGGATTGAGCACGCTGGATTTGATGTTCTGTATCGGGCCGCAATTAAAATATCTATCTGCAAGAAATTAAATACCATCATATTATCGGATATTTATAAAAAAATAGAATCACGTGAACTTATTTAAATTCGACCCTAAGCTGGAAGTCTATCAAAGCCTCATCGATGAGTCTGTCAAAAACCTTCATGACTTGACGATGGATATTAGACACAAAGAACTGATGGAGACGGTCTCAGAATTAAGAGGTCGGGTTAGGGATCCATTTATGTTTGTAGTCGTCGGTGAAGTCAAAGCTGGCAAAAGCAGTTTTATCAATGCTTTGCTCAAAGCTGACCGCGAAATCTGCAAAGTAGCTCCAATGCCAATGACAGATACGATCCAACAGATACTATACGGTCCGGAAGAGATGGAGGTATTTATCAATCCGCATTTTAAGCGAATATTTGTCGCCGCTGACATATTAAAAGAGATAGCGATCGTCGATACTCCAGGCACTAATACGATAGTAGCACATCACCAGGAAATTACTGAAAGATTCATCCCATCTTCTGATCTTATTGTCTTCGTCTTTGAATCAAAAAATCCATATCGGCAGTCTGCCTGGGATTTTTTTGACTATATAAAAGAAGAATGGCGCAAAAAAGTGATTTTCGTCCTTCAGCAAAAAGACCTGATGAATGCTGAAGATCTGGGGATCAATGAAAAGGGCCTGGCAGAATATGCTCACAAAAAGGGTATGTCTGATATAAAAATATTTTCAGTGTCTGCCAAACTGGAACTAGAGGGCAAGGAAAACGAAAGTGGTTTTGTTGAGCTCCGTGCCTACATCAATGATCATATACTGAAAGGAAAAGCACCTTTTATCAAATTGTTTAATAATATCTCTACTGCCCAAAACATCAATGAACGCATCTTCAAAGGGATCATTGACAGGAAAGAACAATATATCTATGATGTCAACTTTAGAAATGATATCAGGACCAGCCTTGATGAGCAGGAGTATAAATCTAAAAATCAAGTTGAAAACCTGGTAGAAAACCTGCTGGCAGCGTATGATCGGGCTACGATGAAAACAGAAAAAGAGCTCGAGGAAGGCTTGGGTATGTTTTCTTTATTTAAAAGGTCTATTGTCTCCGTCTTCAGTAAAAGTCAATCGGTAAAAGAATGGTTGACCGTCTTGCTCAATGGCCTGGAAAAAGATCTACAGATAGAGTTACAAAGTAAATTGTCAGGAGGCATTGCAGACATTGCGGACAATGTACAGCAGATGGGAAAAATCATCGACCTCAAAATCCGAAACAGTCGCACCATTTTAAAAGACAATCACGAATTATTTGCAGAGATCGCTGAGCGAAGAGCCAATGTATTTAGAGATCTGCAGGAATCGTTCAATAACTTCCTCAATAAGTCTGAAAATTTTAGCCAGGCAGAAATGTTTCCCGGGCAAGAATCAATCTCCCCCCAAATCGCGGGAGGTACCGGAATGGGTATAGTAGGTATCGTATTGGCGGCAATTACCAAAGGGGCTATTTTCGATGTGACCGGAGGAGTAATCTCCGGATTAGGATTTTTATTTGCCGGAGCTTTGGCATTTTTCCAAAAACGAAAGTTCATGGATGCTTTCAGGAAAGAAATCGCCAAAGGCAGACTCAGCCTGGAATCTGATGTACGAGTCAAACTAAATGATTATATCGTCAATATCCGTAAGAAAATAGAGAGCTCATTTAATGATTTTGACGGCTTACTTCAATATGAAGAAGCCCAATTGAAAAAACTGGATGCCAGTCATGAAAAAATAAAAATAGATCTCTATAAGCTCGAAGGAGACTTAAAGCAGTATGATTTGGTATAAATCGCAGGCTCATTTGACTATGTCAAAAGTCATTGTTGTTCCATTTCCTCTTTAAATATTCCGTTTCTTTAATTCTTCTACAGCATACGCACATGCCCGGGCTGTCATGGCCATATAAGTCAGGGAGGGATTGACACAACTGCTGGAAGCCATAAAGGATCCATCCGTAACAAAAACGTTTTTCACTGAATGCATTTGATTAAAGCCATTGAGCACAGAAGTTTTGGTATCTCGCCCCATCCTGACAGAACCCATTTCATGATTAGCATTCCCCGGAAAGGAGATGGCATAATTAGGTTTGACATTTTTATACCCTGCAGCCTCAAGCATTTCAGCTGCCGAATCTGTCATATCTTTACTCATCGCTTTTTCGTTTTCTCGAAATTCTACATTGGCTTCCAACATATTCATTCCCCATGGATCTTTTTTATCCTTGTTGATGGTCACTCGATTTTCTGAGTAAGGCAGGCATTCCCCAAAAGCACCGAGACTGATCGTCCACCCTCCTGGCTGTCCTACCGCCGCTTTGAGTTCTTCGCCAAAACCGTGATTTTTTACATGATCACCATTGTTCCAGCCACTCCTGGATGCCCCACCCTGCATGCCAAACCCTCGAATATAGTCAGGCCTCTGCTCGTGAATATTCCTAAACCGGGGTACATAAATACCGTTTGGACGACGACCATAATAATATTTATCTTCATACCCTTCAACTTGCGCTGACGCACTGGCAAATTTGTGATGATCCATAATGTTTCTGCCTACCTGATCGCTGTCATTGCCCAACCCATTCGGAAATCGGTTGGAAGTTGAGTTTAATAGTATTTGAGCAGTAGCGAGGGTTGCTGCATTGACAAATATCAGTTTAGCATAATACTGTACAACATTTTTTGTCTCAGTGTCTATGACTTCAACCCCAGAAGCTTTTTGGCTTTTTTCGTCATACAGAATTTGATTGGCCAGTGAATGCGGCCTTAAAGTGAGATTGCCTGTTTCAAAAGCTGCTGGCAAGGTTGACGCATTCGTACTAAAATAGGCGCCGTATGGACAGCCTCGATGACATAGATTTCGATACTGGCATACACCTCTGCCTTTGACCGGCTCTGTGAGGTTAGCGCAACGGCCCATAATTACAGGCCTCTTCATTTTATCATTGATGATCCGGGTGAAATCTTTTTCAACACAGTTCATCTCCATTGGTTTCTGAAAGTGACCATCAGGTACGATGGCAAGACCATCCTTATTGCCATTCACCCCAATGAATTTTTCAACATAAGTATACCACGGTTCAATGTCCTTATATCTGATAGGCCAATCGACCCCATGCCCATCTTTGGCATTGGCTTTAAAATCCAAATCTGACCATCGCCAGGTCATACGAGCCCACAATAAGGACCTTCCTCCGACGACATTGGCTCTGACCCAATCATATCTTTTAGTTTCAATATAGGGATTGTCTTTGTCCACTATATAAAAGTGTTTATTGTCTTCTCCGATTGAATAATGCCTGGTTTGTACATAATATTTCTCCCGATCTTCCTGAGTCAGCCTATTGTGATGTTCAAAATCCCAGGGTGAGGTGGATGCCGTAGGGTAATTGGGATGTAATAGAGGCCCCCCACGCTCAAGCATTAACACTTTTAATCCTTTTTCACAAAGTTCCTTGGCAGCCCAGCCTCCACTGATACCTGAACCAATGACTATGGCATCAAAAGTATTTTGCTCCTTTAACCCGCTGTTTATATTTATTGTATCCATATAATGACTTAAAGATATAAATTAGCTGAGAGGTCTATATCTTAAAAAGGAGTAATAGTAATTTTTATTTCTGTGGGCCAGTCAATCAAGCTGATAATTTTTTCTTCATCAGCCAATGAGGAATCCCTACCTCTTCAAAGGATTTGCCGGTCCTTGAATATCCCAGTTTTTCGTAAAAAGCAACAGCCTCCTTCCTCGCATGGAGTACCATTTCGGAGTAACCATGATGCCTGGACCATGCTTCACTATACATCACAAGTCCTTTACCAATGCTTTTTCTTTGAAAGGCTGGTTTTACAACAACTTGCCGCATCTGAATCACTTTATTTTCTAAGGGTGTAAGTAATAAGTAGGCAGTCAGCCCACCATCTCCGGAGTAAGCAGCTAAATGAAACTGATTAAATTCTTCTGACAGCGCCTCGACCGTAAAATCTAATCCCAGGGGCTCTTTTAATACCTCATATCTAAGTTTGACCGCTTCGTCGTAGGCAGGTGTGGCAAACTGGATAGGGCAATAGAGCATGAATGATTATTTTTATGACCATAAATATAGAAATGATGAAGAAATCAATATTGTTTTTTATAGTTGTGATGTGGACGATAGGGCTTATAGCACAGTCAAAAACCAAATCCACTTCAAAATCTACAGTCACGACCACGGCGGCCGTCGATATGAGATCAGTCATAGACAAGATGGCAGATGAAATAGATGCCGAAGTTTGCATTCAGAGGCATTGGTTTCATCAAAATGCAGAACTCAGTAATCGTGAATTTAAGACAAGTGAGCGCATAGCTGAAACCTTAAAGTCCATGGGTATTGAAACCCAAACCGGTATCGCTAAGACAGGGGTAGTTGGCCTTATACGGGGTGCCAAACCCGGCCCCACGATCTTATTGAGAGCAGATATAGATGGATTGCCAGTGACTGAACGAGTCGATCTCCCCTGGAAGTCAGTCAACAAAGCCGTGTACCAGGGTATGTCTGTCGGGGTCATGCATGCATGCGGGCATGATACACATATCGCAATGTTGCTTGGTGCAACCAAAATTCTTAATTCTATGAAAGATCAGCTCAAAGGCAATATAAAACTTGTATTCCAACCAGCGGAAGAAGGCGCTCCTGCAGGAGAAGAAGGAGGAGCCGGATTGATGATCCAAGAAGGACTTATGAACAATCCTGCAGTGGATGTTGCCTTCGGGCTCCATGTCAATTCACTCACCCCGGTAGGACATATCAATTATAAACCAGCCGGTATTATGGCAGCAGCAGACCAACTTAAAATCACGATCAAAGGGGTACAATCCCATGGGTCTACCCCCTGGAAAAGTGTCGACCCTGTAGTCATCGGATCAGAGATAGTCATGGCACTCCAGACCATTATAAGCCGTCAGGTAGATCTCACCAAAGAAGCTGCAGTAGTGACGGTAGCTACTTTTCACGCCGGGGTACGTAATAATATTATCCCGGAGGATGCAGAACTAACTGGTACTATCCGCACTCTGGATACTGGCATGCAGCGCATCATTCATCAAAAAATCAGACTTATTGTAGCCAACATTGCGGAGAGCATGGGTGCCGAAGCTGAAACTGAAATCATTATGGGCTACCCGGTCACATATAATGACCCTGCTTTAACTGATCTCATGTTACCCTCTATCAAGCGGGTAACCGGAGAAAAAAATACTCACCTGATCAAGGCAGTCACCGGTGCAGAGGATTTTTCCAAATATGCGCTAAAAGTGCCTGGCTTGTTTCTATTTGTAGGTGGTATGCCGGCGGGTAATGACATTAACCTGGCACCTTCTCATCATACACCTGATTTTTATGTTGATGATAAAGGGATGAAGACCGGGATCAGAGCACTCTGCAATTTGGCGATCGATTATGCTGATCAGTGGAAGTCTGCAAATGGACTGATGTCGGTCAACCCTCAAAAGTAGTCTTGACCATTAAGCAAAAGTTAAAAAAAGTAGTTTTGCCAACTCAATAATGACTCCCTTCGTCTTTATATGTATGAAAAACATATTAATAATCGTAATTGCAATGGCCTCCTTTAGTTGGATGGCATGTGAAAAATCTTCAAATACAGAAAATGCTACTGGAATAACAGGTACCTGGAACCTTGTGGCCGTCAGTGGGGGTATCACCGGTCAAGGCTATGCAGCAAAATTTGATGCCATAAGATTTGATGACACCAGTTTTGATTTATTAAAAAACAAAGCCAGCATTTATAATGGGGCTTACATTCTGCAACCTAATGCAGTCACTCCGGATTCCCTTAAGATTACGAGCGCTCCGACGGATGCAGATTTTTTCTTGAATATCACTGCCAAAGGCATTGAGATTGACAAAAATAGATTGGTGCTGACAGAACCTTGTTGTGACTTGTACAGTTACGAATTTTCGAGGACGGTCAACTAACCGTATTTATTTTTAACGCTTTTTGCAAAACGAGATCAATTCATTTGCTGTCATGGTATTGAGACACAATGATGCAGGCAAAGCTCCTCGCCTTGCCGATATCAGACCATAATTAATATCCTTGATAGAAGTTTTATTATGGGCATCTGGATTGATAGCTACATATACTCCTAACTCTACACACTTAGTGATATGACTGGCATCGATGTCCAGCCTCTGGGGGTTGGCATTCAGCTCTATAGCAACCTGATTGGCTTTACATGCGTCTAAAATTCTGGCATAATCAAGTGGATACCCTTCTCTGCTCAACAGCAATCGTCCGGATGGATGGCCGATGATATTGGTAAAAGGGTTTTCGATGGCTCTTATAAGCCGATGGGTAGCCTTAGTCTCATCCATATTAAACACACTGTGGATGGATCCGATGATGAGTTCAAACCTGGATAATATCTCTTCATTGTAATCCAGGTCACCATGTGCCAGGATATCACATTCTATCCCCTTGAGTATTTTGAATGGATGTAGTTTTTGGTTTAGATAGTCGATCTCCAGCCACTGTGCTTCCAGCTGCTCTAGCTTTAGTCCATTGGCGTATGCTGCAGCCTGTGAATGATCCGTAATGACCAGATACTCATAGCCACACACTTGAGCTTCGGTCGCCATAGCTTCTAAAGAATGAATGCCATCACTGTAAGTAGAGTGACAATGTATGATTCCTTTGATATGTTGGTGGTTGATCAGCAAATCAAGTTCTTTTTGAGACCATTTTTCGATGTGCTGGATGTCCCTTAATTCAGGACTGATATAAGGCAGGTGCTTGGATTTGAATAATTCAGTTTCTGTGTTAAAGGATTTGTCAGGGCTATCGAGTACATGTTGTGCAAACGACCGAGGCCCTGTCGTGCTCACCAGGTCATGAATCAAATCATGTCCGGTCGTAAAATAAAAATGTATTGGCAAAAATTCTTGCCACATACCTTTGTCATTGTTTTTTGAAGGCAAATCCCACTCAAAAGGTTGATTTTTCATAAACTTTTCAAGCTGCACCCTGGAGCAGGTCGTCAATAATTCCATTGTCTCTACGATTGGTACACCACGACGAAGTGAGCCAGTGAGGATGGTGACCGAACCAGGTACGGCTAGGCCAAGCATGTTAATGATTTCATTGGCATGATAAGTGACCAAATGGTGGAGATATTTTCCTTCACTTGACTGTAGAAATCCAATGGCTTTGATGATCGCACTTTGAGTCTTCTCACCAAAACCTTTAAGCTCAATGAGCCTGTTTTCATTGCAGGCATATAGTAATTCGCCTGGTGAGGCAAATCCATGTTCATGCCAGAGCGTAGCTACTTTTTTTGGTCCCAGGCCGTTTATTTTCAACATTTCCACCACTCCGGGCGGTGTTTTGGCCAGGTATTTTTCCAAAGTAGGCATGCTGCCGGTCTTCACCAGGCTTTGGATTTTTTCAGCAATGGCTTCGCCAATACCTTTAATTTCCATCAATTGTTCCATGCCAAAATCCGCCAGCGGTGTATCTAATTTTCGAAGAGTTAGATAGGCATTTTGGTAGGATCTGATCTTGAATGGATTTTCATTGTGCAATTCCATGATTTTGGCTAGTAGATCAAAAGCATTGGCTATTTCTTTATTACTCACAGCTCAAAAGTAATTTTTTTGGATTTCAAATACTGGCAAATTCAAGTTGAATTTTGTATCAGAGTAGTAATTGGGGTAATTTTTTTAACTTATAATGGATATGCATTTGTATTTTTGATATATAATTTAAATAAAGCATGAAAAATTTTCTAAGCAAATTATTCGGAAAAGCCAAACAAGTCGGAGAACAGATAGCTGATAAAGCAGAAGATGCTTTTGAAGCAGCCAAAGAAAAAGCGGAAGATTTGATGGATGATCCTAAGGTCCAATCTGCATTAGCCAAAGCCAAAGAAAAGGCCCATGACCTGGTAGAAGATGCCAAAGACCTTGGCCATAAAGTAGCTGAAAAGGCAGATGATGTTTGGGACAAAGCCAAAGACAAAGCTGAAGACATTTTGGATGACCCAAAACTTAAATCGGTGATCCAAAAAGCCAAGGATAAAGCTGCTGACCTGGTAGATGACGCAAAAGATCTTAGCCATAAAGTAGCTGAAAAAGCAGACGATGTCTGGGACCAAGCCAAAGATAAAGCAAGTGACCTCGTTCAGGATGCAAAGGACCTGGGATCTAAGCTCGCTGACCAAGCAGAGGATGCGATGGACAAGGCCGTGGATAAAGCTGAGGACCTTGCTACCAATATAGGTTCCAAAATCAGTAGCAAAGCTGAAGAGGGCCTGGGTAATCAGACTACAGGAGAGGATCTTGCTGATCCTGAGAGTGCCAAGCCTGAAGACAAAGTTTAGTGATATAGTTTATCATTGGTAGCTCCACTTCTGCTGGTCTACCTGCATCGTGATGGTGGGGACAGGACTTTCCTGACCTTCTACTCTACCTATAATTTGATTAGGGATATTTAATGCTTCTGCCATAATTTGTACCCGCTCCAAAGCTGATGCCGAACCATATATTTCCAACCGGATGCCCATATTAAATACTTTATACATTTCCTCGACAGAAGCTTGACTGCATTCTTTAATTATTTGAAATATAACTGGAGCTTCCGGCATATGGTCCTTAATGATGTGCACCCCTTCAACAAATTTCAACACCTTGCTATGCGCGCCACCTGTCCCATGGATGATCCCATGAATACCCTCCATGTCTGCTCGCATCATTTGATGTAAAAGGGGCAGAAAAGTTCGGGTAGGTGACAATAATAATTCACCAATAGTCTTTTTGACATTTGGGCCCAAGTCTATCAGATCAGTCATCCGGTATTTTCCGATGTATACCAAAGAGGAGTCTATGCTTGAGTCAAAAGATTCTGGATAATTGGAGAGATAGTATTTCGATAGGACATCGTGACGAGCACTCGTCAGTCCATTACAGCTGATACCACTATTATATGTAGACTCGTAACTGGTCTGTCCGGCAGAGCCAAGGCCTAAAATCAAATCTCCAGCCTGAATTTGATTGACAAACACCTTTTTGGCATTCAAGCGGGTATAGGCGGTGTATCCAACATCAATAGTCCGGATCACATCCCCTACATCTGCAGTCTCCCCTCCAGCGTGTATAATGTCTATGCCAATAGGCTTAAGCACATGGGCAAACTCCAAAGTACCTTCTATTATAGCTTCAAGTACTTCGACGGGAATCAATTTTTTGTTGCGGAGGATCGTATTGGATATGATAAACCTTTCGACTGCTCCGCTACAGGCCATATCATCCACATTCATCACCAAAGCATCCTGGGCAATCCCCTTCCATACATTGAGATCACCTGTCTCCTTCCAGTATAAATAGGCGAGAATGGTTTTGGTTCCTGCAGTATCGGCATGCAAAATGATATTATCTTCAGCTTTATTTGAAAACGGATCGGCCAATATTTTGCAGAAGGTATTTTTATAGAGGCCATGATCCAGCTTACGGATTGCTTGATGCACATCACTTTTATCACTGGATACTCCCCTGGACTCATACCTAGAATTATCTGTCACCACGGTTTAAGATTGATTATTGAGTAAAAATTTTAATCAAAGATAGTTTTCCATTTGCGACCGTACAAAGCATAGGCCGACGAAAGAAAGATAATCACCCAATAGATGCTCTCTGATCCCCAGGCCCAATTCAGTCCCATTTGTTTTATTTTGATAATATAAAATGCTACTACCATATAAAAAATAGTACAAGCTATTTGTATTATCAATGCTTGCAGAGATGCACCTGTGCCGCTCAACCCATTAAAGAAAATCGTCGCTACAGAAAACATGAGCAACAATATGAGTATGATTTGAAAAATAGGCTTCGTATCGTACACCAGCTGCATATCATCAGCTCCAAGGATCGGATAAAATAGATATTCTGGGAGCAGTAAAGCCGGAACAGCTATGATGGCTGTGGTGATAAAAGCTAGCACGGCAGTTTTTTTGATGATTGGGATCACCGCATTTAACCGGTCCTTGCCGATATAGCCACTTACCAAAGTCTGGATACCGGCAGCATAACCCCAGATCGGCACACTGAGGATTAGGTAGACGATTCGGCCAAGGTTAGAGATGGCGAGCTCTTTTTCGCCCATATTCTCAATCCAGGAAAATAGCAAAAACCAAGATCCTAAACCCACGATAGATTGCACTACAAAAGGTACTGAAACCTGGATGATCTGACGGATGATTTTCCAATTGATAGGATGCAGGTTAAAAATATGATATTGGTATTTTTTATTGTCCAGAAAAATAAAAAAAGTAAATATGATCAGCGTGATTGCCTCCGCCAAAGTACTGGCCAGGGCTGCCCCGCCTATTCCCATTGAAGGCAAGCCAAAATGGCCGAATATAAACCCATAATTAAGTATCAAGTTAATAATAATCAACACAAAGGTCTGATAGCCAATCACTGCAGTTCGAGCTACCCCTGCATACAAAGCAATATAGACCACCCCCAGGTAACTAAAAAAAGCACCTACAGACCTATACTTGATGTAAGACAGACTATGTTGGATGATGGTCTCCGAAGAGGCTAATTTGGTAAAAAGCCATTCACTGCCATACCTCATGAAAAAAAACATGACAGTAGCCATCACCAATTCAAATAAAACCATCATATGTACTATTTGACCGATCGCTACTTTATTTTTCTCCCCCATTTTCCTGGCTATCAGGATCTGCCCGCCTCTGGAAAAACCATATCCAATAGCGGCAATGATCAGATAATACACTCCGACAAAGCCCATTGCAGCAAACATCAGCTGATCATAATGATATAAAAATATACTATCTGTGAGCGCTATGATGTTTTGAGATGCTCCACCAATCATAATCGGAGCTGAAATCTTAAGTATATTGCGGTAAGAGGTGCTTAGATTCACATTGGATATGGCAAAATTAATTTACCCTTGCGAAGAAAGTCATTTTTTCTTAAACACAGGCAGATAAAATATTTCAAAAATTTATTGAAATAAATTGAGGAAAAAACAGAACAGCGTATAAATTTGTCGCTGTAAGTAAACTAAAAATAAATATCACCAAGATTTAACAAACTCTTGTATGAAAAAAAAAGAAGATCCTAAGGCAAACAAAAAACGTGTAGTCAAAGACTACGAAAATCTTTCACCTGAGCTGCTTTCGTTGATGCATGCTGCTTATCCAAATGGATTTGATGGTGCGATGATATCATTCTTCGATCGTGATGGCAAGAGAGTTTCTGCCATTCCTTTCGAAACCGATGAAATTTATTATCTCATCCGATGGGTCGAGAGAAAGGCCAAGCCAGCAAAGGTAGACCCTGATCTTGAGGCTGATCTGGATACCGAAGGCTCCTCCGAAGGCGATGATGAAATATTTGCAGATGATGAAGAAAGTGATGACTCTGGAGATGTTTCACTGGATGATATCGAAAATGCAGAAAACTCATTTAGTGAAGACGACAATTACTAATGAGATTTTATCACCTTCCATTTACATTGATTGACTGATCCGGACGATCCTATTGAGCTATTCAGGAAGCATGGACACCTTCTTATAGATTTTATCGCTAACTATTTGACCGATTGCAGCAATGAGCATATACGGGTCACCCAATTGATCGATCCGGAAGATTCTTACCATACCTGGCTGGAGGAATTGATTCACCCTACTTTGTCTGTCTCCCAATTAAGTTCAAAAATCATTTCAGACTCTATACACCTGCACCACCCAGGCTATGTAGGGCATCAGGTGGCCAACAGTCATCCTTTTGCTTTGCTGTCAGATTTATCAGCGGGATTACTTAATAATGGCATGGCAGTCTATGAAATGGGGCAGGTCTCTGTGGCCATGGAACGTGCTGTTTGTGAAATCCTTACCTCCTTGGTATCCTGGCCAAAGACATCAACCGGATTTTTTACTTCAGGAGGCACCTTGGCCAATCTTACTGCATTGCTCACTGCCAGGGAAATAGGCTCTGGTGGAACCTATTGGAATAGTGGTCATCGGAATTCTAAATACGCCATCATGGTATCTAAAGAAGCCCATTATAGCGTCGAAAGAGCTATTAAAATTATGGGACTAGGCCAGGATGCGATCATATCCATTCCGACCAACGATGATTTTCAAGCTGATGTATCTGTACTGGAAGATTTATATCTGCAAGCCGTCGATCGGGGCTTCAAAATATTTGCTATCATAGCTAATGCAGGGAGCACGGCGACCGGATCCTACGATGATATTGAAGCTTTTGCCCTATTTGCTAAGCCAAAAAAGATTTGGTTGCATGTAGATGGTGCTCACGGTGGAGCAGTCTGTTTTAGTGATACTTATAGACACCTGATTAAAGGAATTGAAGAAGCGGATTCCATGATTTTGGACTTTCATAAATTACTACAGACTCCTATTTTAAGTACTGCATTATTGTATAAATCCTATCAGTCTTCCTACCAGACTTTCACACAGGGAGCACAATACCTTTACGAACAAAAAGACCAGGAATGGTATCAATTGGGCAAACGGACATTCGAATGTACCAAAAACATGATGGTGCTCAAAGCTTATACCTTGATACATCAGTTAGGCATAAAAAGACTGGGCCTGGATATCGATTATCGATATGATCTTGCAAAACAATTTGCAGACTTGATCAGAATGGACTCTTCATTTGAATTGGCGACCTATCCTGCTTCTAATATTGTCTGTTTTAGATATAAACCAAAGGAAGTCGATGATGAACAATGTGATGAATTAAATCGCGTGATTCGTAAAAATATACTGGCTACCGGCAAGTTTTATTTGGTTCAGACCGTGATAGATCATAAAACTTATCTCCGTACCAGCCTGATGAATCCTGCTACCACCCTTGATCACTTAAAGAAATTATTAGCCCTCATCAAAAGTCTGGATCCTCTAAGATTATGACCCCTATCTCTATTTACCAAGTGGATGCATTCACAGAAGCATTGTTCTCAGGTAATCCTGCTGCAATCTGCATGATGGATTTTGACTTAGCTGATCAGGTCCTTCAATCTATTGCTGCAGAAAACAATCTTGCAGAGACTGCCTACGTATGGCAGACAAGGGAAGGTTTTAAAATAAGGTGGTTCACACCGACTATTGAGGTGGACCTTTGCGGACACGCCACCCTGGCCGCAGCATATGTCATATTCAGTCTACATCGAGCCGAGGGTTCAATGATCAAATTTGACTCGAGGAGTGGGCCTTTGTATGTCACTCAGAAAGCAGACAACACCCTGGAGCTGGACTTTCCTGCTGATGTCTTCTACCCTGTCACAACTCCAGACCTTATCGAAGCCGCTTTGGGGTGTACAATAATAGAAAGTATTAAAGGCAAGAGCGATTATCTGGTCAGAATAATAAATGAAAGTACTTTGGTTTCTTTGAAGCCGGATTTTAGCCTAATCAAAAGACTGCCTGCCAGAGGGTTGATTGTCACCGCACCCGGAGACACAATAGATTTCGTGTCCAGATGCTTTTTTCCGCAGAGTGGGATAGATGAGGATCCTGTGACAGGCAGTGCTCATACTACGCTAACCCCTTTCTGGGCTTCAAAATTGGGCAAAACGGATTTTGTCGCCAGGCAGGTATCGTCACGTGGTGGTGACTTGTATTGCGTCCTCAAGGGGGATCGGGTACTGATCGGAGGTCATGCGGTACTATATTTGGAGGGCCACATCTTTGTCAAGCCTGCATAGACTCAAAAATAACCGAAAGCTTGTCAGATTCATGACCCCAATTTAAAACCTCTCTTGCTTGCAGACAGGCAAAATGCATTTTTACATAGCGGTCATAATCCTCTGATAATTTTATGATTTCACTTTCCAAATAAGCAGATTGAACAGGATCGTCCAGTAAAATGGATACCTCCCATCGATTATTGATCAGGCGATACTCAGGAAAATTCATTGTTATGCTTGGCAATCCTGCCATGATATAGTCCAGGTTCTTGTTAGCCAGCGATATTCTGGAGTTTTCATGCCTTCCTTCGAGTAAGCTTATACCCAAAAATGCTCTGGAAGTCACCTCGAATAAATCATCAGGCGCCAACATACCGAGGAAGCGGACCCGATCTTGGAGCCATGCTTTATCAGTCAAAGTCATCAGTTGATTTTTCAAATGTCCATCACCTGCTATGCAGAGCGTAAAAGCCGGGGGCAAATTTCCAACCATTAAAATCAAGGTATCCAGGCATCTGCCTTCGTTAAGATGACCTTGAAAAAGGATGATCTTACTATCAAACCTTTCCCGAATAGTGCCGATCAATTGTCTCATAACAGGATAGTTGTGCACGATCTGAGGGCTCAATCCAAATTTTTTAAGATGATCACACACCCCAATGTTTACGGCAATGATTTGTTTTAATCCCGGTAAAAAAAGTCGCTCTACTCGATTCCAGAATCCCCTGATTAGTGGTTTGCTGTATAGTTCAGGAATCGAAGGATATATCTCATGACAGTCCCAAATTAATTTTTTCCTGCTAATCCAGGTAGCTAATCTGATACCTGGCAACGTATCAAGATCAACAGCCAGATATGCCTGGTAAGACGAAAAGATCGTCTTTGTAAAAAATATAACATTGAGGATTAAATAAAAAAAGATTCCATTCCGGGGCCGTATATCCAACCGCTCTATGGTATACCCATTTCCGCTAAAAGCTAAACTACCAGGTTTAAGCGTGCCGACAAGATGAACTTTCCATTCATGATGTACCAACCACTCAGATATTCGGATCATTCGTTGATCGGTGGCCAAATCATTAGATACAAAAATGCAAATGGATTTCACAGCCCAAATGTACTCAACGACAACCAATCGAAAATAAAGACCTCAGTATGGGTCAATCAGGAATGGCATAAATAAGCTCATGATCTATGGTCAGCTGCAATTCCCCTTCTAATTCTTTTAAAGCTACCAGCACAGCGTCCTTTTGTATAGCGGAAAACATATTGAGCAGATCCTTCAGTTTTATCGGCGATTGACCTTTGACGGCGTTTAAAATATTTTTTTTGTATTCAATAAATATCTCAGGATCACTTTTTTTTCTTTTAAGACAAAGGTCGCAGATGCCACATTCGTCTGCATCATGTTCACCAAAATATCGCTGCATAGCCATACTGCGGCAATGATCCGCTTCCACATATTTCCATACGTTTTGAATTTGATGTAGAGCACGCTGTTTTCGAAAGTCATACCATTTTTGATCGATTTCTAGAGTGTCACTCCTGACACGTGAACCTTTAAATATAATTTTAGGAAGATCACTTCTTGGTTGATAACGGATGATGCCGGAAAGGTGCAGGCTTTGCAAAAAATAGACCACATCGTCCTCACTAATTTCTAGTTGCCGACTTAGCTTGTATTCGGATATCTTGACTGGATTAAAAAATACCCCTTCATAAGATCTCAAGATCAATTTGATGAGGGCATCTTCTTCCGCATGTTTGACCTGATATCGATACAAAGTCTCTTTATCAGCTAATACTTCCAGCTCTGATGGCTGATAAATTGAATCATTCAAGACGATAAAACCTCCATGCTCAAGCACTTTAAGCCCTTCAAGGGTGGGCAGTATCTCAAGTCTGTATTGCTCACAAAATGCTACTACATCAAAATTAAATCCTTGACTGCTCATGCTGCCGGTAGCGATTTGATAATGCACACTCAAGGTTTTATATAGCTGCCTGATATAGTCAAGACTTGGAAAGTTAGCTTCAAACCGGGAGACCATCATCTGTTTGTCACCGGGGCCGATGAGTACGACAGCATAGGCTTTGGCCCCATCTCTGCCAGCTCTGCCAGCTTCCTGGAAATAGGCTTCCATACTGTTAGGTAGATCCAGATGGACTACTGTTCGCACATCAGGTTTGTCTATCCCCATACCAAAAGCATTGGTAGCACAAATGACTCTGACCTGATTGGCTTTCCACTTGGATTCCCTGTCTATACGCTGCTCCTGGCTTAATCCGGCATGATAAAAGGTAGCACTTATCCCAATTTGTGTCAAATAATCACTGCTTACTTTGGCAGACTTTCTGTTCCTGACATATACGATAGCACTGCCTGCTGATTTTTGTAGAATTGAGCCCATCTTACTCAATTTGTCTTCTTCCTTCAGCACGATATAAGAAAGGTTGCTTCGGGCAAAACTTGATTTGATGACATTGTTTTGCGCGAAAAGCAGTTTTTGCTGGATATCATTAGTGACTTCTGTAGTTGCTGTGGCAGTAAGCGCCAAAACCGGCACTTTGGGCATCCATTCCCTGATCCTGGCTATTTCAAGGTAGGCAGGCCTGAAATCATAACCCCACTGACTTATACAATGGGCTTCGTCTACAGCTAGCAGATTGACATTCATTCTGATCAATCTCGACATAGCTTTCTCAGAGGACAGCCTCTCTGGTGATAAATAAAGCAGCTTTACTTGTCCGTAGGTACAATTGTCCAATATCCGGTCTATATCCCTATTGTTAAGGCCTGAATGAAGTAGTTCTGCAGAGATATTTCTTTTTTTAAGATGCATGACCTGGTCGTTCATCAAAGAAATTAAAGGGGAAAACACCAAACAAATTCCAGGCATGCATAGAGCTGGGATCTGATAACATAAGGATTTGCCTCCTCCGGTTGGCAATAAAGCCAGGGTATCCACACCTTCCATCACAGATCGGATGATCGTCTCCTGGCGTACCCTGAAAGTTTCAAAACCCCAGTATTCACGCAAGACATCATATGGAGATAGATAATTCATTGGCTTCTAGCGCCAAAGATCAGGGTATTTACTGAATAATCTTAAAACGTTGGACAACCTATATTTTTGCTATTACCTGTAGCTGGGGCAAATGAGTAAGAAATACCCACTTTTAGAGAAGAATATGTGTCTTTGGCTGAATTCAATCCTTTAAAACCATCCAGACAATCAGAATTGGTCAGTACCTGCTCAAAATGTAAAGACATATATATATTGTCATTGATCCTGGTTCGAATCCCTGCGCCTAGTGGAAGAATAAGATTCAGGATCGGACAATCAGCAGCTATATCCTGGTTAGAAACAGTGGATTTTGAAAAACCAAAGCCACCAAGGACAAAAAACTCAATAGGTCGCTTGTATTGGTTAATTGCAAAAAGTCTGAAATCGGCAGTGATCGTAAATTCAGACATAGGATATTTAAAAAAAGAGGGGTTTCGAAAGCCCAGCAAAGAAGGATCAAGGCTGTCATCCCCTTCAAATTGTGAAAAATAAATCGACCCTTTGACTGCCAGTTTTTCCCCGATCGGTTTACGTAGAAATATGCCAAAACCTGGATTAGCAAGGATGGTCAAAGTATCCTTCAGTCGATAGGAGGGAAAATCACCCTGGTAGATAGTCATGCCACCGATTAAGCCGACTTGAACATCCTGAGCCTTACTATCCAGACTATATAATATTAAAAAGAGTACCAGGTAATTACTAAACTTCATGGATTTACAATCAACTGCAAAACTAAATGAAGTATTTTATAGCTTCTCTTTTATTTTCTATAATGATGTAGTGAATTTTGTGTTAAAAGACAAAAATTGTCCTGACCTTGTGGCAATTAAAGTGTTCTTTGTATTATGAAATTGAAATTTGTTTTAGTTGCGATCTTGATACTCGCTATTTGTTCTCCAAACTTCGCTCAACTGTCTGAAAATGATCTAATTAACTGGCAGCTGCGAAACGCTGATGGCAAGATACCCGGTACTGGAATAGAAGATGTCTATAAAAAACTGCTCAAAAATAAGGCTGGTCATGAGGTCATCGTTGCTGTTTTAGACGGTGGTGTCGACATCAATCATGAAGATCTCAAGCAAAACATCTGGGTCAATCCTAAAGAAATACCAGGCAATAATAAGGATGATGATGGCAATGGTTATGTAGATGATGTCTATGGTTGGAATTTTATTGGGAATGCCTCTGGAGCCAATGTACAATATGACTCCTATGAAACAACCAGGACCCTGGCCACCCTTAGAAAAAAGTACAAAAACACCAAACCTGAATCCGTGCCGAAAGAACAGCAGGTAGAATTTAAACGATATCAGGATCTGGAGCTTGATATAGAAGGAAAAAGAAAGAATGCTGAAACACAATGGGAGGAACTCAAAAGAAATGAAGGATTGCTATTACAAGTCATCGATGCTGTAGCCCAGGAAATTGGTTCCCAACCGCTCAGTCTGAAAACACTTGAGAAAGTCGACACCAATAAAAATGTATATATCAATATTGGCACCAAAATACTGACTCAGATACTTCAAGAACAATCTTATGTTAATTCTTTTGACCAAATCAATCAATCTATTAAAACTGAATACAGTGCTCCCCGGGCCGATCTTGAAGCGAAGTTTTTATATCAATACAATGCTGACTACGACTCGCGTACGATTGTAGGCGACCATTATGATGACCCATATGAAAAGTATTATGGCAACAATGATGTCAAAGGTCCGGATGCATTTCACGGGACCCATGTGTCCGGGATTATTGCTGCAGTTCGAAACAATGGCTTGGGTATAGATGGCATCGCCACTAACGTAAAGATTATGGCTGTCAGAGTAGTACCCGATGGTGACGAACGAGACAAAGACATCGCCAATGGTATTCGATATGCGGTGGATAATGGTGCCAAAGTCATCAATATGAGTTTTGGTAAAGGCGAATCTCCATATAAAAAAGCGATTGATGATGCGATACTCTATGCTGCCAAACACGATGTGCTCCTGGTGCATGCAGCAGGTAATGCCGGTGAGGACAATGATGCTACCCTCCACTTTCCAGTCAACAAACTGGATAGGAAATGCCTTTTTTGTAAAAAGGAGATTAAAGGTTGGTTAGATATAGGCGCATCTTCTTTTACCAAAGATGAAGATCTGGTAGCTTCATTTTCGAACTATGGCAAAAAATCAGTCGACATATTCTCCCCAGGTGTACGAATTTATAGTACCACTCCTGAAAATAAATATGAGTTTGCTGATGGTACCAGTATGGCATCCCCTGTGATGGCAGGTGTCGCTGCTGTGATCAGATCTTATTACCCTAAACTCAGTGCCAAGCAAGTACGTAAAGCTATTATTAAAAATGGCAATGCATATAACGGTAAAGTGATCAAGCCGGGTACCAGCGATTCAGTACCGTTGAGCGAATTATGTATTTCAGGATCTTATGTAAATGCATTTAAGGCCATTGAGGCAGCCTCTAAAATGAAAGGCAATCGACCTGTTACTTCCAGTGTAGTCAAACCTAAAGCCTAAGTACCTCGATTTGGCGCAGCGGATGATACTGCGAGTTTTCCTTTATAAATATCCCCGCATTTAGGCTAACTTTGTTGGTTATAGTAATGCAAAAGCCGGATTGGAGATATATCGAAAATTTTGTTGACCCTGACTTGTTCCAAAAAGCATATGACCTGGTGGAGCAATATGGCGACCAAGTAAAACTCACTAAAGGTGAATTGGGCTTATATACCCTCGAGTGGTCAGATTCAACGGAAGAACTTTCTACGGAGATCAGTTTTGGCAGGAAATATATCAAAAAATCCAACTGTACTTGTGGAGCAGCAGGCAAAAAAATTTGTATTCATTTGATTGCCGCCATCATCCTCCACAGGCGAGTCACCGAAAAGGATCAAGACCTTACACCTGCCTCCAGGGAAACAATGTTGCCTTCCCGTATTTCTATCCCCACGATTTTACAGCAAATCCCCAAAGAAGACCTCGACAGGTTTTTGCAACGATATGCGCGCATGAACAAACAATTTGCCCAGGCCGTAAAATTGCATTTTGCCAGCCGTATCCAGGTCAATTCGCCACAGCAAAAGTATCATGATTTGATTAAAAGTATGACTCGCCTGACGCCTAACTCCATGGGAAAAATAGCGAAACATGCATTGCAATCACTTTTTTGGATCAGTGAAGAACTGCTGCTGCAGGTAGATGATCTTATTGCTATGGAGAATCCTATAGAAGCATTTGCGATTTGCATTGAATTGATGGAAAAATTTCATTCGATCTACCGTAAGATGGAGCTTTATTTTGGAGAATTTGAAAAGTATTGGATCCTTATACATCAAAAACTCAAAAGTATTCTGGACATGAGGCTTGCTCCCGATTTCAGAGCCGAAGTTGAACAAAAATTGACGGAGTTGTTTAGCGACCCCGCCTACCCTATGATTCATTCTCCGCATAATTTATATGAGCTCCTTATCTATAAATCCGACCTGGATACTCAGGTAAAAATACATGAATATATTATTAAAAAAATTGCACGAAAAGAGCTCAATCCCATTCCTTTATTGGCCTTGGTAAAAACTGCAATGAAGCTACAACAAGAATCTATGTTGTATCAGGCTTTTGAAATAAACAGTGACTATTCGAGATGGTTATCTACCATGGATCTGCTCAATAATCAACAGCGTGATTCTGCTAAAACCCTCGGGAAATGGTTGACCAAAATAGCTCCGGATGAATTTTGGAAAAATAAAATTTTGGACCGTATCTGGACGCTGTTTCCTGACGAACCTTCTTCTATCAAATATGCACTCACACTTCTGGAGAAAAACGCTGAAGAAAAATATTTAAAATATCTGACCGAACACAAAATAAGTAAAGACCTGATCGTCAAGTCGCTGACACAATCCAAGCATCCAAAAAGTAAACTGCTGTTGGCCAATTATTTTATTGAAGAAGGTCAGACAGAAGAAGCCCTGGTTATACTATCAGATCATTTGAGCCTAGACCTATTGAAATCGTATACTCAAAGATTGATAGTGATTGCTCCGGAATGGTTGGAACAGGGTTATAAAAAGATATTTACCCAATATTTAGAAACCCATGTTGGCCCTACCCCAGCAGTAAAAATTCAAAACATATTGGCCTATTTACACATGGCAAAAGCACATTCCTTGGCAGATCAGCTTCAAAAATGGCTAAAAAAGACCTTTCAAGACCACACCAGTCTTTCCGAAAGATTATAAACATCTATTTTTACAAGCTGAATTAAAACTACTTTAATCGTTGTCGTTATTAAACTTTATATCTCCTTTTTTATGAAAATATTTTCTATCATTTTCCTGACTATCTTATTATTCACTGCATGCCGCCAATCGTCTCCTACTGACAAACAAAGTGCTGTACCTGTGACGAGCAAACCGGTAGAGATCACTGGCAATCCTGAATGGGATGATCAGGCTGTCATGTACGAAGTCAATCTGCGACAGTATACTCCGGAGGGCACTTTCGCTGCGTTTGGCAATCACGTAGATCGATTGGCTAAGATGGGCGTGGATATTTTATGGCTAATGCCTATCTTCCCAATCAGTGAAGAGAAAAGAAAAGGAACCCTCGGTAGTTATTACAGTGTCTCAGATTTTATGGAGACCAATCCTGAGTTTGGTACTAAACAGGATTTTAAAAACCTGGTGGATAAAATACATCATGCTGGCATGAAGGTCATCATCGATTGGGTGCCTAATCATACCGGCTGGGGCCATGTTTGGCTTAAAGCTCATCCAGAATACTATACCCAGGATTCTATGGGCCAAATCATCGATCCAATAGACCCTGAGACGGGGAAGTCCTGGGGATGGACTGATGTCGCAGACCTCAATTATGACAATCAGGCTATGCGTCAGGCTCAGATTGATGCCATGCAGTATTGGCTCACCGATTTTGATGTGGATGGATTCAGATATGATGTGGCCCACAATGTACCTGCTGATTTTTGGCGTACCGTATCCGACAGTCTGCGATCGATGAAATCTATCCTTTTATTGGGTGAAAGTGAGATTCCTCAATTTCGAAATGACGGCGCTTTGGATGTAGACTATGGATGGGATTTCCATCATCTATTCAATGATATTGCTAAAGGTAAACAACATGCTTCGGCTATTGATTCACTGCTGGTAAATGATCGCATTAAAAACCTTAAAGGTTATCATATCTATTTTACTTCCAATCACGATGAAAACTCCTGGTCAGGTACTGAATTTGAGCGCATGGGTGCTGCTGATAAAATCATGGATGTACTGGCCTTCACTTTCGATGGCATGCCGTTACTCTACAGTGGACAGGAAGAACCACTCAAAAAACGGCTGGAATTTTTTGAAAAAGATTCAATACCCTGGAAGAACTATGCGTATGCAGATTTTTTTAAAACTTTGTTTGATCTAAAACAGCGAAATAAAGCCCTGGGTAATGGTTCTGCCGGTGTCCCACTTGAAAAATTAGCAGTACATAAAGATGTTTATGCTTTTGAAAAAAACAAAGACGGTGATAGAGTTATCGTTATGCTCAATCTGTCTGCCAAACCTCAGACCGCTATGATCACTAAGGATATACCTGCCATGCAGGATATATTCACCTTGCAAGCTGCCAGCTATAAAAAAGATCAAAAAATCACTCTAAAACCCTGGGAATATCGGGTGTATTCGACCCGATAAGTATGAAATTTGAAATTTGGGCGATCGGTAAGTGTGCCCATTCTTACCTCCAGAATGGAATAGAATTATATTGCAAAAAACTCAAACATTACATTCCTGTAGAATATGTGGAATGGCCGGAGCCTAAAGCAGCCCGCACTGCTGATAAAGAAAAGTCCTTAAAATTGCAGGCTGACTATATCATAAGCAAAATTACCTCTGAAGATTATTTGATCTTATTGGACGAGCAAGGTGCACCTTTTACATCCAAGCAGTTTGCATCTCAAATCAATAAATGGATGCTCCAAAGCTCTAAACGGATCATATTTCTCATAGGGGGAGCATTTGGGTTTCACCCATCGATCTATGATCGGTCCAAGGCTAAAATTTCTCTATCCAACATGACATTTTCACATGATATGGTTCGATTAATTCTTTTAGAACAGGTATATCGAGCCTGTACCATATTAAAAAACGAACCTTATCACCACGATTGACTTTTTATTAATAACTTAAACTATGAGCGTCACCATCGTTATCATCATCCTCAATGTATTGATCTCCTGGCAAGCATTCCAGAATCATGATTTGTTGCAAAAGCTCAAGCATTGGCCCTTTGCTGAAAAGAAAAATTCGGAGTACTACCGGATCCTTTCAGGTACTTTTGTACATGGAGATTGGATGCATCTGGCTTTTAATATGTATGCCCTATATAGCTTTGGCACCATTTTAGAATACCAGTTTCAGGAAGTATTTGGCCAGCTCAATGGCCGGGTGTTCTACGTGGTACTTTATCTCGTCAGTGGTATTTTGGCCAATTTGATGACCTATTTTCAGAAAAATGATAATCCTCAATTCGCCAGTGTTGGCGCTTCAGGCTCCGTATCAGGTATCATGTTTTCGTTCATTATTTTCTACCCCTGGGTCCAATTACTATTGTTTTATGTGATTCCTATTCCAGGGGTGATCGCCGCTGTACTCTATCTGATTTACTCTACTTATTCAGCTAGAAAGGGAGGAGGTATCATAGATCATACTGCCCATCTTTGGGGAGCAGTGACAGGTTTTGCATTGACCATTTTGTTCAGACCAACCCTTTGGACTGACTTCATTCAGATGGTCAGTGATAAATTTTAACGAAGCAGGGGTTAATGCACACCTACTGGAATGCCATATTTCACTGGATTTTCGTTGATAGTGTCAGATTCAATCGCTCCATCTTTTAATCTTACGATTCGATGTGCATGTAATGACACATCAGGTTCGTGTGTGACTAATATGATGGTATTGCCCTGGCTATGGATTTCCTCGAAGATGCGCATGATCTCATCACTGGTCTTTGAATCCAGGTTACCTGTCGGCTCATCAGCCAATATGATACTGGGATTGTTGACCAAAGCTCTGGCGATAGCGACCCGTTGGCGCTGACCACCTGACAACTCATTGGGTTTGTGGGTCATACGATCACCCAATCCAGTTATTTCAAGCACATGGGAGGCACGCTCTATTCTCGCTGATTTACTCATGCCTGCATAGATTAAGGGAAGTGCGACATTGTCAAGTGCACTCAACCTGGGAAGTAAGTTGAAAGTCTGGAAGACGAACCCAATTTCTTTATTTCTGATCTCAGCCAGTTCACTATCATTCATACTGCTGACATCGTTGCCGTTAAGCATATAGGTTCCGCTGGTGGGTGTATCCAGGCAGCCAAGCAGGTTCATTAAAGTAGACTTGCCACTGCCCGAAGGTCCCATCAATGCGGTGTATTCGTTCTTAAATATTGAAAGGTCTACGCCCCTCAAGGCCTGCACGGTATCAGCACCCATAATATAGGTTTTTGTCAAACCCTGTATTTCGATTAAAGCACTCATTTTTCAATTACTTTAGGTACCAGAAAAAAATATTCATCTTTTTGAGTTGCATTGGACAAGGCAGCTTTCCTGTCCAATTGGCCCCCGGGTATATCGTCCCTCAAAGCAGACTCAGTTGCACCCAGGTGGACCAGTGGTTCTAAACCGGTAGTATCGATAGATTGCAGTTTATTGACCATGCCGATGATATTCTGAAGGTCTTTTTGCAACAAGGCACGTTCGGTGGAATCCAGTTCGAGTTGGGCTAACATTTCTAGCTTTAAAATTAACTGATCAGAGACTTGCATAAGGTTTATTTAGATAAGTGCTTGGATTTGATCGCCAAAGGTACGTTTTTAGGCATTTATGATTGAGCTCCTCCTTTTGCCTTGGTCAGATTTAAAAGGAGGCAATTCAACATAGTGGGTTTAGATTTTTCTGTTCCATGTCTTATCTTGCGACATATTAAATGAGTACAGCAATCAAGCACATAGCCGTAGCAGGCAATATCGGAGCCGGCAAAACCAGCTTGGCGGCGCAACTGTCGAAACATTATAGCTGGGATGTTATGTTTGAAGATGCCTCCGACAATCCTTATCTCTCAGATTTTTATTTTGATATGAGCAGATGGTCTTTTAATCTTCAGATCCATTTTTTACACAGCCGGTACAAGCAGATATTGGCTATCCGTGCAGGAGAAATGCCTGTGATCCAGGATCGTACTATTTATGAAGATGCCAATATCTTTGCTCCCAACCTCTATGAAATGGGGCTTATGACCAAGCGTGATTTTGACTCTTACCAGCACTTATTTCACACGATGTCTTCACAAATAGATCCCCCTGATCTATTGATTTACCTTAAAGGCAATATCTCCACTTTGGTGGATCATATCCAAACAAGAGGAAGAGATTATGAAGGCAATATGAGTCTTGATTACCTCAAAAAACTGAATAAAAAGTATGACGAATGGATCGATGGCTATCAATCACAATTGCTCATAGTACCTATAGACGACCTTGATTTTATCAATCGATCCGAAGATTTAGGAAAAATCGTCAATATGATCGATGGCAAAATTCATGGCTTATTTTCCTGAAATTTTAATCTTCATCTGATGAAAAAAAATTGGGTCTTACTCTTGGTTATTTTTTCAATGAATGCTTGCATACCTAAATCTGATCAAAAAAATATGACCAACTCTATCAATCTTTTTACACCTGAAAAATATATAGCTCCTGCTGCCGCCGAAAAACCCAAATCTTTGACTGTGGGCGTGGATACCCGTCAGGATCCATATTACTGGCTCAACGAACGAGATAATGCGGAAGTCATCCAATACCTCAATGATGAAAATGCATACACAGACAGTGTGCTCAGTCCCGTCAAAACATTGAAAGCAGACTTATTCAATGAATTAAAGGCCAGGATCAAAGAGGATGACAGTTCGGTTCCTTATTTTAAGCATGGCTACTTTTATTATACCAGGTTTGAGACGGGCAAAGAATATCCCATATTTTGTCGTAAAAAAGGCAGTTTGGAATCACCCGAACTTATCCTGCTCAATGTCAATCAGTTGGCTGAAGGCCACCAATATATGCTGGCAGGTGGTATCAATGTGAGTCCTGATGACCGATATATGATGTATGTAGTAGACTCCACAGGTCGCAATCTTTTTACTGCTTATGTCAAAGATCTGCAGACAGGTTCCTTGTTGCCAGATCAGTTTGAAACAGCTGGTGGCTTGGAATGGATCAATGATTCTAAGACCATCATTTATGATACCAAAGACCCTGTCACATTAAGGTCTGATAAAATCTGGCGTCATACCCTGGGCGGAATAAAAGATGAATTGCTCTTCAACGAAATTGACGAAACAGCCTACTGCAGTATATCAAAATCCAAGTCAGATAAATATATTTTCCTCAATCATGGATATACACAAAATGTCGAAACCCATGTCATGTCGGCAGACGAGTCCAAAGGATCATTTGATGTGATAAAACCAAGGACAAAAGACTTTTATTATTCTGTGGATCATTTCGGGGATGAGTTTTATATCTTGACCAATAAGGACGGCGCGAAAAATTTTAAACTCATGAAGACGCCCGTATCGAAGGTAAGTGTCGATCACTGGATAGATGTCATACCTCATGATGAAAATGTACTGATCGAACATTTTGAAATTTTTAAAAACTATCTCGTCGTACAAGAAAGAAAAAATGGGTTGAATCAGATGTTGGTCAGAAATTGGTCTGATGGTGCTGAACACTATATTGATTTTGGAGAACCCACCTATTCGGCTGGTTTTGGAGAAAATCCTGAGTTTGACACCGATGTATTGCGGTATGTCTTCAATTCTTTCAAAACACCTCCTTCCACGATTGATTATAATCTGGCAACTAAAACAAAGGAGATCAAAAAAGTCCAGCCAATACTAAACGGTTTCTCTTCGGATAATTATGAGACAGCGTTTGTATGGGTTGAAGGTCAAGATAAGACCAAAATCCCTATGTCCTTGGTCTACCGCAAGGGATTCAAAAAAGATGGCACAGCACCTTGTTACCTGGTGGGCTATGGATCATATGGATCCACCTATGATCCAGATTTTAATAGCAATTGGATCAGTCTGCTTGATCGGGGATTTGTGTGTGGGATAGCCCATATAAGAGGAGGCATGGAGATGGGCTTTAAGTGGTATGAGCAAGGTAAGATGATGAATAAGATGAACACTTTTACCGATTTTATAGATTGCGGTCAATGGTTGGTGGATCAAAAATTTACTTCAAAAGACAGATTATTTGCGACAGGAAGAAGTGCGGGAGGCTTGCTGATGGGCGCTATCACCAATTTAAGACCAGACTTATTTAAAGGAATTATCACCGGAGTACCTTTTGTAGATGTATTGACGACGATGTCGGATCCTTCCATTCCTTTGACTACCGGAGAATATACCGAATGGGGCAATCCCAATATTAGAGCTGAATATGACTATATGAAAAAATATTCGCCATATGACAATATTGAGACAAAAGAATATCCCAATATCTATGTGTTTACTTCTTTAAATGATTCACAAGTTCAATATTTTGAGCCTGCCAAATATGTCGCCAAGCTTCGAAAATTGAAGACCGACCATAATACTTTGGTGTTAAAAACCAATATGTCAGGCTCACATGGTGGGTCCTCAGGCAGGTTTCAGAGGTTACATGAGCGTGCTGCAGAATATTCCTTTATGTTAGGTCTTCTTGGCATTCAGGATGCTGGAATTAAAAATTGACTTATACCTAGGTGGGCATGATATTAAGCTTTTGGCTTTAGTTTGTCTGCCAATGATTGATTTTCGATCTTTTCAGTGGCAGGTTTGGCCTTTTTATCAGGCATACCGACAAAAAACAAAGCTGCCAGGATAATGGCATGAATCAAAATAGTTACTACTATGGCAGTAGCTCGATCCTTTTTCTCATTTCTTTCAGATGGTTTCATATATATTATTTGAGTAAAAAACGTGCCAAAGTAGTGTTCACGGTATTAATGATTGGTTAAATAATTAAAGCGGGAAACAAGCCCACACCTCATTCATAATGTTTTTGAAATCTACAATTTTTTGTTATTCTTCTTGGAAACATCTGTCGAAAATGGAGGTAGTTATGCCTTTAAAACCATGGTTTTCAACTACCTTGACAGGAATTGTCAGCTCAAAACAATTTATTTTCTACTGACACGATGATCGACTATGGCTACAAAAATCAGCATCTACCACAAAACAATATATCACTTTGACCGGGCGGTAAAACTTTATCCTCATATTTTCAGACTAAGGCCTGCAGCACATTCAAGAACTCCAATCGAAACTTATTCCTTCAAGATCACACCTGAAGATCATTTCATCAATTGGCAACAAGATCCTTTTGGTAATTTCCAGGCAAGAGTGGTTTTTCCCGAAAAATCTACCTTCCTTCAGATAGAAGTCGAGCTGATCGCCAGGATGCAGGTCATCAATCCTTTTGACTTTTTTGTCGAAGAATCGGCGGACATGTTTCCATTCATTTACGATGATAGGCAGAAAAAAGAATTAAATCCTTACCTCGAGTTGGAGATGATCGGTCCCACCACCCAAAAATTTATCGAGCGATGCCGGCCAATCTCTCCACTCAAAACTATTGATTTTCTGGTAGATATCAACCGGCAGGTGTACCAGGCACTCAGCTATAATATTCGCATGGAGACCGGAGTGCAATCTTGTGACGAAACTTTGTATAAAGGGAGTGGTTCCTGTCGGGATTTTGCCTGGTTATTGGTGCAAGTACTCCGAAATTATGGATTGGCAGCCCGTTTTGTTTCTGGCTATTTGATCCAATTAACGCCCGATATCAAATCTTTAGATGGTCCTTCTGGTCCTGAAAAAGATTTTACAGACCTTCATGCATGGACAGAAGTATACATTCCTGGGGCTGGTTGGGTTGGATTAGATCCTACTTCTGGTCTTTTTGCCGGCGAAGGACATATCCCATTGAGTTGTAACCCCGATTATGCCAATGCTGCTCCAGTGACAGGCGCAACAGATATCTGCGATGTAAAATTTGAGTTTGAAAATCGGGTCACTCGTATTTATGAAGATCCTCGCGTCACCAAACCATATAACGATGATCAATGGGCCAAAGTCATGTCGGTGGGAGAAGTCGTAGAGCAAGACCTGGTTGACCACGATGTAAGGCTTACTATGGGAGGTGAACCAACATTTGTATCTATAGATGATTTGGAATCTGCTGAGTGGAATACTGAAGCTGATGGCCCACTAAAAAGAAAGCTTGCTTATGATCTGGCCAATCGATTAAAATCCCGATTTGCTCATGGCGGTTTGTTGCATTTTGGCCAAGGAAAATGGTATCCCGGGGAGCTTTTGCCAAGGTGGCAATATGGGCTTTATTGGAGGAAAGATGGATTGCCTATCTGGAATAACGAAGCCCTGGTGGCAAAAGAGGGTCAAACCCCCTATACGTTTCAACATGCTGAAATATTCATCCAGGAATTGACCAGCCAGCTCGATATTGCACCTTCGTTTACACTGCCTGCTTACGAAGATCCTATTTATTGGGCACTTGAAGAAGGTAAACTCCCTCCCGAGGTTGACCCTCTGAAAACGAATCTGAAAGACTCCATTCAAAGGCATACGCTCGCTCAAATATTGGAGAAAGGCTTGAACAATCCAGCAGGATTTATACTACCCTTAAAATGGAGTTTAGAAGAGGCCAAATGGAACTCTTGTGCATGGACTTTCCGGCGAAAAAATTGTTTCCTTATCCCTGGCAATTCTCCTTTAGGTTTAAGGCTACCCCTGGAGTCTCTTCCCAAAACCACAACCAAAACTGCTCAAATCATTTTACCCAGAAGCCCTTTCGAAGAAGTACCTGATCTTGCTCTATCTCTTTTAATCAAAAACAACGTTGCAGCCATCGATGAGCCGGATTTAACTTCCAGTGAAATAGTCGAAACTTTCACCATGGCATTGTGCATCCAGGAAAGACAAGGCATAATATACGTGTTCTTACCACCGGTAGATCATCTTGAACAATATCTTGAACTGATAGCGCATATTGAACACATATCCAGTAGATTATCCATGCCGGTTAGAATCGAAGGCTACACACCTCCTGCTGATAATAGATTGGAGAAATTAATGGTGACTCCAGACCCCGGAGTCATAGAAGTAAATGTGCATCCTACCCAAACCTGGCAACAACTGGTTGATAATACCACCGCCTTATACGAAGAAGCATTTTTGGCAAGACTTGGTACCGAAAAATTTATGGTGGATGGTCGACATACAGGCACAGGTGGAGGCAATCATGTGACATTAGGTGGAATCACTCCTGCCGACAGCCCTTTTTTGCGTAGACCTGACCTGTTGCGAAGTTTGATTACTTACTGGCAGCACCACCCCGCTTTGAGCTATTTATTCGCAGGTCCATTTATAGGTCCTACCAGCCAGGCACCCAGGGTTGATGAAGGCCGTGACGAAAGATTATATGAACTGGAGATCGCTTTTGAGCAGATTCCTGACCATGGACCAGTCCCTTTCTGGTTGGTTGACAGGATTTTTCGAAACTTATTGGTTGATATCACAGGCAATACTCATCGGGCTGAGTTTTGTATTGATAAGCTGTATTCGCCTGATTCCAATACAGGCAGATTGGGTATACTGGAATTGCGTGCATTTGATATGCCCCCGCACAAACAGATGAGCCTGGTGCAAACCTTGATGGTCAGAGCACTGGTGGCCAAATTTTGGAAAAATCCCTATAAGAAAAAACTCATCCGATGGGGTACAGAATTGCACGACAAATTCCTATTGCCGCATTTTGCCTATATCGACATGATTGATGTGGTCAATGATCTTAAAGATGCAGGATACGCTTTTGACATCTCCTGGTTTGACCCTTTTTTCGAATTTAGATTTCCGCATTATGGTAGCATCACCGTGGACGGCATTCATCTGGAAATCCGTCTTGGTATCGAACCCTGGCATGTGCTCGGCGAAGAGCTCTCCAATGCCGGGACTGCCCGATTTGTAGATTCCTCCCTTGAAAGGATCCAGGTCAAAATATCAGGCATGGTGCCTGGCAGACATATATTACTTTGCAATGGATGCCGTACGCCACTCAGAACTACAGGTATCAAAGGCGAGTATGTAGCTGGTGTCCGATACAAAGCCTGGAATCCTCCATCTGCACTTCATCCTAAGATTGGTGTAGATGCCCCGCTGACATTTGACATCCTCGATCTGTGGAATAATAAAATCATAGGAGGTTGTAAATATTTTGTTAGTCATCCTGGCGGAAGGAGTTTTGATACCTATCCGATCAACAGTTATGAAGCAGAGTCCAGAAAAATCAGCCGCTTTTGGGAATTTGGGCAGACCCCATCATCCTCTCTGGAACAAACAGCTCCAGTGATTTTTACACCCGGCGTATCGAGATTTGTGGCAGAAAACAAAACCAATCTCAAAGCAGGGACACCCTTAGAGATCATCAATCCAGAGTATCCCAACACCCTGGATCTAAGGCGTTATTGGTTAGCTCATCCTCCTCAATAGTAGGGTCAAAGCAATAAATTAGATTATTTTTGTTTGCATTAAAATAAAAACTAACAGCTATCCAATTTGCAGAAAAAATATCGACCCGATTGCTCACTGATTATGTAGCCAATCTTTCAACTTATGACGAAGTCATCGATCAAAACGGTGATGTAAAACCATATTGGAAATCGTATTTTGATAAGTTAGACCTCATTGGACTCCAGGAACTTGGCCTTCGAAACCAGGAGATCGTCGAAAAGCTCAAAGAAAACGGCGTCACCTACAATGTATATGATGCTGAAAATGGCATGAACCGACCCTGGAAACTGGATCCAATCCCTTTTCTGGTTCACCAACAGGAATGGCATAAAATTGAAGCAGCCATCATCCAAAGGGCACACTTGCTTGATTTGATTTTAAAGGACATTTATGGACCACAATCATTGGTCAAAAACTCGATTATCCCTCCGGAATTGGTATTTGACAATGCGGGCTATTTGCTGCCTTGTTTTAATAAAAATGCGAAACAATCTCCCAGACTTTCGCTGTATGGTTGTGATATGGCTCGAGGACCTGATCATAATATGTGGTTATTAGACAATCGTACTTCGTCACCTTCAGGCACAGGGTACACTTTGGAAAATAGAACGGTGATTAGTCAGATATTTCCAGATATTCATGCCAATACGTTCAAGCAAAGTCTGGCCCCGTTTTTCAATCAATTACAACACTCCATCAGTAATTTTGAGGGGCCTGCCAGTGAAAATGCTCATACTGTCTTCCTGACTCCTGGTCCTGGCAATGAAACTTATTTTGAGCACGTATATTTGTCTACTTACCTGGGATATACCCTGGTGCAAGGATCAGATCTCCTTGTGCGGGATGGATATGTTTGGCTTAAAACCATTGAAAAACTCTCCCGGGTGGATGTCATCATAAGAAGAGTGGATGATGCCTGGTGTGACCCACTGGAGCTCAGAGAAGACTCGCTGTTGGGTATTCCCGGCTTGCTCCAGGTGGTGAGGTCCGGCAAAGTATCTGTGATCAATCCTATTGGTGCAGGGGTATTGGAAAATCACGGTTTGCTGGCGTTTATGGAAAATGCATGCAAGCACTTCCTTAACGAGCCATTATTGATGAATTCGATAGCGACCTGGTGGTGTGGTCAGGAAAAAGAATTAGACTTCGTCGTTGCCAACCTGCACCGGCTGATTATCAAAAAAGTTAATAGAAAAAAAGGATTTAAATCCATTTACGGTCGTACACTTTCAAAAGATGAGCTTTCAAAATTAGCCTCTATGCTTCGTCAGCATCCAACCGAGTATGTGGCTCAGGAAGAAGTCAGTCTATCCACTACCCCTTCCCTTATTGATGGCAAAATAGTGCCGCGACTGGCTGCTTTGCGTTCGTATGCAGTATTTGATGGTCAGGATTATAAGGTAATGCAAGGAGGACTTACCCGAAGCTCACCGGTGCAAGACAAATTTGTCATCTCCAATCAATTGGGTGGTCTGTCAAAAGATACCTGGGTGGTGACTGACCAGGCATCTTCCGTTTTGGATCACAGTGTGTCGAAGACATCGCTTATCAAAGAACAAATCCACGCGTTACCGAGCAGGACTGCTGAAAATTTGTTTTGGGTTGGTAGATTGTATGAACGTACGTTAGCTTTTACCAATTTTCTACGGATAGTCATAGATCGGCTTAATAATGCAAATTATCAATCAGAGCATCAATCAGAATATATCACCCTTATTTTAAAAGCAGTTACTCACCTGTCCAATACTTACCCGGGTTTTACAGATGAAGATTCAGAGATACAACTCCAACCTTTTAATGAAATTTTTTCATTGATCACCGATCAGCGAAGATCCGGCTCTGTTAGTTATGATTTGAGGTCGTTGATCGAAACCATCCATGTGGTGAGTGATAAATGGAATAACGATTCCAGCAGGATCATTGCTTTGCTGAGAGATACGCTTCAGTATCTTCTGAGAGCAAACCCTGCCAATATGAATAAATTGACTCACAGTCTTGAAAAACTAAATATTCGATTACTGGCTTTTTATGGCAATATATCATCCACTTTTTTGAGAGATCATGGTTTTTATTTGCTGGAGACAGGAATTTACATCGAAAGGATCCAGGGCTTGATATCTGTCATCAGATCTTCATTTAGCTTCAAACAATCAGATGCCGCTGAGCATGAATTAGTAGAAGTGGTCTTAGAAAATCATCATCTTATAGCCCACTATCGAAATCTCTATAAATCCCATCTCAGTCTTTCTACGAGCCTCAGAATGATATTGCTCGATAGTCACTTGCCATTCACCCTTTCTTATCAATTGGACATGTTAGCTGATTGCCTCTCCAAGCTGCCTAAAAACAAAGATGAATACGGGCTCAGTAAGGCGGAGAAAAATGTACTCGAAGCCAATACCTTGATCAAATTATCTGACATTGACTTATTGATCCAATACGAAGAGATCTCTGAGTACAGGCCAGCCCTGGATAAATTGCTCTCAAAAGTTTATAGTCTTATATCTGCTGTTACAAATCAACTGACTAGTCAGTATTTTAATCATTCTACTTTTCACCATACTTCCATGGAGTCGGAGGATATCTCAGAGACAGATGCGATATAAATTAAAACACCTTACTACTTACACTTATGATCACCCCGTAGACAATTACCATGGTGTGTTTTGCCTTCAGCCCCTCAATTTAAAAAATCAAATCTGCCATTCTTTTCAATTGCTCGTCAATCCTATTCCCAACTCGATTACATCCAGGTCGGATTATTTTGGAAACACTAAACATTATTTTTCATTGCATGAAGCGCATAAAAAACTGGAAGTGACCTCTATTAGTGAGGTGGAGGTCATCTCTATGCCCCCCTTGTTGATCAATTCCATTTCCTATCTTGATGCCAAAGGTTTGTTCCAGCAGGATACTGCATTAAGAATAGAATTGCTCCAATTTATGCTTCCTTCAAGATTCACCCAATGGAACGAAGATGTTATCGCATTTGCCCATTCCTGCTTTCCCACTGATGTTACATTGTATGAAGGCGCCAGAAGCTTGTGCCAGAAAATTTTCACTGAATTTGAGTTTAAATCCGGATTCTCCACGATAAATACGCCGATAGAGACTATTCTCCGGGAGAAAAAAGGTGTTTGCCAGGACTTTACTCATCTGGCTATAGCATGTCTCAGGAGCTTGGGGCTGGCTGCCAAATACGTGAGCGGGTATCTCGAAACCAAACCGCCTCCAGGCAAAGAAAAACTCCAGGGTACTGATGCTTCTCATGCCTGGCTGGCAGTCTATATCCCGGATATGGGATGGATAGAATTTGATCCAACCAATAATTTGATTCCGACTGACCGACATATCAGGACCGGCTTTGGCAGGGATTATAGTGACATCGCTCCTGTAAAAGGCATTTATTTTGGTGCAGGTGACCAAAAAATAAAAGTGGAAGTAGATGTCCTACCCTTGTAATTACGGTTTGTCCACCATTTACATCACTCCTGCCTTTTTGTTATTTCCAATATTCGTATATTATAAATAAAAATATTTCACTAGCGAAACTAATTTCAACAAATCTTCTATATTTGTGCCCGTGATGAAACAATCTTATTTTGGTTTTTATTTTAGCTACTATTTTATACATAGTAGGATGACCAAAGTTTGATCTGATACCATCAAAAGAAATAAACTGAAGGGAGTCCTTGAAAAATCGAGGCTCCCTTCATTTTTTTTATGCATTGACTAATACTTTATGAGTAAAGAAAATACGGATACGAAGAAACCTCAGCCCTCTCCACTCAACGGCGTGCTGAGAGTTGCTATACAGGGATATAAAGGTGCTTTTCATGACATCGCTGTGCGAAAATACTTTGGAGACCATGACATCGAAGTGATGGAAATAGACACCTTTGACAAAGTCGTCGACATGGTCAAGCATCGTGAGGTACATTTTGGTGCCATGGCGATTGAAAATACAATATATGGCATGTTGATGCCCAATTTTAATCTACTCAATAGGTCCAATATATTTATAGATGGAGAAGTCTACCTGCGCATCAAACAAAACCTGATAGGCTGGCCTGGAACACGTGTAGAAGATTTAAAAGAAGTCTATTCCCATCCCATTGCTATCGAACAATGCAGAGCGTATTTCAAAGCCTATCCTCATATCAAACTTATCGAAAGTGTCGATACAGCCTTAAGTGTCCGTGAAGTGAAAGAAAAAAGAATCAAAACCAAAGGGGCTATAGGAAGCTCACTTGCAGCAGATTTGTATGGCCTCGATATTTTGGCCCCAGCTATAGAAACCAACAAGAAAAACTTTACCCGTTTTTTAATCCTCGAGAAAAAATCTAAAGCTGCTCCTGAGCCTGGTTCTAACAAAGCATCCATCATTCTGACAGTACTGGATCAGGTCGGTAGCCTTCACAAAGTCCTGTCCGAACTGGCGATTCGCAAAGCTAATCTCACTAAAATCCAATCTATCCCCATCTTAGGCAAACCTTTTGAGTATGCTTTTTGGATAGACCTGGTAGGGGAAGATCAAAAGCATCTCAACGAAGCCATAGACAGTGTAAGATCCTTGTCCCACGAAGTTAAAATCTTAGGCCTATACCCAAAAGGAAAACACTATGATCATTGAACCTTCTCATAGAATAGCTACCGTCGAAGAATACTATTTTTCGACCAAACTCAAGCAGATCGCGCAGATGCGCGCGCAAGGGGCTGAGATTATAAACCTGGGTATAGGGTCTCCGGATCTTCCACCACACCCTGAGGTGATCGAGACTTTGAATACCTGGGCTCATAAGCCCGATGCTCATGGCTATCAGAGTTATCAAGGCAGACCTGAGTTACGCAAAGCCATGGCCGATTTTTACAAAAAATATTTCCATACTGAGCTAAATCCAGACTCGGAGATACTACCTCTGATTGGATCCAAAGAAGGTATCATGCACATCTGCATGGCGTTTCTCAATCCTGGCGATAAAGTATTGGTGCCTGACCCTGGTTATCCGACTTATAGTGCCGCCATCAAACTGGCAGGTGCCACACCTATATATTACGATCTGTCACCTGACAAAGAATGGCGATTAGATCTGGATGACCTGGCCCATGTACAACCCGGTGAATACAAAATGATGTGGATCAATTATCCACATATGCCTACGGGCCAATCTGCAGATAAACCTTTTCTCGAAAAATTATTGGCCTGGGCCAGACAAAAAAATATCATTCTGTGTAATGACAATCCATACAGTTTTGTACTCAATGAGGACTATATCTCCCTCTTATCGATCGAAGGCGCCAAAGACCAGGCCATAGAACTCAACTCAATGAGTAAGGCCCAGAATATGGCTGGGTGGAGAGTTGGCATGGTCGCTACCAATAAGACCTGGATCGACTACATCCTGCGGTTTAAAAGCAATATGGATAGTGGCATGTTTTTACCTATGCAGATGGCTGCCGTCAAAGCTTTACAATTGGGTGATGATTGGTATCAACAGCTCAATCTGATCTATTATGAGCGTAAACGGCATGCCTGTCGCATTTTGGACTTTCTTGGTTGTACTTACCAGGCAGATCAAAAAGGTATGTTTCTCTGGGCTAAGGTTCCTGATAATATCAAAGATGGTTATGAACTGAGCGATCGTATCCTCGCGGACCACCACGTATTTATTACTCCCGGTGGCATCTTTGGTAAAAATGGATTACACTACGTGAGAATATCTTTATGTACTACGACGGACATTTTTGACCAGGCTTATAATAGAATTGAATCACAACACAAACAATCGTAATAAAAAGTATGAAGACGATGACCGTGATCGGAGTAGGACATATAGGCGGCTCTTTTGCATTGGCTTCCAAAAAAACAGGACTCATCGGAACGGTGATTGGTGTAGATCTCAATGCCAGTCACCTCGATCAGGCACTTCAATTAAAAATTATTGATCAGGCTATGCCGATGGCTGAGGCTATAAATGTATCAGATCTGATCGTAGTAGCTGTGCCGGTTAATGTCATTCAGCATTTATTGCCCCAGGTATTGGACCTGGTGACACATCAAACCGTTATTGATGTTGGTTCGACTAAAGAAGCAATCTTAAAAACCATCGAGCATCATCCTAATAGAAAAAACTTCATAGCTACCCACCCGATGGCCGGTACAGAATTTTCAGGTCCCGAAGCAGCCGAAGCTGATTTGTTTTTTGGAAAAACCTGTGTACTTATAGATATTAAAGACAGTGATCCGGCCAAAGTAAGCCAACTGGAGTCTTTACTTACTGCGATAGGTGTCAAACTCGTGTATCTCGATGCCAAGTCACACGATGTACATGTAGCCTATGTATCGCATATATCCCATATCAGTTCTTTTGCCTTGGCACTGACTGTTTTGGCCAAAGAGAAAGACGAAAATGCCATATTTGAATTAGCCAGTGGTGGTTTTAGCTCCACCGTGAGGCTGGCAAAAAGTAATCCTGATATGTGGATCCCCATCTTTGAGCAAAATAAAGACAATGTCCTGGATGTACTCGACGAACACATTAATACCCTCTCCAGATTCAGAAGTCTATTGATCAAAAAGGATTTTAAAACCTTCAGATCCCTAATAGAAGAAGCCAATCAGATCAAAAAAATATTAAAAAATTGAAATAACTATCATCTCATTAATTTTACATTCAAATTATGGAAACAGCAACATTATCCACACGGCCATTCGTAGAATCCGGATTTAAAAGGCCATACCTCATCGCAGGACCTTGCAGTGCTGAGACAGAGGAGCAAGTATTGGCCACAGCGGCCCAAATTCATGCTCAGGGGATCATACCCGACCTATTCAGAGCAGGTATTTGGAAACCACGTACCAGACCTGGAAGTTTTGAAGGCATTGGCCGTCCGGGTCTTTCCTGGCTCAAAAAAGTCAAAGAAGAATATGGCTGGAAGACTGCCACAGAAGTAGCCAATACGCAGCATGTGTTTGATGCCCTCAAAGCAGGAGTCGATGTACTGTGGGTAGGTGCTCGTACCACTGTCAATCCTTTTTCAGTTCAGGAGATTGCTGATGCCCTGGTGGGAGTAGATATCCCTGTCCTGATTAAAAATCCGATCAACCCTGATATGTCCTTATGGATCGGAGCTTTGGAACGCCTGAAAAAAGCAGGAATCACCCGGTTAGGTGTCATCCATCGAGGGTTTTCAGCTTTTGGCAAATCGATCTATCGAAACACTCCGCGCTGGGAGATCCCTATAGAATTGATCAGGCAATATCCTGACCTTTTCATTATCTGTGATGCCAGCCATATCTGTGGCAACAGACCGGGTCTGTGGGAAGTAGCTCAAAAAGCGCTCGACCTCAATTATGATGGGCTGATGATAGAGACCCATTGCAATCCTGATGCTGCCTGGAGTGATGCTGCCCAACAAGTCACTGGCGAAGGCCTCAAAAACATTCTGGGTCGACTAGTAGTGCGCGACGAACAATCTACCGATCCAAAGTTTTTGGACAATATCGAAGATATCCGTCATCAGATAGATGTGGTCGATGCAGAATTGCTCAATATGCTTGGCGAAAGAATGAAACTGGCTGACAAAATCGGTATGTTTAAAAAACTTAATAATATCAGTATTCTTCAATCTGGCCGATGGAATGAAATCATCGAAAAGACCCAGGACCAAGGAAAAAAATTAGGCCTTGGCGAAGAGTTCATCAGCAAAATCCTTAGTGCTATTCACGAAGAGTCGATAGACCATCAGGAGAGAGTGATGAATGAGTCATAGTGGTATTCAGCGACTCGCTTTTTAATATCCACTCCACATAATTAGAAGCACGGAAGAATTCATAATAAATTTTCCGTGCTTTTATATTTAATCAAAGTTTTGAAACGACTTTCCCCATCAGCCCCTTAATTGTCGACGCCATTCTGAAAGGACAATTGCCGTCGCATTGGCCGCATTGAGCGA
>Ga0138256_10000472_pt1 | contig 43922 bp, 31 predicted proteins | sample KNB2016incub_MG_FD_105486 | JGI IMG/M metagenome (GOLD analysis project Ga0138256, IMG submission 105486) | Active sludge microbial communities from wastewater in Klosterneuburg, Austria - KNB2014incub_MG | ecosystem: Engineered > WWTP > Activated sludge > Unclassified | place: Austria... | reverse complement strand
GGGAATGGTACATGGCAGTTGCGTGTTATCGATGATAATAACAATGGAGTGACAGGGTCAGTAACAAGTTGGAAGCTGACATTTGGAAATACTCCTGCAAAGACATTTATTTTTAATCAGTCTAACTTGCCTATTGTTGTAATCAATACAAGCGGACAAAACATTGTAGATGATCCAAAGATCATTTGTGATATGGGAATAATATATAATGGTCCGGGGCAACGCAATCATCTAAGTGACCCGCACAACGATTATTCAGGAAAAATTGCAATAGAGATACGCGGTTCCAGCTCTCAATCCTTCCCTAAAAAGTCCTATGGCTTTGAAACCCGTGGTCCGAATACACAGATAGATTCAAATGTTTCATTGCTTGGAATGCCTCTTGAACACGATTGGATCCTGAGTGCAAATTATACTGATAAATCATTTTGCAGGAATGTGCTCGCCTATCGACTTGCAAATGAAATGGGGCACTATGCAGTCAGGACCAGATTTGTTGATGTAGTAATTAATGGAACCTATAAAGGTATTTATGTTTTAATGGAATCTATTAAACGTGATAAGGATCGGGTAGATGTAAAAAAACTTTACAGTAATGAAACGACCTATCCAAATATCTCCGGTGGCTACATCATCAAAATAGATAAGACGACAGGTGCCGGTGGCTCAGGATGGAATTCCCCATATCAGCCGATCAACCATTCCAATAATCAAAAAATTTATTTTCAGTACGATTACCCAAAACCTGATAGTATCGTGCTTGCACAAAAATCATACATACAGGCATACGTGGATAGTTTTGAGAGTAGTTTGAATGGCCCAAATTTTATAGACAGTGCATTGGGATTTGCAAAGTATATTGGTAACAATTCTTTTATTGATTATTTCTTTAGCAACGAAATAAGTAAGAACGTCGATGGTTACCGCATCAGTTCTTATTTGTATAAGGATAAAGAGAAAACGCTGAAAGCAGGGCCAATTTGGGACTACGACATAGCTTGGGGAAATGCTAACTATTGCAGTGCAAACTTAACAAGTGGCTGGTCCTATCAGCCTGCATGTACAGGAGATAGTTATCAGCCACCTTTCTGGTGGTCGAAAATGTTGCAAGACACTAACTATGCCAACCAAATGAAATGCCGTTGGGTAGAATTTCGTAGTAGTATTCTAAGTACATCACATATTAACGGTATCATTGATTCAATCGCTCAGGTCTTGGATGAATCCAAAGATTGGAATTTTACTGCATGGCCGATTCTTGGTGTTTATGTCTGGCCGAACCCGTCACCATACCCCTCAACCTATGCAGGCGAAATCAGTAATCTGAAAAGCTGGATAGGCTCCCGTTTAAGTTATATGGATGCAAACTTGCCGGGCAATTGTAATTGCTCTGTTACTATCGCAAAGCAAAACGTCAACTGTTTGAATGCTTGCGATGGGCAAGCGGTGGCACTTGCTGTTAGCCCTTATCAGAAAAATTATTTGTGGGATACCGGCTCAATAAATGATACAATTCGAAATTTGTGTCCGGGTCAATTTGATCTGAGTTTTGAAGACGCTATTGGTTGTAAACGAAATACATCAACAACGATCACTCAGCCGGCATTACTCACAGCCAACGCAACTGCTGTAAATGCAACCTGCGCAGGAGGAACGTGCAATGGTACATCGGTAGTTAGTGTTTCAGGTGGAACCTCTCCCTATGCTTATAGTTGGAGCAGCGGACAAACGACAGGAACCGTAAATAATCTTTGTCCGGGAAGCCATACAGTGAGTATCACTGATGCAAAAGGTTGTAGTACTTCTGTTGTTGTAAATATTTCGAATCCGGGGGCACCATCATTAGCTGTGACCTCACAAGCAGGAGTTACATGCCCTGCCGGATCCAATGGTTCTGCTTCGGTATCAGTTTCGGGTGGTACTTCGCCTTATGCCTATTCCTGGTCACCTTCAGGTGGAACAAGCAACAGCGCATCCGGACTTAGTGCAGGTACATATATTGTCACTGTTACCGATCAGAATTTATGTCAGAGTAATGGCTCTATCATTATAGGTACTCCATCCGCATTTACATCCACAACAAATATTCAGTCGCCGGTATGTTTCGGTGCTTCAACAGGGACTGCGACAGTTCAGGTATCAGGTGGGACTTCTCCTTATACATATTCATGGTCACCAAGCGGCGGAAGTTCTGCAACGGCGAATGGCTTGCCTGCAGGAATCTATACCGTCACTGTTACCGATGCAGCATCTTGCACGCATACTAAAAGTGTTACTTTAACTCAGCCCTCTATTCTGGTTACAAATATTCTCAGTAATCCCGCACAATGTCAGGGAGGTTCTGATGGTTCAGCACAAGTGAATGTAAGTGGAGGAACATCTCCGTATACTTATCAATGGTCACCTTCAGGAGGAACATCGTCAACTGCAAATTCACTCTCTGCAGGAAATTATTCTGTGCTGGTTACTGATAGTAATCTTTGCACGAAGAATGCTTCAACAACTGTAACGCAACCGACATCAATCATTCTTTCAACTTCAAGTACATCTGCAATGTGTGGAGGCTCTGATGGTTCGGCAACAGTTTCAGCTTCGGGTGGGTCAGGTCCGTATCAGTATTTATGGCTTCCGGCAGGAGGAACATCTGCTCAGGCACAAAATTTAAGTGCCGGGACTTATACGATCAGGGTCACCGATGCTCAGGGCTGTACGTCAAGTGTTCAAGCACATGTTGTGAATTCAAATGGATTAAGTTCTACGGTCACAAATAAATCTAATGTTTCCTGTTATGGTGGAAATGATGGATCTGCTTCGGTAGTCGCAAGTAATGGAAGTCAGCCATATACATATTCCTGGTCGCCTTCAGGGGGAACTGTGGCTGCTGCAACCGGACTTTCTGCTGCCATTTATACTGTGACAATTCAAGATGATTTAGGATGTATTAATATACAACAGGTAAATATTCTGGAGCCTTCCGAGCTGACAGTAAGTGTGAGCAGTGTGGCTGTTACTTGTTTCGGTGGGTATAATGGAACAACAAATGCAAACGTTTCCGGTGGTACGGGTCAATATCATTATCAGTGGAGTCCGGCAGGTGGTATTGATTCATCAGCGTTTAACCTCTTGGCAGGAAACTATTTTGTGTTGGTGACTGATGATAATGGCTGTTCAGCTTCCCGATCAGTTGCTGTTGATCAATCTCCGGACATACAGATATTATTTTCTAAGGATGATGCATCCTGTGGTTTGAGTAATGGTGCAGCGAGTTGTTCTATGAGTGGAGGTATTAGCCCATATTCAGTTTTCTGGCCTTCAACAGAAGATACTATACTTGCTGTTACAAATTTGGCTTCCGGAATTTATTCGGTCATTATCACCGACTCAATGAACTGCTCAAAGACCGACTCAGTGAATATTGGTGATACACCACGACCAACTCTCAGCATAGATACACAATCGTCAGTTACCTGCAATGGTGGTACTGATGGTGCTGTGAGTCTTATAACAAATTCAGGAACCGGACAAATAAACTATAGCTGGTCTCCGCCTGTTTCAACAGGCCAATCAGCTTCGGGTTTATCCGGAGGAATTTACACTGTTACAGTTAACGATAGCGCCGGTTGTCGTGATTCACTCAGTTTGCAGATAAACGAACCTGCACCTTTAGCGATGATTTTATTTGTTACCGATGTTGCATGTTTTGGTGCAGCAAATGGAGAGATCTTCGTCGATGCAGGTGGTGGTACTCCGCCATATAATTATCTGTGGAATCCGGGTGGACAAACAGCAGATACTGCAAAAAATTTAACACCGGGAACTTATTCAGTTCTGTTAACGGATCAAAATTTATGTACGGCTTCGGCATCTGCAGATGTTGATCAGCCTACAGCAATGACCTCAACAGTGGTGAGTACGGATGAATCATGTGGAGGATTGTGCGATGGCACAGCTTATGTTCAATTAAGTGGTGGAACACGGCCTTATCGTTTTCAATGGTGTGATGGAGATACCGCAACCTTTGCTCAGAATTTATGTGAAGGGATGTGTGAAGTTCTTATTCTTGATGGGAATAATTGTTTGCACACAGACAGCTTTATGATCAATGGTCCGGACCCTCTTGATGTATCAATTGTTCATAACGATGTGACTTGTGCAGGCTGTACAGACGGAACGGCAATGGCAACAGTTACAGGGGGGCGAGTACCATATACTTATCTATGGACGCATTCAGGACAAGCAAGTGCTTCGGTTTCAGGTTTGAGTGCAGGGATATATGAACTTTGTGTCACAGATTCCGAACATTGTGTGAAGTGTGAAAATGTTGAGATCCTTGATGGTACAATAGGTCTGGAAGAAATAGAATATGCTTCCTCCTTTTATGTTTTTCCCAATCCTTTTGTTGGAAAAACAACTTTTATCTTTTCAATTAAAACAACACAATATATTCGCCTTGAAATATTTGATATGAAAGGGGCAATGCTGAAAAGTATCATTGACAAGGATATCCCCGGTGGTGAACATGTATTTTCTTTTGATGCGGGAGATTTGGCTTCAGGAATGTATTTCTACAGATTTGTTTCTAATGAAAGGGTGAAAAGTGGACGCTTGTTACTGGAACGCGATTTTTAAAGCATAGATCTTCCTGTTTCGATATTTTCTAACATTCACAAGTGTTGAAAATCATCTTTCTAGTTCTTGTTTCATATTCTATAAACATGTAGGTTTGAGATACTATATCTCGACCAATGATTATACGCATATTTTCAACTCTCACTTTATTTCTGCTCCTAGGTTTTGCTGCGAGTGCTCAGTCTATCAGTGGAACTATTCGCGATGGAAAAACGAATGAATCAGTAATTGGTGCTGTTGTTACACTTAAAGGCAGCAATACCGGAACCATTACTGACATTGACGGGAAGTTTGAGCTGCCGGTAGATCAGGCACCACCATTTATCATTGTAGTTTCTTTCGTTGGCTATGTGGCTCAAGAGCTGACTGTGAAATCTATTGATCAATCCTTTAACATAAAGTTGGAGTCAAAAGAAATAGAGTTGAAAGGAGTAGATATCACCGGGAGCCGGATCTCGGAAAAACAAAAGGAGTCGCCACTCACAGTTGAGTCAATGGATATTATAGCGATCAAAGAATGTGCTCAAACTTCATTCTACGAAGCACTCGGTACTATGAAAGGAGTGGATCTTACTAGTGCTTCCCTTGGATTTACTATTGTGAACACCAGAGGATTTAACAGCACATCGCCCGTGAGGTCTTTGCAGGTTATTGATGGAGTAGACAATCAGGCTCCGGGTTTGAATTTTTCATTAGGAAATTTTCTGGGTTCCTCGGATCTGGATGTGCTTAAGGTTGATATGGTTGCCGGTGCAAGCTCAGCCTTCTACGGCCCGAATGCATTCAATGGAGTCATTAGTATGACGACTAGAAGCCCATTTATCAAACCCGGACTCGAACTTGAATTTAAAACAGCGTCACTAGGTTCCTTGGATGGACCAGGCTCTTGGGTACACAATCCAGATTATATTCAAGGGGCCATTCGTTGGGCACAGGTGTTTAAGAATAAAGCAGGAGTAGTTAAATTAGGCTATAAGTTAAATGCATTTTACATGCAAGCCAATGACTGGGAGGCTAATAACCTTGATGCAACACCACAGTCGAGGAACGATGTAAATAATCCCGGCAGATATGATGCAGTAAACCGTTACGGTGATGAATACAACAGCAACAATGATGCATCAGCCATTGCAACACAACGGCCGGGATTGGGTATCTGGTATCGCAGTGGATATGAAGAGAAAGACGTGGTAGACTATAATACACACAATTTGAAATTGAATGCAGCCATTCATTATAAGATCACTCCCAAAATTGAAGCCGTGGTATCATCGAATTTTGGAAACGGGACTACGGTATATCAGGGAGACAATCGTTATAGCCTGAAGGATATATATTTTTATCAGCAAAAGATAGAGGTGAAGCAAGAAGATAAGTTTTTTATTCGCGCATATACGACCAGTGAAGATGCCGGGAATTCTTATGATGCTTTTGTCACTGCACTTTTGTTACAGACATCTGCGAAGAGCGACAGCCGTTGGGCTCAGGATTACAGTAATCACTGGAATACAACTTACAGGCCGAAAGTAAATGCATTGCCTGAAAGCTATACCCAATTGCAAAGTCAGTATCCAAACTATAGTGATTACGTAAATGCGATTAATCCATGGCTACTGGAGATGTATCCTGATTCACTTTATAAGTATCATGATGCAACAAGAGCTTATACTGACCAGACAGTAACAACTTCAGGTCAGTTCCCCCGCTTCGAGCCGGGCACAGCAGCTTTCGACTCGGCCTTTAAAGCAATTACTACAACTTATTATACGGATGGAGGTTCACGTTTTTATGATAAATCTTCCCTTTATCATATTCACGCAGAGTATAAATTCACACCTAAGCCTGTTGATATTACTGTCGGTGCTAATTACCGAATGTATAAGCCTGATTCAAGAGGTAATATTTTCAGAGATACAGGAGATTTTGTAATCAGAAATCATGAATATGGATTTTACACCGGTTTTCAAAAAAGAGTGGCAGATGATAAACTCCGTCTTGATCTAACGGCCAGACTGGATAAAAACGAAAACTTCGATTACCTTTTTTCTCCTGCCTTGAGTGCAGTTTACACATTTAAGCCTACGCAAATTGTGCGTGCTTCTTTCTCTTCGGCGATAAGGAATCCTACTCTTGCAGACCAGTTTTTACACTACAATGTTGGTAGAGCTTTGCTTGTAGGAAATCTTGATGGATTTGATTCGCTTGTCACGTTGGAAAGTATGTTCGCAGCATTTAACTCCGGTAGTCAGGATACGCTTGAGTATTTTAATGTGGATCCTATTCAACCCGAAAAGGTGAAGACCATAGAAATAGGTTACCGTACAACCCTTTTCAAAAGTCTATATGCCGACATTGTCGCCTATTATAGCTGGTATACAAACTTCATCGGCTATAAGATTGGAGCATCTGTAACCTATCAACCGGCTGTTAACTTATTTAATTTAAATCAGATTTATAGAGTTGCAACTAACTCTAAGGACAGGGTTACTACACGTGGGGTATCAGTCGGACTAACATATTATTTCAGAAAATTCTTTTCCATTAACGGAAATTACAGTTATAACGTATTAGATCGTGGCGATTCGACGGATCCGCTAATTCCTGCCTTTAATTCCCCGGAAAATAAGTTCAACATTGGCCTAAGTGGTCGCGATCTAGATCTTTACCTCTTCAATAAAGTTCGGATACGCAATGTCGGCTTCATGATTAACTATAAGTGGATTCAAGGATTTGATTATGAAGGTTCACCTCAGTTCACAGGTTATGTGCCTAAGTACGACCTTGTTGATGCCCAGATTTCCTACCGGATTCCTAAATTAAAAACCACTCTTAAAGTGGGAAGCTCTAATTTGCTTAATAACAAGAAATTTACGGTTTATGGTGGACCAAGTGTTGGGCGGATGGCCTATGTTTCTATCAGGGTTGAGCTGGCCAAGTGAGGTTCTATAGTTTAAATTAAGGCTAATAAATATGATATTCGTCAATTGAATCATATTTGAAAATCTACAATTTTCACGTAAGTTTGTTGGAAATAAAAACCCAATGAAAAAACCACTACTTCCACTATTATTAATTTTGGGCCTGTTCTCTTTTGCATTAAATGTATCTGCCCAAAGATACGTGAGCGAAATATTCACTTCTGTAACAGTCACACCTAATATTGTGTACGGAGAGAATATTCAATTTCTAACCGGTGCGGCGGATACCATTGACCTAAAGGCTGATGTTTATCAACCCGTAGGTGATACGATGACTTTGAGGCCAACAGTTATTTTAATTCACACCGGAAGTTTCCTTCCAATCTTTTACAACGGACAAGCCACCGGTATTAAAACGGACAGTGTGGTCACAGAACTCTGTCGTCAGTATGCTCGTCGAGGATACACAGCTATTGCAATGGACTACCGGCTTGGCTGGAATCCACAAGCTCTAGGGTCTGCCGGTCAGGATGTCCGAACAGGTACCCTTCTTCAGTCTGTTTATCGTGCAATGCAAGATGCAAAAGCATGTGTTCGATATTTTCGTAATGATGCTTTGAATGCAAACACTTATGGTATTGATGAATCAAAAATTATTCTTCAGGGAATGGGATCAGGTGGGTATATTGCCATGGCTTATCCTTGTCTAACTGACCCGGCACAAATCTCTTTGCCAAAGTTTTTAGCAGCAACAACTAATGCAACTTATGGTTTCACTGCTGGAATGTCATATATTAATCAGGCTATCTGGGGAGATTTTGACGGATATGGCGGTGCACCTGGATATAACATAGCAACAAACACTCCGGGTGTAGCCAATGACATTGCCTTCGTCATCAATTGCGCCGGAGCACTGGGTGATAGCTCATGGTTACAAGGCGGTACTAATGTTCCATTTGTCGCCTTTCATTCTATCAATGATCCTTTTGCCCCATACAAAGATGGTTCAGTTATCGTTCCAACTACCGGTGATTTTGTAGTCGATGTTAGCGGAAGCTGGAGAGTAATTAGAATTGCTGACAGTCTGCTTAATAATGCTGCTTTTCAGTTTAACAGCTGGACTGACCCTTACACGGTTCGTGCTAATCAAATCAACGATGGTTATGATGGTTTGTTCCCTCTAGTATTGTCTGATCCTCCGGGACCTGCAACAGGAGAAGCCGGACCATGGGACTGGTTTGATTCTACGACAGTTTATCAAACATGTATGATAGGTCTCGGATTTACGCAAGGCCGTGTTGATACGATTTGGGCATCATCACTAGCAACAAATCCGGATATGAGCAAAACAAAGGCTATGGCTTATATTGACACCATTATGGGTTATGCTAATCCGCGTATTGCTGCAGCACTCAATCTGGTTACCGGAATAAACACACTGAGTTCATTGCAGCAATCAGTTTCCGTTTATCCTAATCCTGCTTCAGGTGCTATAAACCTTGATGCTAGTGCTGCTAAGGCGCCTGTTCGCTATCTTAAATTGTATGATATTTCAGGCAGATTGGTGACTACTGTTAACTCATTAGAAGATCAAAAGATCAGACTTGATGTGAGCGCACTTCAAAACGGATCATACCTGTTAAAAATAGGTTTTGATGCAGGTGAAGTGACTGAAAAGATCACTGTCAGAAATTAAACAAATTGTTTTTAAAAAAAGCCGGTATGCAATTGTATACCGGCTTTTTTGTTTTGTGGAATTTCAAGAATCTTCAATTTGGGCTAATATTAACCTTGTTGTTTTTTTAATGAAGTTGATTTAGGTGATCCAGAATAATGTCTCTAATCGGCATTATTATTCTTACCTTCATTCACCTTTAAATAATCCACAGATATCTATATGCATATGAAATATTTCAAAATACTTTTTGTCTTCTCGTTTTTGTTTTCACTTTGTTCTTCAGCACAAACTACTATAGACTGCGGCTCGACAAGATATGATGAGGAAGTGTTTGCTACGGTAGATATTTCTAGTAACGTAGCCTACGGTTCGAACATTAATTCAAGCAACGCGAATGAGATCTTGATTATGGATATCTACCAGCCTTCAGGTGATACGGTTGCTATGCGGCCACTCATTGTTTGGGTTCATGGTGGGAGTTTCATCGGCGGAACAAAAAATGATCCGGATATAACTCAACTCGCTACTTCCTTCGCTAAGCGTGGTTATGTTTGCGCATCAATCAGCTATAGATTGGGAATACCCGCTCCTATTGGTGAAGTTAATGCTACTAAGGCCGTTTACAGAGCGGTGCAGGATATGAAAGCTGCAATTCGTTTTTTTCGTCAAGATGCAGCAACATCGAATATGTATAAAATAGATCCGGAGATAATTTTTGGAGGAGGGAGTTCTGCAGGTGCATTTACTGCCTTACATCTTGCTTACCTGAACGAAGTTTCTGAATTACCTGCCGTAATTGACACACTGGTAATGGGAGGTATTGAAGGAGAAAGTGGCAATCCCGGATACTCATCTGAGGTGAATGCGGTCATAAATCTTTGTGGTGCATTAGGGGATAAGGCGTATATCGTTCCCGGAGATATTCCATTTGTTAGTATGCATGGCACGGCTGATAATACAGTTCCCTATGCATCGGACTGGATTTACCTGTTGGGGATTTTTCCAATCCTCGAAGTGGATGGAAGTTTCTCGGCAAATGAATATGCTAACACAATAGGAGTTTATAATGAGATGTATACATATTATGGTGCAGGTCACGTTCCTTATTTATCCAACACTGCATATATGGATACCACGGTTCGTTTCGTGAGCAATTTTTTATATGATTATTTAAGCTGTACGCCTCGTGATCCAAATCCGCTTCCAAATACTTTTGGAACTACTTCAATAATCTCTTTTGATGATGTCGATCAGTTAGTGAAAGTTTATCCAAATCCGGCTTCAGACTTTGTAATGATACAAGCTGAATTTGAAATAGAGGCTTTGCAACTATATGATATCTCAGGCAGACTTGTCAGATTCGAAAGTGGCGATAAAAGGACTAGTATAAAAGTTGATCGCAAATCTTTAAAGCCCGGATTTTATTTGTTGGATCTCCAAACCGAACAAGGAGAACACAGAATAAAAATTTGTTTTGAATAATATGCTTGAGCAGATTGAAATTTATTTCAGAGAAGTTCTAAATGATAGAATTAATATGTCCTGCGCAGCAGGTTAGGGTACAAAGAATCTTGTGTATATATGATAATGATCAGAACTTATGAAGGTTTCTTTTCAAAGAGATTTACAAAGTCGGATTAATTGGAATTATTTTTAAAAGCTATTTAATAAGACTTATTTTTCTGATTGTAGTCCGTTCCTTGATTGTTATTTTAGCAAAATAAATTCCATTGCTAAGAAAGGAGATGTCGATAACTTGTTCTTCAGGATTCAGGTTGTCTAAGAACAGAACGCAATCACCAACCAAATTATAAAGGTGTAATTTGGAATTATTCAATTTTGGATTCTTTATATGAAGAAATGAATTTGTCGGATTCGGAAATAAATCAATTTCGCTTAATTCAGATGTGTCGTCAATCCCTGCCAAACTAAGCCACTTCGCAATGTGGTTTGCGTTGTTTCCTCCGGCGTTTAAGAAAAATCCACCTACATACAAAGCATGATTGAAAACACAAAAGGATGCGACCATGCTGTCAACTCCAAGCCCTACATCAGACCAAGAGACACCATCCCATTTTGCAATAAATCGGGTAGGGTTTCCTCCGGCGTAGCTAAAATCACCGCCGGCAAATAACTCACTATTATAAACAGCTAATGTTCGTACTCTGCCATTTACCCCCAATCCAACAATATTCCAAGTTGAGCCATTCCACTTGGAAATATAAGGAGAGGAGTTTCCACCGGCAGTAGTGAACACTCCACAGGCATATAACTCACCATTGTATTCTGCCATTTCTTGCACAGTATTATCCATTCCTGCTCCAACAGCAGACCATATCGTTCCATTCCATTTTGCTATCCTGCTGGCAGGAACAGAGCCGGCAAACTCAAATCCTCCACATGCATACAATTCGCCATTGAAAACTGTAAGTCCTAATACATTACCTGCATCAATGGGGAACATACCTCCGCCAACGCTTGACCAGGTTGAACCATTCCATTTCGCAATTTTATTCGCAGCGTGTCCATCTGCAATGGTGAATGATCCTCCGGCATAAAGTTCACCATTATAAACGACCAAGGTAAACACAAGGCCTCCATTCATCCCTGTTCCTACATTTGACCATGACGTACCATTCCATTTAGCAATATTGGAAGCATAAATACCTCCTGCTTCTTCGAAAATGCCTCCAACATACAATTCACCATTATAAACGGTTGAAGTATAAACGTGTCCACTAAATCCCATTCCGCTTCCCAAAGAATACCAATTATGGTTATCCCATCGAGCAACTCCGTTGACGCTGTCAGATCCGGCATATTTAAAATATCCACCCGCAATCAGTTCTCCATTATATTCGCATATAGAAGAGACAAGATCATTAACTCCGGAACCCAATGGAGACCATTGCTGCGCAGAAATATTAGAAGAATGGAAGGTTAATATTATAAACAGAAATAAGTTTTTCATCGTGGAAAGTATTTCTATTGACGAATTTAATTTACGGTGTAAATTCCTTCGATTCCTGAAGAAGTTCTCTTTTCCTGTATTTTCACCTTTTCATTATGTAGCTCAAGCTCCACACTCACACTCACACTGAATTTAGTGGTCGCGCGTTTGCTTTGAAAAGGCCAATGGTTTAGCAGTAATCTCATCATACTCTTCCCGCTTTCTTAAAATGTCTATCGCTGTGTAGATGGCGTCACGAATAGAATCTTCCATAGCTACACCTTTGCCTGCAATATCATAAGCGGTTCCATGGTCAGGCGAAGTGCGAATGATGGGTAGTCCGGCAGTAAAGTTCACACCGGAAGAAAAGCTAAGTGTTTTGAAAGGGATAAGACCTTGATCGTGGTACATAGCTAAAATGGCATCGAACTTTTTGAAAGCACCGGATCCAAAAAAGCCGTCAGCAGAATAGGGGCCATAGACAAATATGCCTTCATCGAAGCATTTTTTAATTGCAGGGAGAATAAATTCTTTTTCTTCCTGCCCGATCAGGCCTTCATCACCCGCATGTGGGTTAAGCCCAAGTACAGCAATCTTTGGTTTGCGCTGACCGAAATCACGCTTGAGAGAATGTTCTATGCTTTTGATTTTTTTTACGATCTTTTCTATAGATAGGACCGAAGCAACTTCTTTCACCGGAATATGTCCGGAGTTTACAGCAACACGAAGTGTTTCACTAACGAGGAACATCAATGGATCTTTTGTCTCGAAACGGTCTGCAAGATATTCTGTATGCCCCTGGAATTTAAAATCTTCGTTCTGAATTGTGTGTTTATTAATCGGACCGGTAACTAATACGTGTATTATACCGTCTTTAAGATCTTGTACAGCTGCCTCTAAAGATAAGTAAGCATATTTTCCTGATGCTTCGGTAGCTTGTCCCCACTCAACATTAACTTCTTCTTCCCAGCAATTGATTACATTTGTTTTCTTGAGAATGATCTCGCTGCTGTTGCGTACTGTTTGATATTGAAAATCGTTCAGGTTAAGATGTTTTCTCTGAAGTGAAACTAATTTATTGCTGGCATAAATTACCGGAGTGCAGATCTGATGTATTCTACTATCCAGAAGTGCTTTCATCACAACTTCCAGTCCTACACCATTAACATCACCACAGGTGATACCTACTTTAATACGTCCTTCTTGTTCCGGCTGACTCATAGTTTAAAATCTATTCATGCAAAGGTAATACAATTAGGAAATAGAATAACACGACATAATCCCCTCATTTTGATTTAATTAAGAGAGTTTCGGTCGGTTTAATTTGGGATTACATCAAAGATTAGAGAAGAATTCAACCAGCAAACGAACTCCATAACCGGTCCCATTCTTTCCGCGATAGCTGCTGGGAGATTGAATAAACGAAGGCCCTGCTATATCAAAATGCATCCAGGGGTAATCAATATATCTCTGAAGAAACTTGCCTGCGGTTATTGCACCTGCTGCAGGTCCACCGATATTTTTCATGTCAGCGATATCACTTTTTATGAGGTCGTCATATTCGTCCCAGAAAGGAAATTCTGCAAGTCTTTCGTATTTTTTATTTCCTGCTTCTTTTAATTTGTTTTTTGTTTTTTCATCAGCAGTGCCCATGCAAACAATTCCATAGGAGCCAACAGCTGCTGCTGCTGCCCCGGTAAGAGTAGCAAAATCCATGACCAGCTCAGGCTTGAATTTTTTTGCATAGTGTAATGCATCTGCCAGAACCAATCTTCCTTCGGCATCAGTGTTAAGTACTTCAACGGTATGCCCGCTCATCATGGTGATGACATCACCGGGAGCATAAGCATCACCACCCGGACGGTTATCTGTTGCAGGAACGAGAGCGATGACATAGACAGGAAGTTTCATCTTTGCAATGGCATACATCGAAGAGGCTACTACAGCAGATCCTGCCATATCGCTTTTCATAAAGTCCATGGAATTGCCGGTAGGCTTCAAACTTAATCCACCTGTGTCATATACTACGCCTTTGCCTACAAGAATGTATGGTTTTTTATTTTTGGCATTTTTGGGTTTGTAGGTCATTACTGTGAATGTTGGAGGCTCGATGCTTCCTCTGTTTACAGCCATAACACCACCCATCTTCAAAGCTTTTATTTTTTGCTTGCGCATGACCTCCACCTTAAACTTAGCTTCCTTTCCCATTTTGCTGAACTCAGCAGCAAGCTGGGTTGCATTAAGAAAAGATTGCGGTTCATTCACTAAATTCCTTGCACAGATTACTGAATCAACAAGGTGTTGAAGGTCGGCAGTTTTATTTCCTTTAAGAGAAGTACTTTTTATTGCGATCTCGGACAAAGAATTTTCTATGCTCTTTTTGTTTTTTCGATATTTTAGAAACTGGTAGTTTCCCAGAGCCATCCCTTCAGCCATAGCCAAAATCAGATCCGGTCTTCCGGCCTGATCAACGAGGACGATTCTTTTCAATTTTAGTTTATTAACCTGCCCAAGAAAACTTTCTCCGGCATTACGGCATTTCTCAAGCAATTGACTTTCATTCATTTCAAAATCAGGCAAAAAGAGAAAAATGGATCGTCGGTACTGATTGATGATCACACTCTTACGATTTGAGCGAAATTCCTTTTGGATAAAGTCTGTCTCCTCCTTAGAAAAAGTCTTGGCCGGGAGACCTTTTTTGTCATTTAATAGTAAAATAAGAGAATCTGAGCTCTTATAGCTCTTGGTATTGTGGATTGCGGTCTGCATTTTAAATCGTATTTTTGATTGCGGAAAGTACAATTTTTTTTCCAGCCCATGGATGGACAGGCTATTCTTGTGCATCTGTTAATGAACAGAATTAATATTGCTTATGACAGGAACAGACAACCTTCTTAAAAAAGCGCTTGATTTAGAATTTTTAAGTGCTCCAGAAGGGCAGCTACTTTTTGAGACTGTACCGACAGCAGAGTTAATGGATGTAGGAAATCGCATCCGCTCAAGATTTCATTCAGACAATAAAGTTACCTGGATCATTGACAGGAATGTAAATACTACTAATGTCTGCATAGCCAATTGTAAATTCTGTAACTTTTATAGGATTCCCGGACATGAAGAATCTTACATCACTAGCATAGATCAATACAAAGAAAAGATAGAAGAAACTTTTCGTTTAGGAGGGGAGCAATTACTGCTACAGGGAGGACATCATCCGGATCTGGGGCTTAAGTTTTACGTTGACCTGTTCCGGGAACTAAAGAGATTGTATCCGAACCTTAAATTACATTCACTCGGGCCGCCGGAGATAGCACACATCACCAAGCTTGAAGGGTCTACGCATACTGAAGTATTAAAAGCATTACATGAAGCCGGACTGGATTCTTTACCCGGAGCCGGAGCAGAAATATTGTCAGACCGTGTACGTCGTTTGATCTCCAAAGGAAAATGTTCCGGAAGAGAATGGCTCGATGTTATGCGTGCTGCACATCAATTGAGAATTACAACATCAGCAACCATGATGTTCGGCCATGTTGAAACTTTGGAAGAGAGATTCCAGCATCTTGTTTGGTTACGTGAAGTACAAAGTGAAAAGCCGGAAGATGCGAAAGGTTTCCTTGCATTTATTCCATGGCCTTTTCAGGATGAAGATACTTTACTCAGAAGAATTAAGGGTATTCGCAATGAAGTTCATGGAGAAGAATATATTCGCACAATTGCTATCAGTAGAATGATGTTACCGAACATTCAGAATATACAGGCAAGCTGGCTTACAGTCGGCAAAGAAATTGCGCAGCTATGTTTGCATGCCGGTGCTAATGATTTTGGTTCTATTATGATCGAGGAGAATGTAGTTTCTGCAGCCGGAGCGCCGCATCGTTTTACCTCACAAGGTATACAGGACGCAATTCGCCAGGCAGGTTTTGAGCCACAGTTAAGGACACAACAATATGAATACCGAGAGCTTCCGGAGATGATGGAGCAACAGGTGATAGCGTATTGATAATGTTTATTAGATATTAGTAATTTAGCAAACGAGGATAAAAGGCGTGAGGATTCTGACAATTAAATATTTATTTAATACTCTTTTCACAATGTTAATAAGCAGAAAGTATTTTTTTTCATTCCTGCTGTTTTTTGGACTTTTTCTAACTTCCTTTTCTTCCTCAGCTACACATAACCGTGCCGGAGAAATCACCTACAGATGGATTGGTACTTATGACCCTGTCAATGGATATACATGGACCTATGAAATATGCATAATCACTTATACAAAAACGAGCAGCATTCAGGCAGATCGACCGAGCCTTGACTCTGTTTACCTCGGGGATGGTTCGCCTCCTGTTGTATTCAACCGGTCCGGCAAGGTGAATTTGCCAAATGACATTAGTCGAAATACTTATAAATATATTTATACCTATAGTGGCAATGGAACATTCCTCATTCATTTTGAAGATCCAAACCGCAATTCCGGCGTTGTGAATATTCCGGGTTCTGTAGAAGTACCTTTTTATGTGAGTACCCTTCTGACCGTTAATCAATTCATAGGTGCGAATAGTTCTCCTGTTTTAACTTACCCTCCAATCGACAGAGGTTGTGTCGACAGAATTTTTATTCATAATGCTAATGCATATGACCCCGATGGGGACTCACTTTCATACGAGCTTACGGTTTGTCGTGGCTTGAATGGCAACCCAATTCCCGGATACAGTTTTCCGCTTACCTCAAATTCATTTTCAATAGATGCAATTACCGGCGATCTTGTATGGGATACGCCAATAACTATTCCCGGCTTTGCACCTTGGGAATATAATGTCGCCTTTAAAATTTATGAATGGAGAAATGGATCGATCATCGGTTACGTGACCCGTGACATGCAGATCATCATCGGTAATTGTACGAACCGCCCTCCGGTGATTGAGCCATTAGCTGATACCTGCGTGGTAGCCGGCGACACACTTCGTTTTCTGGTTACGGCTTTCGATCCTGATGGTGATAGGGTAGATCTTAGTGGTAATGGTGGCCCATTTGAGATTACGGATTCTGCTAGGATGATACCTGTCGTTACTAATAACGACACAGTTATTTCGGAATTTTTCTGGCCTACTAACTGTAGTCATATACGAACTCAGCCCTATTATGCGCAGTTCAGAGCGGAGGATATACTGCCTCAAGATTCAATAACATTAGTTAGTTATCCGGCATATTTATCAGAGTAATTGGGCCCGCACCTCAAAATCCGGTGGCCATTGCTACCGGTAATGCAATACAATTATCCTGGGATCCTCCTTCTTGCAATGGAGTAGTTTCTTATAGAGTATATAGACGATCAGGAATCTATCCCGGAACAATTGCCTGCCCTTGTGATAATGGTGCCCCTGCTTACTCAGGCTATTCATTGCTTGCAACTACTACTGATCCAAATTATCTGGATGATGATCACGGTAATGGTCTCTCTATTGGTGTTGAGTATTGTTATATAATAACAGCGGTTTATCCCGGTGGTTCAGAAAGTTGTGCAACAGATCAGGTTTGTGCTTCCCTGAGAAAGGATTTGCCCGTATTAACAAATGCTGATGTTCGAGAGACTAGCCTGACGCAAGGGTCGATTTATGTTGCCTGGAGCAAGCCTAATGAACTGGATACTGTTTTATTTCCCGGGCCATATCAATACCGACTTTATCACTCCGAAGGATTCTTTGGTGCAAGTTTAAGTCAGATTACAATTTTGAATGACTTGAACGATACTACATTTATTGATACTTTAATCAATACACAAACGACGCCTTGGTCATACCGTATTGAATTATATTATACGGATAATGGTATTTTAACCTTGAAAGGAAGCAGTACAATTGCTTCATCTGTCTTCTTGTCGATAGCACCAAGTGATAATCGGATGATCCTGTCATGGGAGGAGCATGTACCATGGTCCAATTATTCATACGATATATTTAAATTAAATAATGTTACATCTCAATACGACTCGATTGCTACTACTAACTTAAAGACCTATACTGATACAGGTTTGGTAAATGGTGAAACGTATTGTTATTATGTAAGGAGTGTAGGTGAATACTCTTTCCCCGGATTCATCGACCCAATCGTGAATCGTTCTCAAAGAGCATGTGGTGTTCCGGTTGACAATGTATTTCCTTGCTCACCTGATCTTAGTGTTCAATCATTTTGTCTGGATGATTTTAATAAACTTACATGGACAAACCCCAATAATTTCTGTGCTGATGATGTGTTGAAGTATTATATCTATTTCGCATCAACAACAGATGGAGGATTTGAGTTGATTGACTCAGTGCTGAGTCCTACAGATACGGTATACTTCCATACCGATCTCAGTTCATTGGCAGGATGCTACAAAGTGACTGCCATAGATTCTGTTGGAAATGAAACGATAGTTCCTGAGAAAGTATGTGTTGATACTTGTCGGCAATACGTTCTTCCGAGTGTTTTTACTCCTAATGGAGATAAGCGTAACGATTTTTTCCACCCATGTGACGAAACCACTGCACAATCTTTGCAAGAAAAAAATTGTCCGGCATATAAGAATGTAAAGGATATTGTGATTAAAATTTACAATCGATGGGGGACTCTTGTATTTGAGACAACCGATAAAGACATCAACTGGGATGGAACGGAGCAAGCAAGCGGGAAGGACTGTGCTGAAGGAGTCTATTATTATACTTGTCTCGTAAATTTTTACCGTGTTGGAGGGGTGGAGCCTTATGAATTGAAAGGATATGTTCACCTGCTTCGGTCAAAATAGGATTATGTTTACAGGAATTATTGAAGCTTTAGGAACGATCACGAAATTAAAAGAGGAGGGAAGCAATCTTCGGATTACAGTGGCTGCGCCATTTACTTCTGAATTAAGAATTGATCAAAGTGTTTCTCATAACGGTGTCTGCCTTACGGTTGTGAGTATAGATGAAAATGAATATGAAGTTGTAGCCATTGACGAAACGTTGAAACGTACAAATCTTGGAAAGCAGAAGAAAGGAAGCAAGATCAATCTTGAACGCTGCACAAAATTAGGAGATCGGCTTGACGGACATATTGTGCAAGGACATGTTGACACCATTGCAAAGGTGCTTTCAGTAACGGAAGAGGATGGAAGTTGGGTGTATGCTTTTGAATTTTTATCTGCACCCGGGCATATCACTGTAGAGAAAGGTTCAGTTTGCGTGAATGGTGTGTCACTGACTGTTGTTGATTCAGGTACAAATACTTTTTCGGTTGCGATAATTCCTTATACCCGTGAGAACACTAATTTTCTGAATCTTGTGAAGAGTGATAAGGTCAATGTAGAGTTTGATATTATCGGGAAGTATGTGGAAAAGATGATGAAGAACACTGCTATTTCTTAATCACTGCTTGAATGAGGTAACAAATGTATTAATATATACCAAGCTATACCACTCCATCTGTTTTATCTCCTAAAAAAATATCTGCATTTACCTTTGCACAACAATTTTCCTAGCGCCTGCATTATATCCGTCCAAGACCAAAACGACAATGTATTCTCCTTTTGAATAGCTTTCAAGATCAATGCGCGTGTGATTCAGGCCAGTGCTGATATCAATATTTTGTAATTGTTTGCCTTGCATATCAAACAAGAGCAAACAGGCGCCCTTCTCACCGTATCCAATGTTCCTTGAAGGCGGGACAAGGCTAGTTACTGTACAATAATCAGACACGGGGTTGGGAAAGATTGAAATCATCATTGTCCCATCCAACTTAACCGGATCAAGTGATCCTAACGAAGTAATAAGCCCCATACTATCAGTCTTCAGAACCCATAGACTAGTGGTCCAACCAAGATTAGGAGTAAAGTTGCAGCATGCAGTTTCTCCTGTAAGTATAAATCCTCCATCACTTGTATAAATCCCATCCATGCATAATGGAAGATCACCGGGAGAAGGTCCGTTAAATCCGGAGAATTTTCTTGTCCATAGCGTGTTACCATTCGTATCGAATAACTGTAGCAATGCCTGGCGACCGGTACCGACTGTGTCGACATACCAACCTGTAACCATGATATTACCATTGGGCAGCTCCTTTATTCGCCGAAGCATGTCAAAGCTGTATCCATAATCTTTAGTCCATATTTCATTTCCGTAAATATCTATCTTGGTCAGATGTGGAATCCAGACTTTTTTTGCCCCGGACTGCCATACCACATTGGCCCACGAATAAACATAATTGCCATCGAAGGTGGCCATGACATCATCCGCCTCATGCAAGTCACCGCTGTATGGTAGTACATGATACCAATCCGTATTACCTGCAGAATCTGTTTTTACAATTATTGGCGAAAGGTTATTGTTCTGAACTACGTTGAACAACAAACCTGCTGCCATGTAACCGCCATCGGAAGTGCCACAAGCACCCAAAAATTCACCTGATAAGTTTGGTAAAATAGTTTTCGACAACAGTTGCACACCATTGGCGTCAATTGCAGATAGTCGAAACTTTGTAGGAGGATTCGTGAAATGATGGGCATATCCCGGTATCACAATTCCCCCATTAATTAATTTTCTACCTGAAGCATATCCGATTAGAATTTGCGTATCAGGAACAGAAAATTGTTTGTTCCAAATCAGGTTGAGGTTGGAATCTAATTTTAACATCCAAAGATCATAGTCGTAGAAATTATCCGCGCCATAACTCTGCGTTTCGCCACCAATCAATATATGTGCATCATCTGTTATTATGGCAGTTCTAAATTTATCATCGGAATTACCTCCATACAAATATGAATACATAGTATCAGAATTACCGATTTGGAAGGTCTTAAGAGTATCCCCGTTATAATCAAGTTTTACAACAATCCCTTGATAGTAGTCCAGTATAGGCTGACCTGAAACACTGTCAAAAGAAAGGGAATCGTTTAAGCCAATCACATAATAACCTTTACCTGGAATTTCTAAGACCTGTTCACCCCGAGTCCATGTTCCAAATGTATAATATCGTTCAAATACCTGTTGCGAAAAGCATGAAGCAGAAATGAGCAAGAAAGATAATATTGATAAGTTAAATTTCATATTCATAGAATTAAACCCTCGGCTCTCACTACGCTTTGTGAGAACCGGGGGTATCAAAATCACTGAACGATCAATTTTTGAAATTGAGTCTGAAAACCTTCCATCTTCAATTCCATGAAGTAAATCCCGTTCTTCATGTTTTCCAATGAAAAAGAAATAGGCGAATCATCTTTAAAATTTTTTTCAGTCTGCAACATTGTTTTGCCGGATAAGTCTACTATTCTAAGAGTTGCCTTTAAATTATCAAGCCCTTTAATATTACTCGACACTAAAACAATTCCAGAATTTACCGGATTTGGATAAAGGTTAAACATCGGAGTGCCGGAAATCTCATTTTCAGGTTGACGAAGTCGTGAAAAAACAGTATCGCTTACATATTCAGGTCCAATTATTTCATTAAAGATTTTTTTAAGAATTGCCTGAGCCTGGCCTGAGCTGCCGGAAAATCCGCTTGCAATAGAATTAAGCACGGCCTTATCTGATGCGGACATGTTGTTCGGTGTGCCGCTTCCATTAGACCAGTTAAGAACAAGGGTGTTCAGGTTGCAATAGGCTGCACTCTCAACGTCTGTTTGGGAGCATCTTTTATTCAATAATGTTTGTGCTTTATTAAAATCTTTTTGCTCGAGGTATAGGTTGAATAGCATTTCTTCGGAAGCCTTGCTTTTCCTTGTCTCCAAGTAAGTAATGGCGTCACTTAATTTGTTTTGTTCACGATACCAAGAGATCAATTCATTGGTTAACTGCTGTTGCTTTACGGAATTCGTTTGTGAGGCTATCATACTTTGTGCACTGGAAGGATTGTTTCCAGACATAGCCATGATACCCTGACCACTGCAAGAAGTACTTGTTTTTGAAATGGTAGTATTGTTCACAAAAACAGTACTGGTAGTATATAGTAGTGGAATTAATGATGTTGGAGGATCATCATGTCTGTAGTAACAGAAATTATATCCACTACAAACAGACGACTGAACTCCTGAAAGTGAATAAATGTCCTTGCGTGAACCCGAACGGAAAAATTCATTCCCTGCTGGACATGTATTACAACCTGATGCACCCTGGTCTGCAAGATCACCGCCTACATACCATGTCGTGCTAAACTCGCTGCTGCCTTGATTTACATTATTGAAAGTGTTGCACTTAATTTGAAGATTCTCATTATTGTTCCTGCAATCAATACCGCGCCAGCATTCGTTAAAAATATTTCCTCCTGTATTGCTGCTGATCATTCCTCCAATACTGCCGCTGTTACTGCTCCATATACCGTAGAGATGGTGATTGAAAATATTGTCAGTAATATGAAAATCACTTGACCCTTCTATAAAAACACCGTAAAAGTTTGAGTACTGTGACCCATAGCCGGCATTGAGAACATTGTCGCTGATGTTATCACCGTTAGAGTTTATCAAAGTAATAGAATTATGACAATCTTCAAATGTTAACGAAGTGAAAAGTGCAGAATTAGGCGCAGAACTCGTTGCCCTTCCAGACCATATTCCTGAGCCACAATTTGTAAAATCAGCCCTTTGTAACACGACATTCCGTGTGTCCAGGCAACCAAGACCGTAGTCGGCGTTATCGAACAAATTGCGGTTCGGGCTGTCAGCAAATACAATATCCACTCCCGGGGCCGCGGCCGTTCCTCCTATTACATCTACTAGGGCAACATGTTCAACTGGTCTAATGCCTGTATAGGGATACCACAAACTTGTTCCGGTAAAATAGCAACTGCTGATTATTGAAGTATAATTTGCATTTTCGTTGTGTGACCAGATCTTCACTCCGAATCTGCAATTATTAAAAGTTGTCTCTCGGCAGTCAATGAAACCTCCATAGTCTGAAGTTGATGAAGTATTAAACGAACCATTGGTGACACCAATGATTGCTTGTTCAACAATCGAATTCCCTTGTGAAATAAATTGACCCTGGTCATTGATATTCCCAGAGCCTCCCGTCTGTCCGACACCCAAAACTTCGATTCCCTTCCACATAATTTCACACATGTCATTGCCTGTCAAAGTTGTGCCATCAATTACTAATTTCCCTCCTCGCTCAACCGTAATTTTCCCGTCCATTCCAAATTTCAAAGTCATTTGTTTAATAGTAACATTTGCGTTGGCAGGAATTGTCAGCACGCCTTCAATGGTAGTTGTACTTCCTGTCCCACTATTCAATGGATTACTAGTTGCATCCCAGGTTGCAGAATTCGGATCTGCAGTAAAATCATGTTTGTCCCATTCAGTATTGAAATCACAACAGGTAGGCGAAGTGTTTGTCGAAGTTCCATATACCTCACCATCAATTTGGTCTTGTAAGACATGAATTCCAAAACCGGTTCCTGGTGGTAATGTCAGGGACAAGGCCTGATCATCCCATGTGGCAGTCGAAGGATTATCTGAACCGTCCAATGTGGCTAGTCTATCGGGGCTGGTACCTGCTAAGTATATTTTTCCATCATAACCTAGTTCAATTTGGGAATCCTGAAAGTCACCTGCATTAGTCGCTTGTGTTAAATCAAATATGGTCGAATTTGCAATATCAATATACTGAATATAAGGTGCAACTGTGTTTGTCACATAAAGATACTGACCGTTTGGAGAAAACTCTATTCCATGTGGTTCACCACCGGAATTGGAAACGGCGACTTTTGAAATCGACATTAATGAGGCAGACATATCATACGAATAAAATACAGCAACAGGTTGTCCGCCATCAAGCTCAATAGTAGCGACTAAATAGTAATCCTCGAATTCATAAATTTCCAATTCTGATTTTAGTGGGCTGGAGTTGTAGCCCAGTAGAAGATTATCTGTTTTAAGTGTACTGCTTATTCCTGAAGATGTTATAAGATAGCTGTTCATTTCTGAATTATCAGCAATGAAAAGTACTCTGTCATTTGTAGATTGTCTTAGTTTAGTAACTCCTATATGCATAGTATTAGCGTGTACTCCTGAATTCAACGCTGGAATTTCTGTTGAATTTGGTCCGACTAATGCACCCTGAGTAAGATTGCTATTATTGGGATTAGGCAAAGAAAAATCCAGAGTAACCCAAAATGTTTCAGGATACATTCCAACGCTATTTGTAGTATGATCAGCAGCAATAATATAGTATTGCATGCAGTTATCCGGAACAGGCACGATGCATACTTCTGGCCATCCGGTTACCGCTGTGTTCAAATACGGGTTGATAATATAATCGATCCAGTTTCCGTCTTTATCCCAAATGTCTCCATCGATTACATAGAACAATAGATTACCATATGCATCTTGCATTGCATTATGGCTATAATAACCCGGAGATCCAGCATAATTAATCAATGAAGAAACTAGTGGTGTCGGCGAGAAATTTATTTCTTGAACAGGGACAACCCAGACCCGATTTTGAGGTTGACTAAAGCCGGAAGCAGGAATAAGGATTACCAATAAAATTGCAAGATAATAATTATGAAGAAAAATTTCGAGTCTCTTGAATTGACTTAACAATTCGATTAAAAAAGTTTTTGTGTTGTAAAGGGGGGGGGGTGTTTTCATGGAATTTTGGTTTAAATAAAGTTATGATAAAAGAATTATTTCATTCAAATTTATAAATTAATTTTCATAAAAACCTAACGGAATTTATTTAACAAATCTTCTGTTTCTTCATAATTAGAAATTTATAGCAGAATTTATAGAAATAGTTCGATGTGGAAATCAGCATTATTATAGTGCAATTTAGGCAATGGGACACAGATGACGCAGTTTGAACTGATACAAACTGGCCAATAAATGTATTTCGTAAAAACTGCACAATCCGTCTTCAATTGTGCTATTGTTTTGTTCTAAAATCACAATATATTCCTCAGAAAAATATTTAGTCGAAAAATCAGGTACAATTGCATTTATGAATGGGTTTAATTCAATAGTTATTAATGAATTGCTATACATCCTCGAAAATTAATTGATTGATTTTTTTCTGTAGATTAAGACGTCATTAAGCATGCAGAATTCAGGTTAAAAGTTAATCCCTCAAAACAATTCCTTCGCAATCCTTATCGTATTCTCCGCATTCCCCATGGTATAATAATGTAAACATGGCGCACCGGCTTTCATTAGCTCTTTGGACTGACTGATGCACCATTCAATTCCCACAGTTTTCACATCCTTTTCCGTTTTGCATTTGCTGATTGCATCATCAAGGTCTTCCGGGATATCAACATGAAAAATTTTTGGTAAAGCAGTGCATTGCTTTGAGCCTGTTATCGGTTTCAAGCCCGGAATGATTGGAACGTTAATGTCCACCTCTCTACATTTTTCGACAAACTCAAAATATTTTTTATTGTCAAAAAACATTTGTGTTACGATATATTCTGCGCCTGCGTCAATTTTAGCCTTCAAATGTTTCAGGTCGCTTTTTAAATTTGGTGCTTCAAAATGTTTTTCAGGATAGCCTGCAATTCCAATGCAAAAATTTGAAGGAGCTACATCTTTTAATTCTTCATCAAGATAAATTCCTTTATTCATGCTAACGACCTGTGATACTAAGTCGATTGCATAAAGATGTCCAAATGGATGTGGTTCAAAAACAGATTCTGATTTAATCGCATCACCTCGAAGTAATAGAGCATTATCGATTCCTAAAAAGTTCAAATCGATCAAGGCATTTTCAGTTTCCTCTCTAGAGAAGCCGCCACAGATGATATGAGGTACTGTATCTACTTTATAATGGTTGATGATCGCTGCACAAATTCCTACAGTGCCCGGACGCTTGCGCATGGAAAATTTTTCAAGCAATCCGTTTTCGCGTTTCTTGTATACATATTCTTCACGATGATAGGTGACATCAACAAAGGAGGGCTTGAAATCCATAATAGGATCCAAAATATCGTAAATGCTCTGTATGCTTTTTCCTTTTAATGGTGGAAGAATCTCAACGGAAAAAAGGGTTTTCCCTGCGGCTCTCTTCAGGTGCTCTGTTACTTTCATAAACTCTTTAGGATCAAAAAAAATCACTGCAAGGTAAGCCACAATTTTATCAATTGAAATTCTAATGCCGAATTGTGAGCTATTGATCTTAATCGAGAAGTGTTGCTGCGCATTGGTTCTCAATGAACTGAATATCACTTAAAAACGGAAAATATTCCTTTTTGATGCCTGAAAAAAGCTTAGCTTTGCAGCCCCTTGAAAGAGGCTATTTTGTTGACATTTTCGCAAGAGAATACGTACAGTTTAGAGACTCATAAAGGATAGAAAAGCCCGAAATTGAAGAATATTCGCAATTTTTGCATTATTGCACACATCGACCATGGTAAAAGCACTTTGGCCGACAGATTATTGGAAATTACTAAGACGATCACTCACCGTGAGTCACAAGCTCAGGTATTAGATGATATGGACCTTGAGCGCGAGCGTGGAATTACCATTAAAAGTCACGCAATCCAGATGGCTTATGAGCATAAAGGCGAACAGTTTATTCTTAATTTAATTGACACGCCGGGGCACGTTGACTTTTCATACGAAGTATCCCGTTCTATTGCTGCCTGCGAAGGTGCACTTCTAATTGTAGATGCCGCACAGGGAATACAAGCACAAACAATTTCCAACTTATACCTTGCTCTTGAACATGATCTCACGATCATTCCAATATTAAATAAGATCGATCTTCCGAGTGCTGATCCTGAGATGGTGAAAGATCAGATCGTGGATCTTGTAGGTTGTAACAGAGAAGATATTATTCCTGCCTCGGCTAAAACCGGATTAGGTATTGATGATATTTTGAATGCAATTATCGACAGAATTCCTGCACCTAGTGGAGATCCTGCTGCACCTCTAAAAGCCTTGATCTTTGATTCGGTATTTAATTCGTTTAGAGGAATCATTGCATACTTCAGAATTTTTGACGGAGAAATTAAGAAGGGTGATAAAATTAAATTTGCAGCTACAGGCAACCATTATAATGCCGATGAAGTCGGGATATTACGATTGGAAAAAACTCCGCGTGATGTTGTTCGGACAGGAGATGTAGGCTATATAATTTCAGGAATTAAGGAAGCGAAGGAAGTTAAGGTTGGTGATACTATCACCTTATCAGAGCGACCTTGTACTGAGATGATCAAAGGTTTTGAAGATGTGAAGCCGATGGTCTTCGCAGGAATTTATCCTGTTGATACTGATGAGTACGAAGAATTGCGTACTGCTATGGAAAAGCTTCAGCTTAATGATGCTTCATTAACATTCCAGCCTGAATCTTCTGCAGCACTTGGTTTTGGTTTTCGTTGTGGATTCCTTGGAATGCTGCACATGGAAATTATCCAGGAGCGACTGGAGCGTGAGTTCGACATGACAGTTATTACGACTGTACCGAACGTGTCTTATGTGGCTTACTTAACTGACGGTGGCGTGATGGATATTCACAACCCAAGTGAAATGCCGGAACCAAATTACCTCGAGAGAATTGAAGAGCCATATATCCGCGCACAAATAATTACCAAGTCTGAATTTACCGGTTCTATTATGACTCTTTGTATTGGTAAGCGAGGTGTTTTGGTGAATCAACATTACCTTACAACTGATCGCGTAGAGTTGCAGTTTGATATGCCACTTGCCGAGATCGTTTTCGATTTTTATGATAAGTTGAAATCTATTTCTAAGGGATATGCTTCCTTCGATTACCATCCTTTGAATTATCGCCAGTCTGATCTTGTGAAACTTGATATTCGTCTGAATGGAGAGCCGGTTGATGCTTTGTCTGCCCTCGTTCATAAATCCCACTCCTTTGATTTTGGAAAAAAGATGTGCGAGAAATTGAAAGAGCTGATCACACGTCAGCAATTTGAAATTATTATTCAGGCAAGTATCGGAGCTAAGATCATCGCTCGCGAAACTGTGAAAGCTTTACGTAAGGACGTAACCGCAAAGTGTTATGGAGGAGATATCTCTCGTAAACGTAAACTTCTTGAAAAACAGAAAGAAGGAAAGAAGCGTATGCGTCAGGTTGGTAACGTAGAAATTCCGCAGCAGGCGTTTTTAGCCGTATTGAAGTTAAGTTAAGAAATCTTAAACTTTAATATTGAATTAACCTTCCTTTTAATTGGATTGTGAAGATGCTACGTCGTTTTTGTATTTTCATCTCAATAATCCCATCAATCCCAAAAATCCCAGTTCAGACTGGGGGGCTTAGCACTCCGGCAAATTAATCGGCACATTAGTTGCCAAACCACCCTCAGCAGTTTCTTTGAATTTATTATTCATTTCGAGAGCGGTGTTCCACATTGTTTTAACAACATCATCAAGAGATACTTTTGCTTTTGAAGGATCTGAGTTCAGAGATAGTTGAGCAGCAGTGATTGCTTTTACTGCACCCATAGTATTTCTTTCAATGCAAGGAATCTGAACAAGGCCTTTGATAGGGTCGCAGGTTAAACCGAGGTGATGCTCCATAGCAATTTCGGCTGCCATCATAACTTGTTGCGGATCTCCTCCTAATAATTCTGTTAATGCACCTGCAGCCATCGCCGATGAAACTCCAATCTCAGCCTGACAACCACCCATTGCTGCAGAAATCGTAGCCCCTTTTTTGAAGATGCTTCCAATTTCTGAGGCTGTTAGAAGAAAGCGAATGTTGTTGTCGGCCAGGAGTGCGGCTTCTTCCTCTGCAGTTGTGTTAAGTGAAACCGGATTTATAAAATTGTTATAATACATCAACACTGCAGGAATCACACCTGCAGCACCATTAGTAGGCGAAGTCACTACTCGTCCGAAGGAGGCATTCTCTTCATTGACTGCCAACGCAAAACAAGTTACCCAATCAAGGGTGTATTTAAAATCATTGCCTCCTGAACGTATTACCTTCTTCCATTCGTCGAACGTTTTATAGTTTTTTCCATTAGTAAGTTTTTTATTCAATTCAGCTGCTCTTCGTGTGACCCTTAATCCACCCGGTAATTCACCTCCTGAATGTGCTCCACGAAATACACATTGTGTCATCGTGTGCCATATATTTAACAGTCCGCTACGAATTTCTTCTTTGGTTCTCCAGCTTAACTCATTTTGCATGACGATCTGTGAAACCGGAAGTCCTGTTTCAGCACAATGTTTTAATAAGGAAGCCGAATTATCTCCCGGGTATTTCAATTGCACTCTCGTTCCAACACTAGCCGGATTTTCACCTTCCTTTACGATAAAGCCACCACCTACAGAAAAATAAGTTTCCTTGAATACACTTCCATCTTGGTAAGTGGCGATTATGCTTAAAGCATTTGGATGAAAGTCCAATGACTTGGAGAAATGAAATTCAATATCTTTTTTGAATTCAAAGGAAATTCCCTGCTCTCCTCCAAGCACTAATTTTTTATTGTCGATTATTCCATTAACTGTTTCCGTCAGCTTGTCTACTTCAAAACTTACAGGGTCATAGCCTGATAAACCCAGGAGCATCGCTATATCAGTTCCATGTCCGGCTCCGGTTTTTGCTAACGAACCGAAAAGATCAACATGAACATGCTCAACCTTCAAAAGCATTTTATTTTTCTTCAATGATTCAAGAAAGCTCAAAGCCGAACGCCAAGGGCCAAGGGTATGCGAACTGGAAGGTCCAATCCCAATCTTAAACATGTCGAATACGGAAATTTGCTCTTGTTCGGTCATTTTTTAAATAGCTTTGATGTAAAAGTATAAAGGAATCGGTAAAAATAGGTCATTTCATGTCCTTTCAGTCGAAAGCTGCAAACTTGTCATTGATAGGTTCATAATCAGCCAATTGTATGATAAATATTTTTTCGAAAAAGCCTGTAACTTTGAGGTTCTCTAAGCGTCCTATTTAATACACGAGACTATTTCCATTTGAATATATGACTATTGCCGAGTACAATCAATGTGTTGATGAGTATGCTGACGGAGTCTATCGTTTTATTCTTAAGAATATGCGTGACGAAGAAGAGGCGCGTGATGTTGTGCAGGACTCATTTGAAAAGATGTGGAAGAATGTGGCATCGGTTGAGGGAAAAAAAGCAAAAAGTTATTTGTTTACCACGGCTTATCATACCATGATTGATAAGATCAGAAAGAATAAGAGAATGAGTTCTTATACTGAGGTGACCGAAGAAAGTCTTTTTCATACAGAGCAGTACAGTGATCTTAAACAAATATTGAATACTGCAATAAACCTATTGCCGGATAGTCAAAAAGCAGTCATTACATTAAGAGATTTTGAAGGATATAATTATGATGAGATTGCAGAGATCACCGGATTGAGTCCTTCACAAGTGAAAGTATATATCTACCGTGCCAGAGTTTTCCTGAAGCAATATATTGGAGATTTAGAACGAGTACTATAAAGAAGATAATTAATAATGATCACTCGCGCCAATTACGAAATGTACTTCCTCGATTTTTACGAGGGTGCATTGGATTCAAGCAGTAAAGAGGAGCTTTATGCTTTTCTTGCCGAGCATGCTGATCTGCGCGTGGAGTTTGAAAGTTTCTCAGAAGTAAAAATCGAGCCGGAGCCTAATGTTGTGTTTTCCGGAAAATCTGCACTTCATCGCAGTAGTGTTACCGAACGAAATTATATTTCCAGGTTGGTAGCATATCTCGAAGGTGATTTGGATTTGAATGTTAAGGAAGAGGTTGAAGCGTATTTAACAGCAAAACCGGGTATTGCCGAAGAATTAGAGATTCTCAGAAAGACGCGCCTGCATTCTGACCATTCAATTGTTTTCTTGTATAAATCCTCCTTGAAAAAAGGTGCCAAAGTTATAAGTATAAGAACTGCAGTCTACCGGACTACTGCCATTGCAGCATCTCTTGTTCTATTACTTTTATCATACTATATTTTTAATGGCACTAACGAATCAAATCCGGTTGTTCAAAAAAAGATTAATACTGAAGAGCCGGCAACAGTTGAATCTGTGAAATCTAATGATGCAACTCCGGCGGAAATTTCTAACTCTGAAAAGGTGCCTGTTTCGTCCGACATTAATTCGCCTTCAGGCATTCGTTTGAATAAAAGAAAACTTGCTGACAAAAAGCATACAAGACCATCAGATCCTGCTTCTGTGAATCAGATTCAAGTTAAAATTGCCGTAATAATTCCTAAAGAGCAAGAGGAACAGTTTGCAAATGTTGAATATGAAGTTGTGGAGCAGGCAAATATTTTGGAACCTGAACAATCAGAACTTGCAGAAAATACTGTGCCTGAATCGATTTCATCTGATGTTCGGAGTTCAGTTTTTACTCTAGAAGAGCTTGCTGAATTTGAGCAGATGAAAATAGATCAAGCTAGTAGCGAAAATAAGAATGTATGGAACCTTGCAGAGGCAGGAGTGGAGAAGTTGGGTCAACTCACCGGAATCAAAATGGAGCTTGACAGACATCATGATCATATTGCCAATGCAACGACTTATGCTCTTGAAGTTGGCAAGTTTTCGATTTCTCGAACTAATGTGAAATAGGATATAGGGTTTAGCTCCAGAGAAAATCTCTGTGACCACTGTGCCTCCTCCGTGCCTCTGTGTTAAAAATTTAAACACGGAGAACACAAAGGAGACACAAAGGTCACGGATTGGATTTGAGCTTTTAATGGAACTCTTTTTTAATCATTGCATAAAAAAACATTAATTCTAAATTATTAGATTGGTACCTGTAACTTTTAACATGAGAAGAACGTCCCATTATAAAAACATACAATATTTAATATCCGGAATATGAAACAGAAAACTTTACTCATTATTTTATCTTCTTTTTTCGCCTTCCCGGTCTTCTCTCAGATTAATTCCCCTGTAAATCTGGAACCGTTTACGGCTATCAGTATTGGTTCATTTGCAAAGGTTTATTTATCTCAGGGAGAAAGACAATCTGTAATTTTTACTTCCGGTAAGTTGACTGATGACTCACCGATTCATGTAAGGAATGGAGTGCTAATGATCGATGCTGAAGCCGAGCAAGAGCTCACGATCACGATGCCTGAACTTCATAGAATTGCAATTGGAGGAAAAGGAGTTGTCGAAGGAAAAACATCTTTTAATACTGATGAATTGAAACTAGACATTAGTGGCGATGGCAAGATCACAATGGATATTAATGTTAAAAAAGTAGACGTAGCTATCTCTGGACTTGGCAAAGTTATTCTGACCGGTACTGCTGCTGAAAGTAATTTCAATATCTCAGGCTCCGGTAAAGTAGAAGCCATTGACCTGAAGACAGCAAAATGCAAATCGAATATCTCGGGGCTAGGGAAATGTAGCATCGATGTTACTGAAGAGTTACTGTCAAATATCAGTGGCAGCGGTGTAGTCACCTACAAAACTAAGCCCGCAATTTTAGAGGAAAATATTTCAGGTGTCGGCAAGATTAGCTCCTATGATGGTGTTGCCTCAGGGGATACTACGCGCTTTTCTTTTGGTTCTAAGGAGGTGTTAATCATCGATAGTAAGGATGAAATTCGTATTAAAAGGAGGTCGGAGCCACGGCCTTGGTGGGGCGGAATGGAGTTTGGTGTAAACTCTTATTTGAATTTGGATGGTAAATTAGATGTCCCTGCAGGTTACAGCGGACTCGATCTTCGCCAAGAGAAATCCATTGCTATTTCACTAAATCTTCTTCAAAAGAATTTTGAAATTGCAAAAAGCAACTTGTGGTTCTTTACTGGACTTGGTATTACCTGGAATAATTATCGCTTTGATAATAATGTGAGCCTCGACCCGACTAGCCCAATCAGTGCAAGTCATGATACAATTGCAGGAATCAAATATGAAAAATCAAAGTTGGTTGTTTCATATCTTACTGCTCCACTTATGTTTGAATATTTTACAAGCCGGGATATAAAGAAGGCCTTTCATGTTGGTGCAGGTGCTCTTGTTGGCTTAAGGATTGGTTCTCATAGAAAACAGAAATACGAGCAAGACGGAATAACCTACAAGCCTAAAACTTTTGATGATTTTAATTTGAATCCTTTCCGCTACGGATTCCGTATTGCATTCGGTTATGCGAGTGTTAATCTCTTTGCTGATTATTATGCCAGCACACTATTTAAGGACGGAAAAGGACCGTCGCTCTATCCGGTAGCAGTTGGTATTACATTGCTTTATTTGTGATAGTGTAGATCTGATCTAAAGTAAGATTTTTTTAAATATGTGAATTGGACAAAATTGAAATTAAGGGAATGAATCTCTATAATCGGAGTGAAAAGAATCTCATTAATCTCACTAATCCCAAAATCCCAGCCCGGTCACCACTTGAGCTTATTTAAAAAGTTGATGTCCGTCGACTGAGTATTCCGATAGATCATCATAAGAATTGCTAGTCCAACTGCCACCTCTGCTGCTGCAACAGCCATAATGAAAAACACAAAGATCTGTCCGGCTGCGTCTGCATGAAAGGTTGAGAATGCTACCAGTAACAAATTGACGGCATTCAACATTAACTCTATACACATAAAAATAATAATCGCATTACGACGAAAAAGCACACCCAATACGCCAATGGTGAATAGGAGAGTGCTAAGTAAGATATAGTAATTGATAGGTATTGCCGGATTCATCTTGTTCAGATTTATTTGATTTCTTTTTTACCGATCATCACCGCGCCAACCATAGCTGCAAGAAGCAGGATTGAAGATATTTCAAAGGGAAGCATGAAGTCGGTATAAAGTACATGTCCCAAATTTTTAATAAGACCAATTTGTGAGTCGGGCTGGTTTAATGCTGCAATTTCTGTTGACCGGCGTATAACTCCGACAAGAACTACCATCAGCAAACCACTTGCAAAAGTAGCTGCAATCTTTAGCAGTTTGCTCTTGTGCGGCTCCACTTCTGTATTCAAATTCAGCATCATGATGACATAAAGGAATAGAACCATGATAGCTCCTGCATAAACAATTATATGTACTGCTGCAAGAAACTGTGCATTCATCAAAATGTAATGTCCTGCAATTGCAAAGAATGTCAGGATCAGGTACAATACACTGTGTACCGGATTTTTAGAAACCACAACCATCAATGCGCTTAGTATCGCAAGAAAGGAGAGGAAGTAAAATAATTGAAGAGTCATTTTATTAAAATAGGAATCGGGTACTTATAGTTTATTGTGTTGATATTGCTTGTGAGTCTTGAACTCTCGAACTTCTTCAGTTTGTCTTTTGCTGATATCTATAGGAGAATCTTTAGATTCTACTAGTTTGTCCTTTCCATAAACGAAGTCGGAGCGTTCACGGAAGGTTGGGACAAGACGATCAGTAAGAAAAATGGCTTCCTTCGGACAAGCTTCTTCGCAGAGGCCGCAGAAAATGCAACGAAGCATGTTTATCTCATAGTTCGCCGCGTATTTTTCTTCACGGAATAATTTTTCATCGCCCGGTTTGCGTTCTGCGGCTACCATTGTAATCGCTTCAGCCGGACAAGCAACTGCACACAATCCGCATGCAGTACAACGCTCAGCGCCGTTCTCGTCGCGCTTCAATACATGTAGTCCTCTGTAAACAGATGCAATATCACGCTTCTCCTCAGGGTAATTGATAGTTACCTTTTTCTTGAAGAAATGCTTTAGGGTAATCCATAGTCCACCTAATATGGCAGGAATGTAGATCTTCTCCATCCATGTCATTTCCTTCTTGACTACAACTTTACTTCTGTTCGTTAAACTTTGCATTGCATTTAGCTTAATTAACTTTTCCCATAAACCACATCACGATTCCGGTTAGGAATATGTTGAAGATGGCAAGGGGTAATAATATTTTCCATCCAAGGTTCATCAACTGATCATAGCGGAAGCGTGGGACGGTCCAACGGACCCACATGAAGAAGAAGATGAAGAAGAATATTTTACCAAAGAAGAAGAGTGTGCCGATAATAGACACCCAGTTTGGATCCGTGATAAAACGTTCTATGAATGGCATGTTATATCCTCCAAAATATAAAGTAGATATCACTGCAGAGGAAATAAACATATTGATATATTCCGCAAAAAGGTAGAAACCCAATTTCATGGAACTATATTCTGTATGATAACCTCCTACAAGTTCTGTTTCGCATTCCGGCAAATCAAATGGTGTGCGGTTTGTTTCTGCAAATGCACAGATAAGAAAGATAAAGAAACCCAAAGGCTGATAAAATGCATTCCAATGACCCCCTGCTTGTTGTTCGGTAATTTCTCTTACGCTCAAGGTACCTGTCATCATTACCAGCGCAATGATGGATAATCCCATTGCAATTTCATAACTGATCATCTGGCTTGAAGCACGTAGAGCACCAAGAAGAGAATATTTGTTATTAGATGCCCAGCCTCCGATCATAATCCCGTAAACGCCTATGGATACTACACCGAATATGTATAGGATTCCAATGTTAACATCAGTTATTTGCAAGGAATAAAATTCACCACCGATCGTAAGCCCTTTTCCCCAAGGAATAACGGCACTTGCCATGCAAGCTGTGAGCATTGCTATGCTTGGACCAAGGATAAATAACCATTTGTTAGAACCTTGAGGAATGATCTCCTCTTTCATGAACATTTTCACTCCGTCAGCCACGGGTTGCAGAATTCCGAAAGGACCTGCTCTGTTCGGGCCTAGACGATCTTGCATGAAGGCAGCTACTTTTCTTTCACCATAAGTTGAGTACATGGCAACAACCAGTGATATTGCAAAAACTGCAATGACAAGGATGAGGGTAAATATTAAAGCCGGACTTAGCATAAGCTTTCTAAACTATTTTTTATTCTCTATTTGATAATGATCAGGCACAACTTTTACTTCGTTTAGTAAAGGTTTATGTGGAGGCTCAGGTAGAGTGTAGTGATTTTGAGAAATTACTGATGTGCGCTCGATATTACTCGGGCCATCAATTGTCCAGTCGCTGGTTTGTTTCTTGTCGAACCGACATTCATTACATATCCAGTCGATCACTTCACCGTAAGTGTCTTTTCTTCCTGTTACACGGAAAACTTCCGGTCCTTTTAACCAAAGCATCGCTTTCCCGGAACATTTGTTACAATCGCGATGAGCATCAACAGGGTTTACATTCCATACTCTGCTTTTGAATCTGAAGGTGCGATCTGTCAAGGCTCCAACAGGACAAACATCGATCATATTTCCTGAGAAGTCCTGGTCAACGACATTCTTGATATAGGTACTGATTTCAGAAACATCGCCACGGTTAATTACACCATGAACGCGACCATCACATAGCTGATCGGCTACTTTCACACAACGGTAGCAAAGGATGCAACGAGTCATGTGTAATTTTATTTTTTCACCGATATCTATCTTTTCAAAAGTTCTTCTTACGAATTCATATCGGGTTTTACTTAAACCGTGTTCGTAAGAAAGATCCTGTAAATGACATTCGCCTGCCTGATCACAGATAGGGCAATCTAATGGGTGGTTGATTAATAAAAATTCAACAACACCGGCTCTTGCTTCCATCAAATCAGGAGAGGTGATATTTTCAACTTCCATGCCGTCCATCACAGTTGTACGACAGGATGCGACAGGCTTCGGCATTGGTCGAGGGTCACGATCAGAGCCTTTTGAAACTTTTACGATACAAGTGCGGCAATATCCTCCACTAGTTTCAAGTGTAGAATAATAGCACATTGCCGGAGGAACGATCTTTCCACCGATCTTTCTGGCAGCTTCAAGGATCGTAGTACCCTCAGGTACTTCAATCGATTGTCCGTCTATGGTTACTTTAGGCATTTGCTTCTATTGTGTCATTATGATTTCTCAGATCAAATCTCAATTTATAATTTAACTAACTGTTCCTTCTGCGTGCAGACGATAGTAATGTTTTACATCGTTAATGGAAGAAGGTTTTTGAACATATTCTTCAAACTCTTTTCTGAAATGACGAATAGCACTGGCTACCGGCCATGCTGCAGCATCACCAAGCGGACAAATGGTTTTTCCTTCGATCTTTCCCTGGATATCAAAGAGTAAATCAATATCGCTCATTTTACCATGACCTTCGAGAATGCGATGTAGTATTTTCTCCATCCAACCTGTTCCTTCACGACACGGACTGCATTGTCCGCAACTTTCGTGATGGTAGAAGCGACTGAAGTTCCAAAGGTTCTTTACTATGCTGGTTGTTTCATCCATCACAATAAAACCGCCTGATCCAAGCATCGTTCCGGTTGCAAAGCCACCGTCTGCTAATGATTCGTAACTCATGAGGCGGGGTTCGCCATTGGCAGTTTTTAATATCAGATCTGCCGGAAGAATTGGTACAGAAGATCCTCCTGCAACAACGGCTTTTAGTTTTCTGCCTCCACGTATACCGCCACACCATTCATCGGAATAAATAAAATCTTCTACCGTAATGCCCATTTCAATTTCATAGACACCGGGTTTGTTAATGTGTCCGCTTGCGGAAATAAGTTTTGTTCCTGTGCTTTTGCCGATTCCAATCTGAGCGTAGGCTTCACCACCATCATTGATGATAGGGACGACAGCTGCAATTGTTTCTACGTTGTTTACGATAGTCGGACAAGCATACAATCCTGCTATTGCAGGGAATGGAGGTTTGATACGAGGGTTTCCTCTTTTTCCTTCGAGGGATTCAAGTAATGCTGTTTCTTCTCCACAGATATAAGCGCCTGCACCAACATGAACATGCAGGTCACAGGAAAATCCGCTTCCTAAAATATTTTTTCCAAGCCAGCCGTTAGCGTAAGCCTCTTCGATAGCTTGTTCCAGAATACGAGCTACATAAAAATATTCTCCACGAATATAAATGTAAGAGGTGGCAGCACCCAAGGCAAAACTAGAAGCAATCATCCCTTCAATAAGAAGATGAGGAATTCGCTCCATTAAATATCGATCTTTAAAAGTTCCCGGTTCTGATTCGTCTGCATTGCAAACTAGGTAACGAGCTACACCTTCAGGCTTAGCAAGGAAACTCCATTTTAATCCTGTAGGAAATCCTGCACCACCACGGCCACGCAGTCCGGATTTTTTAACCTCTTCAACGATGCTCTCAGGACTCATGGTCTTCAACGCCTTCTCCACGGAGGCATAACCACCATGTTGACGGTATACTTCGTAAGATTGAATCCCCGGGATATGATCATTCTTTAATAATATTTTCTTTCCCATATGCTTAAGCGGACTTAGTTTCGGCTTTATCAGTATAGGATTTACGTTTCCCTTCTGATTTGAAGCCTTGAAGTAGATTATCGACTTTGTCCAATGTGAGATTTTCGTAATAGTCGGCACCTACCTGCATCATTGGAGCAGTACCACATGATCCGAGACATTCAACACCTTTGAGTGAGAACATTCCATCAGCAGTAGTTTCACCGACTTTAATATTTAATTTCTTTTCGATGTGTTTGATTACATCTTCTGCACCGAGTAACCAGCATGAACTGGTACGGCAAACTTCAATGATACACTTACCTACAGGCTTCAGGTTGAACATTGAATAAAACGATGCTACTTCATACACTTCAATAGGCTGTATTTTCATGATGCCTGCAACATAGTCCATGACAGGCGCACTTAACCATCCGTCAAATTCAGCCTGAGCTATATGGAGTATCGGCAAAAGGGCAGACTTGTGTCTTCCTTCCGGATATCTCTTCATGAGCTTTTGCGCCAAGGCAAGAGACTCATCTGAAAATTTTATTTCTTTATTCGTATCCATTAAAAATAAATCTATACTACAATAAGTTTTGATTAGGCGTCTAATTCTCCTGCGATTACATTCATTGAACTCATAGTTAGAATGGCATCACTTAGAAAGCTTCCCTTTATCATTTCTTTATATGCTTGGTAATAGATAAAGCATGGTCTCCTGAAATGTAATCGGAAGGGTTGCCGCCCGCCATCACTAACCAGATAAAACCCTAGTTCTCCATTACCACCTTCAACACAATGGTACACTTCGCCTTTTGGAACATCTGTTTCTCCCATCACAATTTTGAAATGGTAGATGAGAGCTTCCATGCTGTCATATACTTCCTCTTTCGGTGGAAGGTAGAATGAAGGAAGATCAGCGTGAAACGAAGTTTTATCTTCAAGCTTCTTTAGTTTTTCCAAAGCTTGGCGAATGATGCTCATACTTTGCCACATCTCCTCTTGTCTGACCATGAATCGATCATAGGTATCTCCGTTTATTCCGATGGGAATATCAAATTCAAATTCCTGATAAGCGGAATATGGATTCATCACCCTGACATCGTAATCAACACCGGCAGCACGAAGATTTGGACCGCTGAAACTATATGCTAATGCGCGTTCTGCAGAGATCGGACCACAGGCAATAGTGCGGTCCATAAAGATCCTGTTACGCATCAGTAAATTTTCAAACTCTTTCAAATGTGCAGGGAAGTCCTCCATGAATTTATTGATCTTTCTCCATGTAGTCTCGGAAAAGTCTCTTTCAAAACCACCTATACGTCCAATGTTTGTAGTCAGTCTTGCGCCACAAATTTCTTCGTAGATCTCATATATAAATTCACGCCATGTAAATACATAAAGGAAGCCCGTCATTGCTCCGGTATCAACGCCGATAACGCTATTGCAAACAATATGATCAGAAATACGTGAGAGTTCCATGATGATTATCCTCATGTACTCAACACGCTTTGGTAATTCCGCTTTCAGTATTTTCTCAACCGTCATGTGCCATCCCATATTATTAATTGGGGAAGAACAATAATTCATACGATCTGTGAGCGTTGTTATCTGATAAAAAGGTTTATGCTCAGCCAGCTTTTCAAAAGCACGATGGATATAGCCAATTGTAGGCTCCGAATTAACTATGATCTCGCCATCCATAGTCAACACATTTTGAAAAATTCCATGTGTTGCAGGATGAGTCGGACCAAGGTTAAGGGTCGTGTAATTGGTTTGTTCTTCTTTATTTTTAATCGTCGGGTTCATCAACGATGAGCTTTTATATGTTATAATCCCACGCTAAGATCATTTTATAGAAATGAATTCTTTAGCATTTTATTTCTTTTCCATTAATGTTTTTCTATCGAATTCTGATCGCTTACGTCCAAACATCGTATCATCTTTGTCATATCGAGTGCGATCTTCAACAGGGTATTCTTTTCTCATAGGGAAGTAATCCATATCATCCACGTTGAGAATTCTCCTGAGGTCGGGGTGTCCTTTGAAGCGAAAACCATAAAAGTCGAATGCTTCACGTTCCATCCAGTTAGCAGCGGGAAATATAGAAGTAAGCGAATCGAATTCTACATGATTCTCGGAGGCAAACGTTTTAAATCTTATGCGTAGATTATGTACAAGGCTATGAAGTTGACCCATCAACACAAATGGATGAGGAGCATCCGGATAATGAATTCCGCATAAAGTTGTCAGATACCTGAATCGAAATGTTTCGTGATCATATAAGAATCGGAACAATTCCAGCCATGTCTGCTTCTCTACTGTGCCTACTTGAAAATCATATTCTGTTTCCCAGCCAATGATGCTTGCGCCAAATTTTTCTGACAATGCACTAATGACTTCTTCTATCGTCGGTTTTTCCATGTTCTATTATTCAATGCCGTAAGAAGCAAGTAGTTGTTTGTATTCAGGTGAATTTCTACGACGAAGAGATTCATTTCCGATGAGATCTTGAATATTCATTACACCTTCGAGAATTTGTTCAGGACGCGGTGGACATCCGGGCACATAAACATCTACGGGAATAATGTGATCAATGCCCTGCAATACGGAGTAGGAATCAAATATTCCTCCACTGGAAGCACAAGCACCAACTGACAATACCCAACGTGGTTCTGCCATCTGCTCATAAACCTGACGAAGGACAGGTCCCATTTTTTTCGCAATGGTACCCATGACCATTAATAAGTCAGCTTGTCTTGGAGAAAAACTTAATCGTTCGGATCCGAAACGTGCCAAGTCATAGGTAGAAGCCATCGTCGCCATGAATTCAATTCCGCAGCATGAGGTAGCGAAGGGCAATGGCCAGATAGAATTTTTTCTTGCCAGGCCAACGACCTTATCTAAAGATGTTGCAAAAAAACCCGGGCCTTCAAAGCCTTCGGGAGCTTTTGCTACTTTAATATCTTTTGGACTATTTATTATTTCTGACATCCTATATCTTCTTTTCATTGATGTGTTTTCTTACAACACATTTCATTACTCCCATTTCAATGCACCTTTTTTGATGATGTAAAAGAATCCTGTCAATAACATCAGCATAAATAGAAACATCTCGATGATACCTGTTAAACCAAGTTCTTTAAAATTCACTGCCCATGGGTACATGAAAATTACTTCCACATCAAAGAGCACAAATAAAATGGCTACAAGAAAATATTTTACAGAGATCGGATTTCTTGCGTTTCCCTGCGGTTCAATTCCACATTCAAATGTTTCAAGTTTGATTTTGGATTTTCGACTCGGTCCTAGCAAATGTGACACAAGCATTGTTGTAACGACAAAGCCGGCGGCCACAAAAAATTGAATGATGATAGGAATATAGTCTACTGCAGTGCTTTCTGGATTCATATACCTGAAAATCAATGAATTTGGTTGAATTTCTATGCAAATTTATGCTTTTTTAACACGTATTCACCTAAATAGAGTGTATTTATTTAGTAAAAGCTGTGATTTTCATCATTGATCCGAAGCAATAGCTAGAAAGAATTAAAGGAAATCAAATAAGTTGGCTCAGCCTTTTTATTAAGTCTTGAGATTTAGTGATTTAGCCTGCCATAGTAAATGATGTTTTAATTTGGTACATTCGGAACTGTGTATACATGATTAAGATCAATAAGCAATTTTCAATCCCTAAACTTTATATTCTGAATGTTGATCAGGAGTATTTCCAGAAATAAAAATTTGAGCCGCTCTCTAATTCAAAGCCTGCTGATGGATAGAGTTTCAGTCCTACAGAGTTAGTTTTTTCAGTTTCAAGTTGAAGTCCTTTCGCATTTGTCTCTCTGGCTAATTGCTTGGAACGTTCGATTAGTTCTTTTGAAACTCCCAGTCCTCGAAAGCCGGGATCCACAAACAGATCATTAAGCAACCAGGTTCTTTTCATGCTGACTGAACTGAATAAAGGGTATAACTGTGTAAAACCGATAGCATTACCTTTTTCATTGATCGCAATAAAAATTACGGAGTCTTTGAATTTCAACCTGTCCTCTAAGAATGCTTTCGCGCCTTGCAAATCAGATTTTTGCCTATAGAATTGTCTGTACGCATCAAAGAGTTGTGTTAAGGCTTTAAGATCGCTTTTGACAGCTTCAAAAATTTCAAACGTTGATTCTGTTTTTATTATTGATGGTGTTTTTTTCTTCTTCGACATAAGATGAGATTGTTGCTGAATGGCTAAGCTAATTATTTGCTTTTGATATTCTTATATGCATTCAAAAAATCTACCTTTCTTTGTGCTGAATTGAAGAAATTATTCGTGAAGAAGAATTCAGCGCTGACTTTTATTTTTATTACGATGCTGATCGATGTAACTGGTTTGGGGATAATAATTCCCGTGCTTCCAACATTGATACAGGAATTGATAGGAGGAACTCTAAGCGAAGCTGCCAAGTATGGTGGCTGGTTGACTTTCTCCTATGCATTCATGCAATTTTTGTTTGCTCCAATACTTGGAGGATTGAGTGATAAATACGGAAGACGTCCCGTTCTCCTAATTTCTTTATTTGGCTTTGGTATTGATTACATCTTCATGGGTTTCGCTCCAACTATCTTATGGTTATTCGTTGGACGATTGATATCTGGGATCAGCGGTGCTAGTATTACGACAGCAGGTGCATATATTGCTGACGTTAGTCCGCCGGAAAAACGTTCGCAGAATTTTGGATTGATCGGTGCGGCATTCGGCTTGGGTTTTATCATCGGGCCGGTCATCGGAGGAATACTCGGACAATATGGGGCAAGAATACCATTCTTTGCTGCTGCAGGACTCGCATTGCTTAACTGGTTGTATGGTTACTTTATTTTACCGGAATCACTAAGTCCGGAGAAGCGTAGACCTTTTGATTGGAAGCGTGCGAATCCGGTAGGATCATTGAAGAACATTAGAAGATATCCTTTGATCGTAAGTCTGGTAGTCTCGTTGGTTTTTATTTATCTCGCAAGTCATGCTACGCAAAGCACATGGACATTTTACACAATGGAAAAATTCGGGTGGAATGAAGCTTGGGTTGGTTATTCTTTAGGTTTTGTAGGATTGATGGTCGCAATAGTTCAAGGCGGGCTTATTCGTGTTGTGATCCCAAAGCTCGGACAAAAAAGATCGGTTTATTTTGGTCTCACCTTATATACGATCGGCTTTCTTTGTTTTGCTTATGCATCGCAAGGATGGATGATGTTTGCATTCATAGTCCCCTTTGCACTTGGAGGCATTGCAGGGCCGGCATTGCAGGGGATTATTTCATCGCAGGTCCCCAATAATGAACAGGGCGAATTACAGGGAGCGCTTACAAGTCTTATCAGTGTGACTTCGATATTCGGGCCACTTCTGATGACGTATTTGTTTTCTTATTTCACTTCTGAAGATGCTCCGTTAATTTTTCCGGGTGCACCATTTTTTATGGGAGCTGTCTTAACGCTAATTGCTCTCATCTTTGCACTGAGATCACTTGCAAGTCAGCCACGCCATTCTTAGAAATTATATTGAGCCAATTTCTATTTCGCCTTTCAAGTATAAAATAGCCTGTCCTCCAATATCGACTCGATCAGCGGACAAAGCGCAGTTTAAATCGCCACCTCTT
>Ga0138256_10000471_pt1 | contig 43969 bp, 43 predicted proteins | sample KNB2016incub_MG_FD_105486 | JGI IMG/M metagenome (GOLD analysis project Ga0138256, IMG submission 105486) | Active sludge microbial communities from wastewater in Klosterneuburg, Austria - KNB2014incub_MG | ecosystem: Engineered > WWTP > Activated sludge > Unclassified | place: Austria... | reverse complement strand
CATTCAGCGCCGGCATCAAAAAGTGATAGAAGAATCACCTTCGTCAATACTTACCCCGGCATTAAGAAAAGAAATGGGAGAGGCGGCAGTCATGGTGGCCCAATCTTGTAATTATACCAGTACGGGCACAGTAGAATTTTTAATGGATGAAAAATTAAATTTTTATTTCCTTGAAATGAATACTCGTTTGCAGGTTGAGCATCCCGTAACTGAAATGATCACTGGTATTGACCTGGTAGAACAACAAATACGAATAGCCCGGGGTGAAACTTTATCATTTACTCAAAAAGATTTATCTATCCATGGCCATGCGCTTGAATTAAGGATCTATGCAGAAGATACAAAGAATAATTTTTTACCATCTACCGGTACTTTAGAAGTTTATAAACCACCAAAAGCTGATGGCATCCGGGTAGATGATGGTTATGTGGAAGGGATGGATATCCCTGTGTATTATGATCCTATGATAGCAAAATTAATTGTGCATGCAGCCGATCGGAAAGAAGCCATTGAAAAAATGTTAGAAGCAATAAAAAATTTCCCGATAGAAGGCGTATTAACAACAAAAGAGTTTGGAAAATTTGTTTTTGAACATGAAGCTTTTATTTCGGGAAACTTTACAACCCAATTTGTTCCTGCATATTATACAGCGCAGGCCATCAGGGAAGCCGGGAAACCAATGGCAGAAGCTACTGCCCTGGCTGCTTTGGCTTATTATTTAAAACAAATGAGTATATTAAAAGTAACTACCCACAAAGCAACAAGTTGGAAGCGCCGGCTGGCTCAATAATAAATGTAGGTGAGTAAAATAAAATATAGACTTATATGCCAGAAAATGCGATAAAAAAAGAGATTAAATTTTTAGAAGGGCCACATAGCCGGTTATCAGAATTTTTGTTTACCCTTTCTGTTTTAATTGAATTTATCAGGGGCTTTAGGCGTTTACATTTTGTAGGCCCATGTGTTACGATATTTGGCTCTGCCCGTTTTAAAGAAGACCATAGATATTATAAACAAGCAAGAGCCATTGCATCAGAAATTGCGAAACTGGGATTTACCATTATGACGGGTGGCGGTCCGGGTATTATGGAAGCGGCGAACCGGGGCGCAAAAGATGTGGGCGGCAGGAGTGTAGGATGTAATATTATTTTACCGCATGAACAATCAAGAAATAAATATCTTGATAAATGGGTGGATATTAAATACTTTTTTGTTCGTAAATCACTCATCATAAAATACTCTTATGCATTTGTGGTAATGCCTGGTGGCTTTGGCACTTTGGATGAATATTTTGAAGCCTTAACCTTAATTCAAACGAAAAAAATAAGCGAATTTCCAATCATTGTCTTTGATACCGAATACCATAAAGATATCATGGCACATATTGAAAAAATGAAAGTAAACGGCACCATTTCTCCTGCCGACCTGGAGCTTTGTCTCTTCACCAATTCTGTAGAAGAAGCCATTCAACATATTAAATTGAAAAGTATAAATCATTTTGGCTTAAAAAATGCTGAATAATATATTAAATGATTTAAAAATGGAAACAAAAAAATATTCAAATGGCGAAGTGACAATTGTATGGACGCCATCAAAATGTATTCATTCAGGAGTTTGTGTAAAACTGTTGCCCGGCGTTTATCATCCTAAAGAAAGGCCATGGATTACTCCCCAACATGCGAATACTGTAGAAATAATTAACCAGGTAAACCAATGCCCCTCGGGTGCATTATCTTTTTATTTGAATCATGAACCATTATGAATATAATCCGATCAACCAATAAAACGCCTGAACGTTTTGAAGCCTTAGACGAGGAGAATGTAGCTGGTTTTATGGCCTATCATTGGGAACAACCTGGCATCATGATTATTGATCATACCGAAGTGAATGCAGCTTATGGTGGACAAGGGGTAGGAAAAAAATTAGTCATGGCGGCAGTAACCGATGCAAGAGAAAAAGGTTATAAAATTTTTCCTGTTTGCGAATTTGCAAAATCAGTTTTTGATCGAAAACACGAAATACAGGATGTACTCAGTAAAAAATGAAATACGGGTAACTTAACCTATATTAAGTAATATTTATTTTAATAGCCGGAAATTTGCCCTATAAAAAATATATTATGGCAAATACTACAAAATGGCTTATTGATCCGGCACACAGCGAACTAATGTTTAAGGTTCGCCATCTCAAAATTGCAAATGTAAAAGGTGAGTTCAGAAAATTCTCTGCTGAAATTTTATCTTCTGGCGATGATTTTAACCAGGCAGTGGTAACTGCTCAAGTAGAGGCTGCCTCAATATTTACAAATGACAATAACCGGGATACACACTTAAAGAGCGCCGATTTTTTTGATGCAGAAAAATATCCAACCCTTTCTTTTAAAGGAACATCGTTTAGTAAAACCGGGGATGATGAGTTTACACTCACCGGCAACCTTACGATGAAAGAAATTACAAAGCCTCTTAGTTTACAAGTAGCATTTGGTGGTGTAGAAAATGATCTCTATGGAAATCACAAAGCCGGTTTTTCTTTTGAAGGCAAATTAAATCGTAAAGAATGGGCCTTAAACTGGAATGCTGCTTTAGAAACAGGTGGTGTTTTGGTAAGTGATGAAGTAAAACTTAGCGGGGAGCTTCAATTTATAAAACAAGCATAAGCAAATTAGTCCCATCAAAAAAAGCCTGCAATTTGCAGGCCTTTTTATATTCATAACTAAACTCCAAACATTAATTGTCATCAAAACTTATAGGGTATTCATATAACCCTTCGTAGCCGGGATAAAATCCGCTGATGGTAATTTGTTTATTATTTCCAATCGCTTCATTTAAATCACTCACACTCGTAACATCTTTATTATTTACTTTTAAGATAATAAAATTATCCCGCATCCTGGTTTGGTCATTTAAGATTCCATCTTTTATTTTTTTCACTACTACACCACCGCTTATTGCGTATTCTTTTGCTTTTTTAGGATCCAAGGTTTCCAGGTCAGCACCAAGAAGATCAACTAATTTTTCCTTTTTTACAATTTCAAGATTGCCTACTTTATTTTTTAAGGTAACCGTGGTGCTGATATCTTTACCATTGCGGGTGTACACAAGCTGTACCTTATCACCGGGTTTATATCTGCTCACTTGTTCCTGCATTTCTGCGCCACTTGATAATGTAACACCATTTATACTTTTGATGATATCACCTCTTCGGATGCCCGCCTCATAAGAAGCGCCGTCTTTAGGAACGTCCTGTGTATATATTCCCCAGGCGCTTTCAGGAATGCCATTTGCTTTTTTCTCATCGTTATTCAGGCCACTTACATCTAAATATGAAATGCCCAGAAAAGCTCTTTGAACGGTACCATATTTAATAATATCATCTACCACTTTTTTGGCAATATTCACCGGGATGGCATAAGAATATCCTGAGTAAAAACCGGTAGGCGAAGCAATTGCAGAATTAATACCCACTAATTTTCCTTCAGTATTAATTAATGCACCACCACTATTACCCCTGTTTACGGCAGCATCGGTTTGTATATAGGATTCTACCGCAGAAGCTCCAACTTTACTTTTATTTAATCCTAATTGGCGGGCTTTAGCGCTTACAATACCTGCTGTAACCGTAGTTTCTAAATCCAGCGGATAACCAATGGCCAATACCCATTGACCTATTTTTACATCATCGCTATTGCCATACAATAAAAACGGAAGGTTCGTGGCATCAATTTTTATAACTGCCAGGTCGTAAGAAGCATCTCTGCCTATTACTTTTGCCGTATATGTTTTTTTGTTACTCAGTGTTACCGTTACTTCATCGGCATCTTCTACCACGTGGTTATTCGTTACAATATAACCATCGCTGCTAATGATAATGCCGGAGCCAGATGCCCGTTGCTCGGGGATCACATTATTTCTCCTTCCAAAAAGTTGACTGAGCATATCATCATCAAAAAGATCACTAAATGGATCCTGGCGACGGCCCAAATTATTGGTTACTTGCTTGGCATTTGTTTTTGTACGTATATGTACCACGGTAGGGATAGCTGCTTCTGCAGGTATCGTAAAGTCAACCGGGCCGGGGGGTAAGCTGCCATCGTCATTATAACCCGCATATTTATAATTGCCGGGTAGTTGCGTTGCTTGTTGTCCGCCATATAGATCTTTTTGATTCCATTTTCCATAGCCCCAAATCATACCAAAAGTAGTGAGGGCGCTAATAATTACGGTTGCTAAAACCTGTTTTAATTTCATGATTTTATTCTTTTTAAATTGTTCTCACTTTACTCATTTCAATTCTACAAATGCTGTGCCTGCCTCACAAAGTAACGATGACCTGTCAAAATGTGGTGATACTACTGACAGGTTTAACATTAAATTAGTAAGACTTTCGTACTTGCGATAAATGTACCAGGAAATCCATTGTATCTACGCCATCTGCGTACTGTGTTAAGCCGGGTTGCTGTGCCTGCCCGAAAGGAATAAAATCTTTACCGATAATACTTTGTAAATCTCCATTTTCTTCAAGTTGTTTGGTAAGTAAACCGGCGTCCCGGTAATATTCATAATGTACGGTACTGATGGGTGAAAATACATTTTTATTTTCCGTAAGCAAAGTACATCCATTGGTCATATAAAACTGGTGGTTCAAGAGCAATAACGATAACTGGTAGTCGAAATTATTTTTGTATTTATGATGGTCTTCAAAATATTTGTACTTATCCATTGCTTTTATAAGTGGCACAAAATCATATTCTTCCGGTACATAAATCTTGGTTACATTTCGGCATCCCAATCCAAAATAGAGATGTATATCATCTGATAATTTTTCAAGTTCACCTTTATTTTCATCTCCCTTTAAAATAGCAACAGAAGTACGGTTACAGCGAATAATGTGTGGGTATTTTCCAAAGTACTGCTCAAAATAACGGCTGCTGTTGTTGCTGCCAGTGGCAATGTATGCGTCTAACCCGCTTAACCGGTCTGCAAATATCACTTCATTTTCTACATCCTTATTTTCAAGAATCATTTGTTGCATCAGGTAAGGAAGTAATACATCATCTTTAGATGATAATTTTATCACTTGCTTATGGCCACTTATAAAGGCACATAAAAAATCATGAAAACCTACAAGCGGGATATTGCCTGCCATTACAATGCCCACTTTTTTTTGGGTTATATCATTTGTAATGGAATATGAATTTGCCCATTTCTCTAAAGCATCTTTTTGCAAATAATGAGTAGCAATATGCCGGGCAGATAATTCAATAAATTCCGGCGTAAACCAGGTGTTTTTTTGATAAGCCTTTTGGATGGTTTGCTCCCATTCATCAACCTTATTTAAAATATGATGTCCCAGGTTTTCAAGAAGCGAAAAACGGTTTTGCAAATTCATCATGCTTTTAGTAATTTGCAAGTAAAATTACAACAGATGGCGATAAAGATAACAGATGAATGTATAAATTGTGGTGCTTGCGAACCTGAATGTCCCAATAATGCAATTTACGAGGGTGGTGTAGAATGGGCTATGAGTGATGGAACAAGTTTAAAAGGTTCTTATGTGTTGATGGATGGTTCTACTTTAGATTCTGATCAGCGAAATGCACCAGTAAGCGTAGATACGTATTATATTGTACCGGATAAATGTACCGAGTGCCAGGGTTTTCATGAAGAGCCACAATGTGCTTCAGTATGCCCCGTAGATTGTTGTGTGCCGGATGAAAACTACAAAGAAACTGTGGACGAGTTACTGGCCAAAAAAGAAAAAATGCACTTTTAAATCCTTTTGTAGCCGAAAGGCTTAATTAAGCAGGTGATATTTCCTGCACAACGGCGAAAGTACTTATTACTTTCGCCTTTTGTTTTAACAGATTATATTAACTTTTAATTACTATTAACAATAAAAGAATATTTTTGTAGCCATCAGGCAGAAATATAATTTTTACTGCATTAATAATAAGAATATTTTGATTATGTGGAAACTTGTCGGCTTATTCATACTCATTTTGGCTTCCTGTATTAATTCACCGAACCCGGATGTTATAAATACAACCGAAGAAAAATTAAATTTAATAAAAGCGGATGAATCTTTTTCTGAGATGAGTGTGGCAAAAGGATATAAAGCTGCATTTATGGAATATATTGATAGTAATGGCGTGCTTTTGAGGCCGGGCTATGTTCCTTTAATTGGAGCAACTGCCATAGACTTTTTACTGCAAACCAATGATAGTAGTTTTAGTTTGCAATGGAAACCACAAAATGCCTATGTATCAAAATCGGCTGATATGGGCTATACTTTTGGAATATATGCGCTGCATCCAAACAATATGGATACCATTTTATATGGCACTTATGTTAGCATTTGGAAAAAAGAAGAAAATGGGAAATGGAAATTCGTATTAGATTCAGGGAATGAAGGGGTCTCTCATGAAAAATAATTTTTAAAAATTGATTTCATTAAAATAAAATGAAGAAAAAAATTGCTTTGGTTACTGGTGGCTATTCCGGCGAATCAGTCATTTCTTATAAAAGTGCAGAAACGATGTTTGCCAATATTGATGAAAATAAATGGGATTGTTATATTATAGACATTCATCCCGAAGGTTGGTTTTACAAAACAAAAGCAGGAGAAAAAATCATGGTTGATAAAAATGATTTCTCAATTACATGGGCAGGAAACAAAATTATTTTTGATGCCGTACTGGTAGGCTTGCATGGTACACCCGGTGAAGATGGAAAATTACAGGGCTATTTCGATTGCCTTCATATACCATATACCTCCTGCGATGCGGCTACGTCTGCGCTTACGTTTAATAAAAGATACACCGTAGCAGTGGCAGCTTTTGCCGGATTGCATGTGGCACGTTCGGTACATTTATTTAAAAATCCCGCTCCTTCTGTGCTGCAGCAAGCTGCTGAATTAACATTACCTGTTTTTGTAAAACCAAATAATGGGGGTAGTAGCATTGGTATGAGTAAAGTGATGAAAGCCGAAGACTTGCCGGCCGCTATTGAAAAAGCATTTAAAGAAGACGACCAGGTATTGGTAGAAGAGTTTATTGCAGGCCGTGAGTTTACGATCGGTGTATTCAGGAGTAAAGGAAAAATAATTGCATTACCCATTACTGAAATTATTTCTAAAAAAGATTTTTTTGATTACGAAGCTAAATACGAAGGTGCCAGCGATGAAATTACCCCTGCCAATGTGGAGGAAACAATTGCGGAAAAAATAAGGGTGGTGGCTAAGCAGGCTTACGAAATTTTTAATTGCAGCGGTATCGTAAGAATAGATTTTATTTACGATGAACAATCAAAGCTACCGGTTATGCTCGAAATAAATACGGTACCCGGGCAAAGTGCTGCCAGTTTAGTTCCGCAACAGGTTAAGGCAATGGGCTGGAGCCTCAAAGAATTTTATTCTGCATTAATAGAAGAATGTTTTCATTAAATATTTATCTTCAATCTTAGTTAACTAAAAAATACTACGTGTTTAAATTTATAACGGCCAGGCCATTTTGGGTAAATTTATTGGTAGCCATTGTTCTGGCTGGTTTGCTGGTTTTTGGTTTTTTGCAATTATTGGGCCTTATTACCAAGCATGGTGAATATTTAACGGTGCCCAATATTACCGGGAAAAATACTTCCGAAGCCATTAAAATTTTAGAAGATAAAGGTTTTGATGTAGTGATACAGGATTCTGTTTATACTGATACGGCAAGCAGGGGTACGGTGTTAAAACAATTACCCGATCCTAATAGTACCGTAAAAGTAAACCGTTCTGTTTTGCTTATCGTAAACAGGGTGACACTGCCCATGGTAGATATGCCTTCCTTGCAAGGCAAATCATTGAACTATGCTTTAGAATTATTGAAACGTTCACATCTTAATTTAGGAGATACTACATTTAGGCCCGACTTTATGATGGGCTCCGTATTAGAACAACATTATCATGGTACGCTTATAAACCCAGGCGCCAAAATACAATGGGGCAGTAAAATAGATTTAATAGTAGGAGGTGGATTGGCAGATCAGCGCATACCGGTTCCGGATTTATTGGGAATGACGTTTACTGAAGCTAAATCATTACTTGAAGTAGATGGGGTAAGCATCGGCGCTATCATTGCAGATGCTGGTATTAGTGATACAGCAGCAGCCTTTATTTATAAACAAAATCCACCTCGTTTATCAGAAAATAATGAAAGAATGTTTATTCAATCCGGCCAGGTAATGGATTTGTGGTTATCTGCAACCCCCAAAGTTCAAAAAGACACAACTACACAGAAACAATAAGGTATGAAAACAATTACCGTTTTAGAATTAAAGCAAAGAATAAATGAAGGCGAAACCATTCAAATGTTAGATGTAAGGGAAGCCGATGAACGGGCTGAGTTTAATATTGGAGGCGTTTTTCTTCCATTGGGAAATATTATGGCAATGCAGCTTGATGATATAGAAGACATGAAAGAAACAGAAATTGTTTGCTATTGCAGAAGCGGAAACAGAAGTATGCAAGCCTGCCTGATGCTGGAGTCTTTAGGATTTAGTAATGTAAAAAATTTAGTGGGCGGGATGAATGAATGGCAATTAAATTCATAATGGTACATACGCATATCCATTTTTCTATTGACAAGTGTTAACTTTTTGCATTTACACAGAGAGTGAAAGCATTGATTGATGAGCCATAGAATAATTGCCAACCTGTTTTATATCCAAACAGTCACCTTGAAATAAGTGAAAATAAGCCTACCTTGCAAGCGCAAAAACAAATACTATGAATTTCATAAAATCATTGGGCTTAAAGGCACAAAACGAAGGCGTTTCTACAGGTGCGGTATGGATAAAATCAAAAGGTGAAAAATTAATAAGCAATTCCCCGGTAGATGGGAAATTTATTGGGAGCATTCATAGTGCCGATAAACAATCTTATCAAAAAGTTGTACAAAAAGCGACAGCCGCTTTTGCAGAATGGCGCAATTGGCCGGCACCCCGCCGTGGAGAAATAGTAAGACAAATTGGTGAAGAACTTCGTAAAAATAAAATGCCCCTCGGCCAGTTGGTAAGTTACGAAATGGGTAAGAGTTTACAGGAAGGTTTAGGTGAGGTACAGGAAATGATTGATATCTGCGATTTTGCGGTAGGGCTTAGCCGGCAGTTACATGGCCTTACCATGCACAGCGAAAGGCCTGGTCACCGGATGTATGAACAATATCATCCCCTGGGAATTGTAGGGATTATTTCTGCCTTTAATTTCCCGGTTGCCGTATGGAGCTGGAATAGTATGCTGGCATGGGTTTGCGGTGATGTATGCATTTGGAAACCGAGTGAAAAAACATCTTTATGTGCAGTGGCTTGTCAAAAAATTGTACAAAATGTATTTAAGAAAAACAATGTGCCTGAAGGCGTAAATAATTTATTATGTGGCGGCCGTGAGGTAGGCGAATGGTTAAGTGCAGACAGCCGCATAGCGTTAGTATCTGCTACCGGAAGCACCCGGATGGGTAAAGCAGTAGGAACAGCAGTAGCACAACGCCTGGGACGAAGCCTGCTGGAATTGGGAGGTAACAATGCCATCATTATTTCTGATAAAGCCGATCTATCTATTGCAATTACTGCCGCAGTATTTGGCGCCGTTGGTACAGCAGGACAAAGATGCACCACTACCCGGCGCTTAATAATACATGAAAAAATTTATAATAAATTTAAAGAGGCACTCGTAAAAGCGTACGGTCAAATAAAAATTGGCAACCCATTAGATCAAAAAAATCATGTGGGTCCGCTGATTGATAAAGATGCTGTTTCTCTTTACTTATCTGCCATTGAAAAATGTAAACAGGAAGGCGGTAAATTTATTGTAGAAGGCGGCGTAGTAAAAGGTAAAAATTTTGAAAGCGGCTGTTATGTAAAACCTTGCGTGGCAGAAGTAAAAAATAGTTTTGAAATTGTACAGCATGAAACCTTTGCACCCATTTTATATATTATAAAATATAAAACAATGCAGGAAGCTATCGCATTACAAAACGGCGTACCACAAGGTTTAAGCAGTTCGGTAATTACCAATAGCCTGCGTGAATCAGAAATGTTCTTATCTGTAAATGGAAGCGATTGCGGCATTGCCAATGTAAACATTGGAACCAGTGGAGCTGAAATAGGCGGGGCATTTGGTGGTGAAAAGGAAACCGGGGGAGGCAGGGAAAGTGGTAGCGATGCCTGGAAAGTGTATATGCGCCGTCAAACCAATACTATAAATTATACCGATAAATTACCTTTAGCACAGGGAATCCGTTTCGATCTATAGGAATCATTCGTTAATATTATTGCAATAAATATAAACGGTATCCCATATTTTTTAAATACTTATATTTTCGTTTTATGAAATTTACATCAATGAATAAAATATTCTCAATGATTGCCATATTCCTTCTTGCAGGCAGTATGGCATTTGCACAACCCAAAAAATCGGAAGTGCCCAATAATTGGTTTCAACTGGATCCTGCTACCAGCGGCTATGACGGCATTAGCCTCGATAAAGCAAGAGAGTTATTAAAATCTAAAAATTTAAAAAGTAACCGGGTAATAGTTGCTGTAATTGATAGCGGAATTGATACTACACATACCAGCCTTAAACCGGTTCTATGGACCAACCCAGGTGAAATTCCCGGAAATGGGATTGATGATGATAAAAACGGTTATATTGATGATGTACATGGCTGGAATTTTATTGGCGGCAAAGATGGCCGCAATGTAAAAGATGACAGCTTTGAGGCAGCCAGAGTTTATTATGCGCTAAAAGATAAATGGGAAAATAAATCGGTTGATGAAAATGCACTCAATGCAACTGAAAAAGCAGAATATGCCACTTATAAAAGAGCAAAAGAAAAAGTACAGGGAGATGTTAATCAAGAGGAAGTAGGTTTTCTCCGCCAATTAAAACCACGCTTTGTAAATGGTGATTCTATCATTAGAAAAGAATTGGGTAAAGATGAATATAACTGTACCGATTTAAAAGCATTAACTACTCAGGATCCCAATGCAAAAATTACAAAATCTATTTTGATTGGTTTTTGCCAGGGTAATAAAAGTGATGATATTACAAACACGCAATTACTGGAATATATAGATGGTGAAATAAGAAAAGCCGATGCTGCAACTACAGCGCCGGAAAATTATAGAGCAGAAATTGTAAAAGACAACGAAAACGATATTAATGACAGGTATTACGGCAACAACGATATTATGGCCAATACACCGTTTCATGGTACGTTTTGTGCCGGTATCATCGCAGGTGTAAAAGGTACCAATCCTGAGTCTATTACCGGTATTGCAGATAATGTTCGTATTATGGCAGTTCGTGCAGTACCTGATGGTGATGAGCATGATAAGGATATTGCACTTGCCATACGGTATGCAGTTGACAATGGTGCAAAAATCATCAGTATGAGTTTTGGAAAAGATTTTTCGCCTGAAAAGAAATGGGTAGATGATGCATTTAAATATGCAGAGAGCAAAGGCGTATTATTGGTACATGCAGCCGGAAATGATCATAAAAATGTTGATAGTACTTACAATTTCCCCAATCCTGATTATGCCGATGGATCGGGTAGGGCAAGTAATATTATTACCGTAGGCGCCAGTAGCGATAAAAAATTAGGCAGCGCCCTGGCAGATTTTAGCAACTATGGAAAAAAAGAAGTGGATGTGTTTGCACCGGGTGTGGCAGTTTATTCTACTACACCTTTTAATAATAGCTTTGGTAAATCAAATGGTACCAGCTTTGCAGGCCCAATAGTAGCGGGAATTGCAGCTTTAACTTTGCAATATTATCCTAACCTAACCCCGCAACAATTAAAAACGATTATCGAAAAAACAGCACAAGCCCCGGCCGGTAAAGTAAACAAACCCGGTAGCAGTGAAATGGTATCGTTGAGTGATATCTCAGTTTCAGGTGGCATTGTAGATGCGTATGAAGCCGTGAAATATGCAGGTGATATGAAAACACCTCTCATGAAAAATAAGGATAAAAAGCGCCTTCCTAAAACAAAAATATCAAAACCAAAAAAAGGATAATCAATTAAGATATTGAACATTAAATGGCCTCTGTAAAAGAGGCCATTTTCATTTTTAGTTCCTTTAGAAATTGGTTTTCAAAAAAAGCAATCTCTCAATAAAATCTCAGTTGCCAGTTGTATTCTTTTATTTTCAGCAGCAACACTTGGTTAGCTACGCATCCTATTTTTCAAAAACTACCGCCTCGGGATTGGCCCCTTTTGCTTCTACAATCTTTTCAATACTCTTTATCATGGGATCGGGGCCGCAAATATAAAAATGACGGCTAAAATCATCTACTTCTTTTTCTAAAAAAGCCTGGTCTATACGGCCGTGATGAAAACCGGCTTCCTCAATATCTAAAATAAATATTGCATTTTCACCCAGCAAAGATTTTAATTCTTCTTTATAAATAATATCCTTTGATGTTTTATTGGCAAAGAATAATTTATTTTTTCCGATTGAATGATCTTTTTGTAATTGCCGTAAAATGGCAATAAAAGGAGTAATACCTGCACCGCCTGCAATAAAATAGCCTTCACCCGAATAAGCAATGGCACCCCAGGAATCATCAATAATCAATTGGTCACCCGGTTGCAGTAACCCTATTTGTTTGGTAACCCCATCATGGTCGTTATAACTTTTAATGGTAAATTCCAGGTAGGGGTCACTTGTAAGTGATGTAAATGTGAAAGGCCGTTTTTCCTTTTTCCAACCCTCTTTATTAATGCTTACGTCTGTAGCCTGCCCGGGTACAAACTCGTAACCTTTTGGTTTATCAAGCCGTATGCACCTTACATCATGTGTTACCTGATGAATGTCCTGTATTGTTAATATTGTTTCCATTGTATAATATTTTATAAGTTTATAAGCGTAAAAAGTTCTTGTTTATTTACAGTATTAATAAAGCTACCATGCAGGCTATTGGTAATTGTTTCACATCCCTGCTGTGCCACACCACGGGAAGCTATGCATAAATGAGAGGCTTTTAAAATTACAGCAACATCCTGAGTTTGCAATACTTTTTTTACATGTTCAGCTATTTGCAGGGTTAATCGCTCCTGTATTTGTGGCCGCCTGGCATAGTAATCTACAATACGGTTTAGTTTAGAAAGGCCAATTACTTTTCCTTTTGAAATATAAGCCACATGGGCTTTGCCAATAATCGGTACAAAATGATGTTCACAATAAGAATACAAAGGGATGTCTTTTTCTACAATCATCTCATTGTATTTGAATTTATTTTCAAATAATGTTATGTCTGGTTCATTAGCCGGGTTGAGGCCTTTAAATATTTCCTGAACATACATTTTCGCAACTCTTTGGGGTGTATCCTTAAGCCCGTCATCTTCTAAATCAAGGCCAAGTGTTTCCATGATTTTAGAAAAATGATATGCAATATTATCCTCCTGTGATTGTGGATCAATCTTATTTTCTGTAAAAACTGCGTTTATTATTTTACCATTATGAGCAAATTCTTTCTTCATTGCAGGACTAAGATTTGTAATTTCCATTGTATGTGTTTAAATATTTGTATAAAAGCAGGTTTTGATTTATATCGCCTCGCCTGATTGAATAAGTATTAGTAACTTTATCCTGCGTTTATATTCCTTTTAACCTATTAGAGAGTTTCTAAAACAAAAGGTTACAAAAAAAATAGCAGGATCCTGTAACCTTTTTATTTCTCAATAATCTAACCAAATTATGATAGGCCAATCTGTTTCATTAGCTGATATGACTCCTGATGGAGAATTGATTCAACGCATTAAAACCGGTGAAAAGGAGTTGTTTGAAATTATCATGCGTAGGTATAATCAAAGAATGTATCGCATTGGAATGTCAATCCTGTCAGATGAAGCCGAAACTGAAGATGCGATGCAGAATGCCTATATAAGCTGTTACGAACACTTGCATCAGTTTGAAAACAGGAGCGCTTTTAGTACCTGGCTTACCAGGATTATGATCAACCAGTGTTTTGAACAAAAGCGTAAACAAAAAAAATATACCATGAAGGTAGAAAATACTGACAATGTAAATACTTCCGCTTCACCTGCTACGTTATTGGTAAATAAAGAGCTGGGAAGTGTAATGGAAAAGGCAATTGCACAGCTACCGGAAATATATCGTACTGTTTTTGTATTGCGTGAAATTGAAGACCTGTCAGTAAAAGAAACTTCTGAGGCATTGAGTATTGAAGTGCCAAATGTAAAAGTGAGGTTAAACAGGGCTAAAACAATGCTTAAAGAGAGTTTAAGTGGTTATATGAATAACCATGTGTATGATTTTCATTTATCAAAATGCGACAGGATTGTGAGTTTTGTTATGAGCCGGATTTTGGCTATGCCTTAGTTTACTCTTTATTCCAGGTTTTTTGTACCAACCTCTGTCCCTTGGCCAGTAATTTCAATGATTGTCGTTTTAATGAAATATTAGTTCCGTAATGTTGCTGTTGTTCCATTGTAATTTTATAAGCATCCATAATATTTCGATAGCTGATAGATCCAATCACTTCCCGGTTTTCATCTACAACGGGTAAGAGGTCCAGGTTTTCGTTTGCCATAATTTGAACGGCTGTTTTTAAAGTATCATTTGCTTTTACCCACACATTCCTTCTTTTTACCAGTTTTGAAATAGGTAAATGCACCTGGTGTTGCTCACTCCATAAATTAGAAGAGCTGATAACCCCGGAAAATAAATCATCTTCATTTACCAGTAAATAATAATTGGATGAAGAAGAAGGATTTTCATTTAACCAGGTCCTCAACTCCGCAATAGAATTAGAATCATTTATCACCAGGGCTTCCTCATTCATCATGCGTTGCACATTAAATTGTTCTAAAATATCAGGTGTATATGTTTCGGGTGTTTTAATGCCCCGCCGGGCAATCTTTTCAGTCATAATGGTATTCTCCATTAAGAAAAAAGAAATAAGATAGGCAATGGAACAGGCAGCCAATAAGGGGAGCAGTGCATTAAACTGGCCTGTAGTTTCCAATGCAAAAATAATAGAAGTTAAAAAGGCCCTTGATGCCCCCGCAAACATTGCAGACATGCCCACCAATGCAGCAAGAGATACAGAGATACCAACACCCGGGAAAATTTTTTGCAAACCAATTCCTATTACAGCGCCAGCAGCGCCTCCAATGGTAAGCAAGGGAGCCAATGTGCCACCAGATGTTCCACTGGCAAGTGCAACAGACCAGGATAAAAATTTAAACAGGCATAAGTAAGCCAGTATTTTCAGCGATTGTGTTCCCGTTAATATATCCGTAATATTATTATACCCTACCCCAAGTGTACGGGGATCAATATACCCAATGATACCCACAAACAAACCGCCAATAGCCGGCCACCACATCCAATGGATGGGTAGTTTCTCAAAATGATCTTCCAGCCAATACACAATTTTAGTAACCAAAATAGATAATAAGCCAATAGCCAAACCAATCATGCTATATAAAAATAATGCCTGGTTACCCGGCAGGGCAATTTCATTTACAATAGGAAATACAGGACCGGGATCAAATAATACATGATGCCCCGCTGCACCGGTAATGCAGGCCAATGCTACCGGGATGATAGAAGCAGGAGAAAACTCAAATAATAAGAGTTCTACCGCAAGAAAGATTGCTGCCACCGGGCTTCCAAATATGGCAGCCATACCTGCCGTGGCGCCTGCCGCCAATAAAACTTTTCGTTCATTGTGCGAAATTTTCATGATTTGCCCCAGGGTTGACCCTAATGCACCACCTGTTGCGATGATAGGCCCTTCCGCACCAAATGGGCCACCCGTACCAATTGCAATCGCCGATGATAAAGGTTTTAAATACGTAATGGTAGGCTTGATCTTACTATCATTGGTAAGAATTTGTTCCATAGCTTCAGGAATTCCATGCCCCCGAATGGCTTTTGAACCATACAATGCCATAAAACCGATAATAACACCGCCAATAGCAGGAATAAAAATAACCAACCAGCCTAAATGATTATCCTGTGGCAATACATGGGTTGTACTAAATTCCCCAAAAAAAGAAATATGTGTTACTAAATAAATAAGATCTACCAGGAAACGTGCAATAACACTAATACAGGCTGCTACCACAATGGCAAAAAATGAAATACGCAGGATCCGGTTTTTTGGATGGGGTTCGTTTCTTAAATGTGTTTCTTCTTCGGGAGTTGTTTGTAAAGAGGTAGAAACGGGAATACCTTTAAATGAATTAGAATTATTTGTCATCTTATTAAGCTGCAAAAATAAAACATCCGGATTAAATACACTTACGCATTCCTTAGAATAAATAATTATATATGTTTATTTTTATTAAAATTTATAAAAATGATACGTTCAGCATTAAAAATATTACCTGCCCATTTTGATAAGTACATAAATCTTTGTGATGATGTAGAAATTCCGGAAGCCATAGAAACCAGTATGATAGAATTAAAAGAAGCGCCATTAAAAGAATGGGAAGCGTTGGGGAATATGGCTTATGCGCCGGGTAAGTGGACCATTAAAGATATTTTGCAACATTTAATTGATACCGAAAGGGTATTTTGTTTTAGGGCATTATGTTTTGCCCGTAAAGACCCACAACAAATGATGGGTATGGATGAAGATGCTTATGCCCTGGAAGCATGTGCTAAAAACAGGAGTATCCCTTCTCTCATTGATGATCTGATGATATCTCATCAATCTTTATTGTCAATGTATAAATCATTTACAACACAAATGTTGGAGCAGGAAGGGCAAGGGTTAAATGGTAAATACAGCGTTGCAGATATTGGCTTCATTATGCCCGGCCACCAACGTTGGCATTTTAGAACCATTCAGGAAAGGTATATGCCTTTGCTGGGATAAAATTCATTTGCCAATTGAGCAGTAGCTGCCTTTATCAACTAAAACATTTTTAGTTAATTTATTATATAATAAAGTAGTTATTTGTGTATGTTGTTTAAATGTAAAAATTAAAATCAGCATTTATAAACTGTTTGTAAAGGATAAGTCAAATTATCAGGTTTTATCTAAGTATATAAACAGCAGCCTATTAAAATGTGCAGAACATGTGATTGTAAAAAAAAATAACACTCCTTTTACAATAATTAGTAAATCTTAGAGTTAAATTTATGGCATGAATTGATTTCTACCTTCTATTTTTCTTTCACAATTTAAAAAACAAATCATGAACACTGGCAAATTACAGTATTTACATGCTGTATCTGTTGCTGAGCAAACCAACAATAACACCACCAGTTGGGTTGGCCTGTTTCCAATACAGGCGTTTGAAATCAGCAAAGGACAAACCTTTGAAACACACACAGAAGGTGATTTAGAAAGCATTGAAGTGTTTTCCAATCTTATTACAAAACCCGGTCACTTAGAACTAAGCATTCACCAATTTGATCCGCTTGAAAAAAAGTGGAGCGATGCGATTGGCACTACTACAGTAGAAGTAAAAAAATCGGATGAAGGTAGTTGGATGAAATTTAATGTACCATCCTGCCATTTAACAAAAGGCAAGCATTATGGTTTTAAATTAGTAAGCCACGATTGCCTTATCGGAATTGGTGAAGCAATGGGAAGCTCCAGTAACCCACCTCTTACTAACGGGCAAGAATGGAAGTTTGCCGTAAACGGGCAACATACTTCATTTAGTTATTGCAGCCTTGCATTTAAAGTGGCTTTAAAGGCAGCATAGTTTAAGCAAGAAAAATTAGTAAGCGCATTCCATTTAACCGGGCTGGTTAAATAGTATGCGTTTTTTTTGTGTATTTAAGTGAATATATAAATGCTGATATTTTGGTGATAGCCAATGGATGAATACAAAATGATAGTCTCAACCAATCTTATTCTTCAGGAAACCTTCGATGGTACTGCAGGGTACAAAAAATGGTTTATCATCAATTGTAATATTTAGCAATTCGCCACTAACCATATAACTTCCTGCAACCGTATTCCCCATTACGCTTATGTGAAACTGCCCTTCATTGGCATCGCCGGTAAAACTACCACCGGCAGATTCTACTGTAGATTTTGCTTTGTTTAAAATTTCATCCGGGTTACCGGTAAATGGGAAAGAAAAATTACAAGCTGCCATGTTTTTATTTTTAAAATTAAGGTATTTGAAGTGATTCCGTGTCTTTTTAAAAAGATCAATTGGTTGAATCATTATTTTATTATTAAATTAATAACATAACCACTCTATTTTTGCTTATCACAAACGATGATTAAAATAATTGGACCAATTTACCACATATAAAAATTTTGTAAACGGCCGTTTTTTAAATGAAGGGCTTCGTATGACAGCAGGCATTATTCTTCCTGCATTTATTGCTTCAGCATTTGGCCAATTACAAACAGGTATCATTATTTCATTGGGGGCGCTATGTGGTAGTATTGCCGATACTCCCGGGCCGGTACATTACCGGAGAAATGGAATGTTCTTTAGCAATATACTCATAAGCCTGGTGGCTATTATGATTGGTTATGCATCTCATTTACCGGTATTACTGGCTACCCTTATTTTTATTTTTGGATTTGTTTTTTCTATGTTCGCTGTTTATGGAGCCAGGATATCTGCCATAGGTATTGCTGCCCTTATCATCATGGTACTAAATCTGGAAACAAAACGTACCGGTGTGGATGTATTGTGGTATTCGTTGTACATTTTTACAGGCGCCACCTGGTATATGCTATTTAGCCTGGCTTTATACAGTTTGCGCCCATACAGGATCATACAGCAAACCCTGGGCGATTTCATTATGCATACCGGGGCTTACCTGCAAGGTAGGGGCGACTTTTATAACCCAAATCCTGATATTGATAAAATTGCCAAAAGATTGATGGAACAACAGGTGAAACTCCTGGAAGAGCAGACCCTGGTAAGCGATCTTTTATTTAAAACAAGGGCATTTACGAAAGAGTCTTCGGTTATGAGTCGTGGGCTTTTAAAAATGTATGTTGACGTTGCCGAAATGTTTGAATCCATCATCACATCTTTCCAGGATTATCATTTGCTTCATCGGCAATTTGATTATACCGGTATCCTGCCCATGATAAACCATCAAATTGATAACCTGGCACAAGAATTAAAACATATCGGTATCCAGGTAAAAAGTGGGAGTCCTGCTGAACCGGTTACTACATTTTTGGAAGGGTTGGATGAAATTGTAGAAAAATTTGAAAACCTGCGAAAGCATGAAATGAATGAGAGCAACCTCGAATATTATGTAGGGTTGGGCGCCATCGTCCGCAATATGCGGGTACTTACTCAAAAGGTAACAGACCTACAATATTATACCCGTTTTGATAAGAAAGCAAAAAAAATAAAAGATACCGATGTAGTAAATTATTCCGGTGAGCAAAAAAATGAACTGTTTCTATTTTTCAATAATTTTAATATAAGCTCTAATATTTTTCGTCATTCATTACGGGTTGCCATTGCATTGTTGATAGGATATCTCATTTCACTTTACTTCACCATTGGCCATAGTTACTGGATATTACTCACCATTGTAGTGATCTTAAAACCTGCTTACAGCCTTACGAAGCAAAGGAATAAAGCCCGTATTGCCGGCACCTTCCTGGGTTTGATGCTTGGCTTTGTACTGGTATATTTTATCCGGAATGATACAGCGCTCATGTTTTTGCTGGTGATGTTAATGATTTTGACCTATACTTTTTTACGTACCCATTATTTCATCAGCGTTTTATTTTTAACGCCTTACCTGGTTTTGTTTTATTATTTTTTGCATCCGGTAAACCTCCTCAATTTAATGGCCGATCGTTTTATTGATACAGCTATCGGTTCCGTAATTGCCTACTTGTGTAGTTTGTTTTTATTGCCCTTGTGGGAGCAGGATTCCATTTTGCGTGTGCTATCTAAAATGAACCGGGCGGCTACCGGCTATTTTAAAATTATTGCAAATGGGTTTACTAACAGGATGCCGGATAGTAAAGCTATTAAACAGGCCAGGAAAATAAATTTTACAGCATTGGCGAATGGGTCAGGCGCTTTTAACCGGATGTTATCTGAACCCAAAAAATACCAGGCGGGCATCAAAGAAATTCATCGCTTTGTTGCATTGAACCAATTGCTTTCCTCTCACTTAGCCAGCTTATCTTATTTTTTAAATAATAATTCAGAACATTTTAAGCCTGTAAATTTGGAACCTGCGACAGATTTAATCCTCGATGAATTAAACAATGCCTATCATCAACTTGAGCATGACCCCGGCCTGGTTGTAGAAACTGACAATGCAGTACTGAACCCTGTATTTACGCACAGTAATAACATTCTCAAAAAAAGAAAAGAAGAAATAAGCGAAGGGTTTTTAGAAACTGAAACAAAAAAAGAATTGGTTGCTACAAAGTCAATTACAGATCAGTTTATCTTTATTTACAGCCTGGCAAAAGATATGTCAAAAGTGAGTAAACGCATTGCAGCCCTTGTACCTTAAAGATATTTACTGTCATCTCTTTTATGTGAGATGGATATTTTTACCTCCCAATCTTCAAACTCACCGGTAAGCTCTATGGTTACAACTAATTTTTGGTAAATCTTTCCGGTTGATGAACTTCTTAAATCACTTTGTATAAAACGCATACTTTCTACCGGTGCTTGCATTTCGCCATAAAAACCACCAGCAGAAGGCTCATTAAAATTTATTTTTGATTTTTTTACAGCGTTATACAGGTTACGATAAATTTTAGAAGCTTCTTTAAAACTAACGCCACTGCACATTATGGCTTGCCAGCTTGCAGTGGTATCTACTTTAGATTGATACCGGTAAATGCTGGCCGATTGTGCTCCCGGTAAAGATGCAAAGGCTTTGTATATCTCCACACCATTTTGCATTTCTAACAGCTCACCCTGTATGCCACGATAGTTTAGTGCATATTCTTTTACGATTACATTTAAGGAATCAGAAAATCCTTTTGGGCTACTGATGATGTTTTTATAAAACTGTGAATAGCTCATCATAAAAAGGAAAGAAAGAAATAGGGTAAGCAAAATTTTTCTCATTTTTTTAAAGGGTTTAATTGCAATAATAAGCCAATGAATTTATTTACTGTATGATAAGTAATTAACAGGTTGTGAATGAAACGTAGATTTACTTCGTAAAATTCCGTTCATAAAAAATTCTTTCATTTGGTATGATGTTAACTGAAAATTTTATTTATTTGTGTACTCATTTTAAAGAAACTTCTGAAACTAAAATGAGTAAACCCTCTATTACCCTCACCGGCATTTTAAAAAACCTTCCCCAAAGAAGGTTTTTTTTATTCAATCTGATTTGGTTTTGTGCCGGTATATCATTTACTTGCTTGTATGAAACCGGCATCTTTAAAAGATATTAAGACTGAAATTGAATTGATGCCAGCCAAAGAACTTACTTCTTTAATCATGCGGCTTGCAAAATTTAAAAAAGAAAATAAAGAATTAATTACTTATTTATTATTTGAGGCACAGGATGAAACCGGTTATATTAATTCTGTAAAAGAAGAAATGGATCTTTTATTTACACAGGTAAATGTAACAAATATCTATTTTGCTAAAAAGACAATACGTAAAATCATCAGGTATGCCGGCCGGTATATTAAATATGCCGCTTCATCCGCTGTAGAGATAGAGATTGAAATTGCCGTTTGTAACGGCATTAAGAAGTTACCTATTGACATAAGCCGCAGTACTGCTTTACAAAACTTATATAATGCACAGCTAAAAAAGATTCATAAAGCGCTTGATTCCCTGCATGAAGACTTACAATTTGAATACAAGGATGCCGTATCCCAATTGTAAATTAGATAAAATGGGTAAACTAGTTTTCTGCAACTATTATTTTACCTGTAAATTAGCAGCCATAAATGTATCAATATGATAAAATCGGTTAACGATTTTGAGCATGTATTTTTTATTGGCGTTGCAGGTGCAGGTATGAGTGCATTGGCACAATATCTAAAAGGAATTCATAAAGAAGTGAGTGGCAGTGACCGCTTTTTTATTACCGGTGAGCCAAACGAAACAAGGGATAAGCTGGAAGCAGAGGGTATTCATTGTTTTGAGCAAAATGGCCAGGGCATTACAGGAAAAACACAATTGGTAGTGGCTTCTACTGCTATTGAAGATACTGTTGCTGAAATTCAAATGGCGAAGAAACTGAATATCCCTGTATTCAGGCGCAGTGAATTATTGGCTTTGATTGCGGATAGTAAAAAAACAATAGCTATTGCCGGCACTTCCGGAAAAAGTACTACGGCAGCCATGCTTTATCATATACTATCTTATGCAGGGTTTGAGCCGAGTATTATTACAGGTGCAGGCCTTACATCCATTATTAAAGAGGGTAAAATTGGGAATGCAGCAGTGGGGAAAGGGGAATGGCTGGTTATTGAAGCAGATGAAAGTGATGGTTCTATTGTACAATATCATCCGCATATTGGAGTCTTATTGAATATTGATAAAGACCACCAGGAAATTCATGAACTGGTTGAAATATTTACAAAATTTAAGCAGCATACAAAAGATCATTTTATTGTAAACAGGAGCAATGCACTTTCTGCCAGCTTATCTGCTCAAATAGAAAATGATTTTTCTATTGATGAGCCTGCCGGATTGGTAGCGAAAAATTTTGATCAACAAGGTTTAGATATTTCATATTCAGTAAATGAAATCCCTTTTACACTGCACAGCATTGGTAAACATAATATGGAAAATGCATTGGCAGCTTCTGCAGCAGCCAGGCTTTTGGGAATTGCTTTAACCACATGTGCCGAAGCGCTTAAAACCTATCAAGGAATTTATCGCCGGCACCAGGTACTTGGTCAAAAAAACGGGATATGGGTAATTGATGATTATGCCCATAACCCTGCCAAATGCGCTGCTTCTATTAAAGCTTGCCAGCATGTAGCAGAAAAAGTAGTAGCCTGGTTTCAACCGCATGGCTATGCACCCACCCGTTTTTTGCGTCAGGATTTTGTAAAAGAAATTTCAGAAGCGCTGCGGCCACAGGATGAAATTTGGATGAGCGAAATTTTTTATGCAGGAGGTACCACGATAAAAGATATTTCTGCCAATGATTTGATTAACGATATTAAAAATACAGGTAAGCAGGCTTTTTTTGTAGAAAACCGGAATCAACTTTTAGCAGCCATCCGCCCCCACCTGGAAACGGGGAGTGTATTGCTGCTAATGGGAGCGAGGGATCCCAGCCTGGAACAATTTAGTGAACATATCTGGCAACAATTATAATTACAAATATTTTGACAACCTTATTCACCCATATTGGTTTACTGGCAGGCACAAGGGATGCACAAGAACTTTTAAGGGGCCATCAACTGGCACAACTTCCCAGTATGGAAGATGCCTATTTATTGGTGGAAGATGAACAAATTGCAGATTATGGTTTCATGTATGAATTGCCATTAAAAATTCCACAGCTTCCAAAAAATACAATTGATTTACAAGGCAGGTTTGTATTACCCTGTTGGTGTGATAGCCATACCCACCTGGTTTTTGCAGGCAGCCGTGAAAATGAATTTATATATAAACTGCAAGGCCTCAGCTATGCTGAAATTGCAGCAAAAGGAGGGGGGATACTTAACTCTGCTAAAAAATTAAATGAAACCAGCGAAGAAGAATTATTACAGCAGTCAGAAACCCGGTTACAACAATTATCAGAACTCGGAACTGGCGCTATTGAAATTAAAAGCGGTTATGGATTATCAGTAGAAAGTGAATTAAAAATGCTACGGGTAATTAAACAATTAAAACAAAGAAGTAAACTTAGTATTAAAGCCAGCTTTTTAGGAGCGCATACTTATCCTGAAATTTTTAAAAATGATCATGCCGGCTATATTAAAATGATCATTGAGGAAATGCTGCCTGTAATTGCAGCAGAAAAATTAGCCGATTATATTGATGTTTTTTGCGAAACAGGGTTTTTCTCACCCGCTGAAACTGAGCAATTATGCAAGGCTGGCGCTGCGTATGGCCTGCGGCCTAAATTACACGTAAATCAGCTCAATAGTATTGGTGGCATACAAACCGGGATTGCAGCAAATGCCCTTTCACTCGATCATTTAGAAACATTAACAGCCGAAGAAATACAGCTCCTTGGAAAATTTGATGGATGCAGCACACTCCTGCCTACCGCTGCATTTTTTCTTAGAATGGCCTATCAGCCGGCACGTGCATTGATTGATGCAAATGCCGCCGTGGTGCTGGCTTCAGATTATAACCCGGGTTCTTCACCCAGTGGTAACATGAATCTTGTAAATGCTATAAGTTGTATTCAAATGAAAATGTTTCCCGAAGAAGTAATCAATGCATCAACCCTCAATGGCGCTTATGCCATGGATTTACAAAACGAAGTGGGCAGCATTACCAATGGTAAAAATGCAAACCTCATCATTACCAAACCCATCCCTTCTTTAGCCTATCTTTTTTACAGTTTTGGATTAAATCACATTGAAAAAGTAATGATTCGGGGTAACTGGGTGTAGGCTTTTTTCTTTTTTTTTGATTAACCCATCGGGTTTAGTATTTTGCTTCTCCTTATTGCTGAAATTAGGATAGTAGCTGAACCAAAACTCTGTAAACTTTCAAGGCAAAAGACTCCGCAAGCTCAATAGTTACTCACCTATAACATCCTTTTTTGTTAACTTTGGTAAAATCAAAATTGTAGTTTGAAAACGCATCATAAAAATAAAGTCGGTGCCGTAATGGCCCTCATTCGTATAGTGTAGGGTTTATCTGGTATTTATTTAAGTAGCTTAAAGAATCATTTTAAAAAATATTCATTGATTGATGAAACATTTTAAATTTTACAATAAGAAAGATATTTTATCGCTTACTAAAGTTCGCCGTTTTGAAACACACATAGGTGAGCGTATACAGGCATTGCCGGAAGAAAACGGATGGCCCGAAAGCCTGGCCCAATCCAATGCAAAGTATGTGCTATTGGGCATTCCGGAAGATATTGGCGTACAAGCAAATTATGGGCTGCCCGGAGCCGATACTTGTTGGTACCCTTTTTTGAATCATTTTTTAAATGTGCAGAGCAACGATTTTTTAACCGGAGAAAACTTATTGCTGCTCGGTCATTTTGATTTTGGCGATCTTAAATACCTCATTGAAAATCATGCATACCATCCTGATGAATTAATAGATGCCTACCGCCATGCGGTTGTGAATATAGATGAGGAAGTAGAAAATATCCTTAAAGTGATTGCTTATTACAATAAAATTCCGATTGTGGTAGGTGGTGGCCACAATAATGCTTACCCCATAATAAAAGGAGTTGCAAAAGGATTGCATAAAAATGGGGCTATCCATATTGCCCAAATAAACTGTATTAATTTGGATGCCCATACAGATTATCGGCCATTAGAAGGCCGGCACAGTGGCAACCCCTTTCGGTATGCCGAAAACGATGGATATCTTGGGCGTTATGCAATAGTAGGGATTCATGAAAACTACATTCAGCAAAATGTATTGAATGATATCCATCAAAATCATTTTATACAATACAATACATACGAAGACATTTTTATACACGAAAAGAAAAATTTTATACAGGCCGTGGCCCAGGCTACAGGGTTTACTGAAGATACATTTACCGGTATAGAGCTGGACCTGGACAGTATAGAAGCTACCCTCAGTAGCGCCCGCACACCATGTGGTATCAACAGCCTGCAAGCCCGGCAATATATCAACTTTGTTGCTACCGATGCCAAGGCTGCATACCTTCATATCTGCGAAGGCGCATGCATTCAAAATGGAATACAAGATAATATTACCGGTAAACTCATCAGTTACCTGGTTTCAGATTTTTTAAAAGCGAATGCTGAAAATCAATTTAGGAAATAATCATTAACGCATAAGCAGGATACTACCCTTAAATATATCTTTTGCTTGATTGTTTAATCGTATCAGGTAGGTATAAGCGCCCACTGGCAATGCCGTGTTTTTATAAGTACCATCCCAGGGAATAAATTGTTTGTGTGCCGTATATACAATTTTACCATACCGGTCATATACATATAATTCAAATTGTGGGAATGCCTGTAGCGCCGGGATATTCCAGGTATCATTGATGCCATTGTTATCGGGCGTAAAAATGTTTGGGATATAAATGTCATTGTATAGTTTCACTGCTACTGCATCCAAACTATTACCGCAATTATTTTTAGATACTGCAATGAGTTGATACATCATATCATTGAATGCAAGTACCGTAGGTGTAAGCGAATGGATGTTGGATAACCCGGTAGAAGGCGTCCAGTAAAAACTATCATAATCTCCTTGTATAGATCCTTCCAGGTTTATAGTAGCTCCTTTCATCACTGCTTTATCAGGGCCGGCGTGTGCAATCGCTTTTGTAAATACGGTTACTGAAATTCTTACAGTATCGCTACAGCCCTGGAAGTTATAACCAATTGCACTATATATAATGGTCTGTAATGGTGAAGCAAATGGTGATGCTATGCTATCATTCGATAATCCTGATGCAGGAATCCATTTGTAACGATAACCACCATTTACCAGGAGCTGTACCGAATCCATTTCACAAATGCTATAAGCGTTATTCGCAGATTTTATATTCGGTGTGGGTAATAAAATTACATTTGTATTTGTGCTGGCATGGCAACCTGCATCATTACTCACCGTTACCATATAATTGCCGGGCATGGGTGCAGGAATAACAATAGAATCTCCCTGCGCCGTAAATCCATTGGGGCCTGTCCATTCATAACTTGTGCCACCGGATGCTGAAAGTGATACAGGCGTGCCTTTACATACAGGCCCATAATTATGAATAAGTGCTATGGGGTTTGCATGTACTATTATTTCAATAGGGGTACTATAAATACGGCAACTCGCTGCATCAATATTTCCTGCTTCAGCAGCTATAAGGCGGTAACGGTAACTACCTATGGGGCTGTTTGCAAATATTTGTACCGGCATCTGTAATGTATTATTGCCCGGTACATCCTGCCAGGGTTGCTGGTTATAACTTTCCTGCCATTTAAATTCGGGCATATTGAATCCTGCCGATACGGTACAATCAATAATAAAATTTTCAGTATCACCCTGGCATAAATCAATAGAATCTTTTGTATAACCAATGATCGTAGGTGTAAGTTTTGGTCCGCAACTTCTAAAGGTAATATCATCTAATGCAAGATCGTTTCCACAGCCACCGGGTGCATTGTTTACGATGCGCAATACATAATCATTTACACCGGCCGGGGTGCTAAAAAAGAAACCAAATTGTTTCCATTCCGGGCTATTGGTAGCGGGAATGTTTCCGCTACTATAACTGTGCAGGATGGTACCGTTTAATTGCTCGATGGTAAATGTAAGATTGGGTTGAATGCCGGCGCCACTACAGGCATTAGGCGTAAGTACATTCATTACCCAGGCGGCAAATTCATACAAACTATTTCCACACAATCCCCTTACGGTATCTGCATAAAAAGCGCTGGGTTGCAAAGAAGCATTCACCAGCATAAAATAGCCATTCCCATTTTGGGTATGATCGCTATTGAGGGAATGCCAGCTACTGCCAAAACAATTATTGGTATTTGTTGTTACAGTATAATATCCATCATTCGGGCAATCTGCCGCCAGGTATTGATAGCCCGTAGCGGCTGCAGCAAGCGCCGGCCCCGGGTTAGAGCCTGATCCAAAATTTATATTGATGATGGGGTCACCCAGGCTACCATTACATAATTGTGCCTTGCCCAATAAACACAGAATAGAATACAGCACACATAAAATAAATCTTAACCCCATGAGGGTACAAATATCTGCATTTTAAAATCAAGAAGTTGTTTTTCCCTGCGCCTGGTGCATAACTGTAAAGTTTAATGAATTGGCTATAAAACAAAGCTTGTTTGCCTCTGTATGTAAATTCTTTAATAAGCTCAACTGTGATGCATCACGGATTGTAACCAGCGGATGTAATGTGATGCCGGTGAATTTGCCCGAACCATTTTCAAATTCTGTCATGCGGCCCGTAGCGGTATCTTCATACTCCAAAACAACCACCCCGGCCACCGAACATAAATGTAAAAACCATAGCATGTGGCAACTTGAAACGGAAGCCAGCAAAAGCTCTTCGGGAATGTGTTTTGTGTAATCTCCACGAAATGCAGGATCAGATGATGCCCGGATGGTTTCTTTATTTGTTACCTGTATGGTATGGCTTCTCTCATACGAATGATAGGAAGCGGTTCCTCTTCCGTTATTGCCCGTCCAGGTAATGGTAACTTTATAGTTGTGGTCTTTCTCCATTATCTTGCTGCCTAAGTTAAAACGAATTTAATAAAAAATAACCTGCGGCATTTCATTTACCAGGATTGTAACGCTGTTGCCGGTAGCATTCATTACTTTCCCTTCGGTATTTAATGTGGGCGTTATAATTTGATAAGGAAGCGATGCCGGCAATGAAATGGTTTTATTTTCCTGCTTCCCGGAATTTGTTTGTAGCCAGGTTACCATTGCTTTTTTACCAGGGTTATTTCTTACATGATAATATTGCAATCGAAAATCATCTTCAATTATCTCCTTCTCAAAAACATAACCTTGTAACCGGGTTTTAAAAGTTTGGATGGCATACCAGGCGGGGCGTGGAATATATTGTTGTTTCCATTTATATACTGAATCGTATTTTAATAATCCACTGGCATTAAAGGTACCGCAGGTAGTACCATCAGCATATTGGTCGGCCAGCCAGTATTGATATAAAACAATACCCCTGCTGCAATGGAGCAACCAGTCCCGCAGCAACCACTCTGCCTGTATTTGTTCACTTGTTTTTTGTGCAAATGTATGAATGGCCATAAAACTATTTCCCCATCGGGTATCTTCATTGCAATACTGGCTGGGATGTTTCATTTTTTCGGTATAGGCATCATACCCACTTTCTGTATTGATGAGCGGGGTTCCAAAAAGCCTTGCAAAATAAATAGCCGTATCTAATTTTTGTTCCAGGTTAAAGCTTTTGTTTTCTGGCATCAGCGCCTGCCCGCTATTTCCACTTCCCTGCATTCCCAGGCTGGTTGGATAGGCATGAATATTAAAAACATCAAAAGGCATATCGCCGTTCTTTCGGTTATATTTCCACCACCACCACATGGCCCTTATGTAAGTGGGATTTACATTTGCCAGGCCGGGAAAAATCAATTTCATTTGATCTTTATCCAATCCGCTGTTTCTAATGCCTACAGATTCATTTTTAAATTGTATCGTATTATTGTGTCCATCAAAATAACAACTCATCATTGCTGCCTGCTGATAGGGGTACATAAAACCGGCGCCTTTAAAATTAAGGTCCCTTTCATTATCCGGTTCTATACTGCGATGGCCCAATGCATAAAAAGCCTTTGCAAATCTTTTTAAATTCCAGGCTGCCTGTGCATAACTGGCGGGCTTGTCAGCTATTTCATTAAAAGTACAAATACCATTCAAGCGGTCTGCCGTCTTTTCATTGATGAGGTTACCGGGAATTGGTTTTTGGCCTGCCCAATCTCCTCCGCTATTGTTGGTAGGGCTTACCATGCTGCTATCGGTCATGCTCCCCATTACATAATGTAAAGCAGAACCACTTTGTATGATCCGTTTATTAAAATATGTTTCCACATCACCGGCTGTACCACTGGCGTGTTTAAAACTAAGGTCTTTTTTTAAGAGGTAACATGCGGCAGCAAACCAACGAAGACCGCCAACCCATCCTTCGTCATAATTTTTACCATCGGCGCTTTGCCCCATTTGAAAAACAATATTGGTACCAATGCTGCTATCAACCGTAAGGGAAGGTAACGGGTCATGTAATGCTGAAGCCGTATCCAATTGTTTTAATTTACCATAAAAAACAATTTCTTTTACCAGCCCCGCCTGGTTGCCATATGCTAATTGTACAAAACGGGTATCCGTATGCATGGAAAGGTCTATCCATTGGGCACCGCTTACCGTGCCATCATCTATAATGCGGCCCACAGTAGTATTATAATGAAAAGGGGTACCTGTTTTAAATAGCAACATATTTTGGCTGTTGCTTTTTTTGGGTTTTAGATAAACACAAATTTTGGTTAATGTGTATATTCCATCCAGTTGAAATTCATAAGTAATTGGCCCTGGCAAATTTTTTACCCGGTAAGGATGATAATCTAATTGTAAAGCGCTGCTGTTTGATGCATCTGAAAAATTCCACCAATCACCTATTTTTTTTTTGGGTTCTTCCGCCGGGTCCGATTTGTCGTTTATTTGTACATTGCTTTCCTGCTCATCAATAAATGCATATTCATTGCCCGTAAGGGTAGGGTTGATTACGTTTACCACTTTTATTTTTACGGATCCATCCGATAAAGGCATGGCTTCTTTGCGCCCGGGCTTACCCTTCAGCAAAAAAAATGCTGCAATAGCAATCAGGATTACAGGAATGATAAACTTTTTCACGCTATAAAAATATTGTTTATCGCTCAGGGATAAAAATGTATTTGGCAATAAAGGAATACTTTGTATGGGCATGAATGATGTTTTACACAGCCGGGTAAGAATTAACCTTCCAGCTCCATTATTTTTTCGAATACCGTCTCATATTCAGCAATCACTTTTTCTAATTCTTTCACCGCATTTTTATAATGGCTTTCTGCTTTTTGAAATTTTTCCTTATCAGAATAGGTTCCGGGTTCTGCCAATTTTTTTTCCCATTGGGTAGCTTCCTGCTGCAATGCCGTTGTACGTTCTTCTAATTTCCGGAATTTATTTTTTAATTGTTGCAGTTCTTTTTTATGATCGGGTTGTATTTGCTTATTTGCCGTGGCTACGGATTCTTTTTTCACAACCGGTTCGGCCGGCTTTTCATTTTTTGTTTTTTGCCGATCAGCTATCCTTTTGTTTTTCCACTCTTCCCAGCCGGCATAGTCGCCTTTAAATGCTACAATTTTATGATCTTCTATTTCCCATATTTTATTTGCAATACGGCTAATGAAGTACCGGTCGTGGCTTACCAATATCAGGCTACCTTCATATTTGTTAAGCGCTTCTACCAACAGGTCCACGGAATGAATATCTAAGTGATTGGTAGGTTCATCCAGCATCAGGAAATTAGCTTTACTGGCAATGGTTTTTGCCAATGCCACCCTGGCCCTTTCGCCACCACTCAGTACTTTTATTTTTTTATCTACCGCATCGCCGCTAAATAAGAAGGCGCCTAGTAAGCTACGGATTTCTAAATCATTTTTTCCACTACGGGCTTCATGCATTTCTTCTACCAGGTTATTATCCATGTGCAACGCTTCTAACTGGTGCTGTGCATAAAATGATTCTACTACATTATGCCCCCATTCCCGCTGCCCATCAAAAGGTTCGGTACCGGCAATGATGCGGAGCAAAGTACTTTTACCTTTACCATTGGCGCCAATCAGTGCAATTTTATCGCCCCGGTCTATTTCGGCCGATGCATCTTTGGTAATGATCACATCTTTAAAGTTTTTATTGATGTGTTTTAAAGAGCAAATGATCTTACCCGGTTGCTTATCTACTGCAAAATTTATTTTCATATTGGGCCTTTCCAGGTTCACGTCTTCAATACGGTCCAGCCTTTCTAATCTTTTTACAATACTTTGTGCCTGTGCGGCCTTGCTGGCTTTCGCTTTAAAGCGTTCTACAAATCTTTCCTGCTGTCGAATATAATCCTGCTGATTTTCGAAAGCCTTTTTTTGTATATCAATCCGCATGGCTTTTTCAGTTTCATAAAAACTATAATTACCGCTGTAAATATGCAGTTGCTGTTGATAGAGTTCTACAATTTTTGTTACCATCCTATCTAAGAAAAAACGATCATGGCTCACAATGACTACAGCGCCCGGGTAATGGATAAGGTATTTTTCAAGCCATTCAATACTTGGTAAGTCCAGGTGATTGGTGGGTTCATCCAAAAGCAATACATCGGGTTTCTGTAAAATCATTTTAGCAAGCAAAACCCGCATACGCCAGCCACCGCTAAAATTTTTATACTTTTTGCCCAGTTCTGCATTTTCAAATCCCAGGCCCTGTAATATTTCTTCAGTTCGGTGTTCTATACTATATCCATCCAATACTTCCATTTCGTGCAGTAATTCAGCATAATCATGTGCCAATTTTTCATCACCGGTACGGGCCAGTTCTTCACCCAACACTTCCATTTCTTTTTCCAATTGCTTTACCCGCTCAAATGCGCCCATGGCTACATCTAAAATTGAATCTTCAGTATCAAAACCCAGCAGGTCCTGGTGTAGAAAGCCGATTGTAGTTTCTTTTCCTTTTTCTACGGACCCTTTTGCCGGGCTGTATTGCCCCGTTAATACCTTTAATAAAGTAGATTTCCCGGTTCCATTATATCCTATTAAACCTATTCTTTCATTGGGCTGTATATGCCAGGTGGCTTCTTCTACAATCGTTCTTGCACCAAATTCAAAAGTTACATCTTGCAGACCTAATAACATGTTATTCCCTATTTTTAAGCTATAAAAGCGCAAAGTTGCACTAAAGTTTGTAAACTCACCGATTATTAAATGCTTTTTATAAGATTGTATGCCTAATTTAAATGATGAATGGTAAAACCTTATCACTGCTATATTTGGGACAAATAACGGATTTCTGTAATTTTGCAAAATTGGAAATTTAAATAAGACTATGAAAAAGACCCTGACCTTAATTGCGATTTTAATAGCCGGTTTTTGTGTGTATTGGTTTATGCTGAGGAGTAAAAAAAACAACCATATTGATACCAGTGAAAAGCCCATTGCCCAGTCAAAACATTCAGCCGTTTTTAATAAAAGTATTGATGCCGTTATTACTGCATATTTATCTGCCAAAGATGGTTTAGCCAAAGAAGATACAAGTATTGCCAAAACAGCAACCGCCACTATGATTGCGGCTTTAGATGCGATTGATATGAAAGAATTGGCAAAAGATTCCAATGCCATCATAGAAACTGCCCAGGCCAGTATAAACGATGTAAAGGCAAATGCCGAATCTTTATTGCGCCAAACAAATATTGATGAAATGAGAAGGGATTTTAGCGCATTGACAGATATGATGTACCCGGCTTTTTTTAGCGCCGTAAATTACGAAGGCCGCAGGTTATATTTTTATCATTGCAACATGGCATTTAACAACCAGGGGGCAAACTGGATCACCAATGTAACTGAACCCAATAATCCATATATGGGTGGCAGTACCCCCGATTGTAGTGAATTAAAAGATTCTATTGCCGGGATGCCATAAGATCTTTATTACAAAATTAAAACCAGCGTACCACAAACAATCAGCAGGCCGCCAAAGATCACTTTTGCATCCATAGGTTCTTTTAAAAAAATAAATGAAAGGCCGATGGCAATAGCCACACTTAATTTATCAATGGGCGCTACTTTAGATACAGGCCCTGTTTCCAGTGCTTTAAAATAAAATATCCAGGACAGGCCGGTTGCCACACCAGACAGTACCAGGAAAATAATATTATTTTTACTCAGTGTTTTTATTTCTTTTAGTTCTCCCGAAAATGCCACAATACCCCAGGCTATAAAAAGGATTACAATGGTACGGATGGCGGTTGCGAGGTTTCCACTAATACCCTTTACACCCAGTTTAGCCAGTATGGCAGTAATGGCAGCAAAAAAAGCGGAGAGCAATGCATAATATTTCCACATATATCTTTTTTATTTTTTTTAAAATTTAAAAGCCTTTCCTAAGCCAGACCTAATTTACAGTTTTGTTTTTAAAGATGCCCTTTTGAATGAGACGTAAACATTATTTTTGCTCAGATGAAAATTGAAACTACAGCACGGGAGCAGCATATATTCAAAACCATTGGCCTTGCGGCCGAAAACCTGGGTATCCCTGCCTTTGTAGTAGGAGGTTTTGTAAGAGATAAATTGCTGAACCGACCCACCAAAGACCTGGATGTAGTGTGCGTGGGCGATGGCATCGCATTGGCACATGCGGTAGCCAAAAAATTTTCACCGGTATCTTCAGTGATTTTTTTTAAAAATTTTGGAACGGCTCAAATACGCATCCCAACTGATGCAGGCGAAGAAATAGAAATTGAATTTGTAGGCGCCCGCAAAGAAAGTTACAGCCAGCATAGCCGTAAGCCAGATGTGGAGCCCGGCAACTTAAAAGACGACCAGGACCGCAGGGATTTTACCATTAATGCATTGGCCATAAGTTTAAATAAACAGGATTATGGTGAATTATTAGATCCTTTTAAGGGAGTGGAAGATTTGGCGAAAAAGATCATCCGCACACCCTTGCAACCGGAAAAAACTTTTAGCGACGATCCGTTGAGGATGATGCGGGCCATCCGTTTTGCGGCACAACTGCATTTTACCATCTTGCCCGAAACATTGGAAGCCATTACCAACATGGCAGAACGGATAAAAATTATAAGCAAAGAAAGAATTGCAACCGAGCTCAATAAAATATTGATGAGTGCTAAACCTTCTATCGGCTTTGACCTCTTGTATAAAACCGGTTTGCTAAAAATTATATTTCCGCAAATGACGGCACTCGCCGGCGCAGAATATATTGATGGGCTTGGGCATAAAGATAATTTTTATCATACCCTGCAGGTGATTGATAATATTGCAACCACTACCGACGACCTGTGGTTACGCTGGGCTGCTGTTTTGCATGATATTGGTAAACCTGCCACAAAGAGATTTGAAGAAGGCCATGGTTTTACTTTTCATGGGCACGAAGTGGTAGGAGGCCGCATGGTACCTAAAATATTTGCGCAACTTAAGCTGCCACAAAACGAAAAAATGCGTTTTGTAAGAAAAATGGTAGAACTGCATTTAAGGCCCATCAGCCTGAGCCGGGATGAAATTACTGATTCTGCCATACGAAGGTTATTGTTTGATGCCGGTAAAGACCTGGAATCGCTGATGTTGCTTTGCGAAGCGGATATCACCAGCAAAAATAAACAAAAAGTAAAACGATTTTTAGAAAATTTTGAGCTTGTGCGCCAGCGTTGTGCCGAAGTGGAGGCAAGCGATCATATCCGCAACTGGCAACCTCCCATTACTGGCGAGATCATTATGCAAACTTTTAATTTAACGCCCTCAAAAACAGTAGGTATTATTAAAGATGCCATACGGAATGCAATTTTAGATGGAGAAGTGACCGGCGATTATGAGGCCGCTTTTCAATATATGATAAAAGTGGCGGCTGGTATGGGTTATCACCCTGCGGGGCATGATATAAAATAGAGTTTATTTTACATGCCCGGCCTAAGCAATCATTCCATATTTAATCTTTATCTTTACGATATGGCTATTTTAAAATTTAGAATTTATTGGGAAGAAGATGAAAGTGTTTACCGGGATATTGCCATTAAGCATTTGCAGAATTTTTTTGATCTGCACCTGGAGATCCTAAAGTCTTTTGAGTTTGACAATAAACACAAAGCAACTTTTTTTCGTAGCAATGATAGCTGGCAGCGTGGCCGGGAGATAAGTGTAGAAAAATATGATAAGCATTACAAAGCAGATCCGCTTATAATGAGCGAAACAAGCATTGGTTCACAAATAGCTGACCCCAATCAAAAATTCATTTACGAATACGATTTTAATAAGAATTGGCATTTCATGGTAGAGCTGATCCTGGTAGAAAAAGAAGAAAACGGGAAATTAGAATACCCTGTTTGCGTACGCAAAGAAGGATTGGCGCCATCGCAATATGGTACCAAAGGTTTGGTAGATAAACGCCTTGCTGAAATGGAAGAAAAATACGACCTGCAACCCGATGCTTTAAAAGAAGGATATGGCAGCGAAGGCGATGGGGTAGAGGAAGAGACCGAAGAATCTGATGAACTTACCGATGATAGCAATGCTGGCAATGATGGATTTTAATCATCATTCATGATAACTTAATTTCTTTTTCCAAAATTTTATATTATTGCAGCCAAAAACCTGCATCGTTATTTGTGGCCCTACAGCAATTGGGAAAACTACCGTGGCAATTGACCTCGCAGCCCATTTTAATACATCAATCATTTCAGCAGACAGCCGGCAATGCTACCGGGAATTAAATATTGGCGTAGCCCGGCCTGGTTTGGAAGAATTGCAAAAACTGCCGCATTTCTTTATCGCATCCCATTCCATCCATCAAAATATTACTGCTGCTCAATTTGAGCTATATGCTTTAGAAAAACTGAATCATATTTTTGAAAAGCAGCAGGTAGCCGTTATGGTAGGTGGTACCGGGCTTTACATCAAAGCATTTTGCCAGGGGCTTGATGCTGTGCCTGCTATACCACAAAAAATAAGGGAAGCATTACAGCAGGAATATGCAGAGAAAGGATTCGCCTGGTTAACTGCCACCCTTCAGGAAAAAGATCCATTATATGCAAGTGAAGGCGAAATGAAAAACCCTCAACGCATGTTACGGGCATTAGAAGTAATGGTACATACCGGTGTTTCTATAAAACAATTACAAAAGGGGATATCCGAAAAAAGAGATTTTAATATGGTACAAGTTTGTTTGCAAATGCCCCGGGAAATTTTATACCAGAGAATAAATGAACGGGTAGATGCTATGATGGCAGCAGGATTATTAGATGAAGTAAAAAACCTGTATCCATCCCGACATTTGAATGCATTGCAAACGGTAGGATATACTGAACTGTTTGATTATATAGAAGGCAAAACAAGTTTGGCAGATGCGGTACAATTAATAAAGCAGCATACCCGCAATTACGCAAAGCGGCAGGAGACCTGGTTTAAAAAACAACCGGGGATGCTTTTCAGCAACCCCGATCTAAAATCAGTATTATCCGTTATTAAAATTTAAAACCAATGGTTGCAGCAATGCTGCCTCCCGTAGTTTTCACCTGGCTAAATGTGTTTTGCCTGTCTTGTAATAAATACGGAAATTCAGTGTCTTTGCTTAAGTTATAAATATAAGTAAGGTCAGCAAAAAAACCTTTATCACGGTAACCCAACCCACCGCTTAGCAAGGTTTTACTGGCTTTTAATGCTTTATCATTATAGGGGTTTCCATAATAAGCAAAGCCAAGACGGGTCATAATAGTATTAAACTTTAGCTCGCCACCTACCCTAAAATTAAAAGCAGATTTATAATAATCTTTTACCACATTGTTCAGGTCTTTATAATATTGTTTAGCATCTGGCGCTACGCTAGAAGTATAGGTTCCAAACCGGGCTGCACCATAATCCAGGTATTCTACATCGGCAGTAATAAAACCCCTTTGTTTAGAAACATCAGCAATTTCCCGCAATACATAAGAAGCGCTCAGGATCGCTTTCCAGGGATTGCTAATGCGATAATCTGCCTCACCGGGTTTACCATTGGTAAAAGTATTAGAAGAAATAGAATAGCTTTCGGCTACGCCGGAAGGCGACTCTAACTGTGTGTTTAAACTGCTGCTATGTTCCTCGCTGGTAAATAAAAATGATGGGCTATGTAATGCAAGCCCGATACGAATATATTCCTGTGGGCGAAAAATTACACCCAGTTTCAGGTTTACACCGGCGCCTATTACTTTGTAATGATCGGTATAAGTAAAAGATTTAAATCCATTACTGGTAGAGGAGGAAGTATCTGTTTCGGTGGCCATAGTAGTTGTGTTCACATTTACAATGGGTAAGCCCAGGGTGCCGCCAAAAAGCCATTTTTCATTGGTATTTAGGGCAGCGCCAATACCCAGTTCGTAAATACCACCCTTAGTTTCTTTGCTAAATTGTTGCTGTAAGGCATTGCCCGCATCCAGCAAATTTTCTGTGGCAGCCCTTACCTGCAGGTCGCCATTCACCCTTACCGTATCTATGAGGTACGTATATAAAGCAGGGGCTACGGTATAAGGAACAGACGAGTTTGTATTTAGAGCTTCGTCAATACTCAACCCGGATTTTGCAAATTCTTCAGCAAAACGCTCTGCGTAAGAACTGTAATTATTAAGGCCCGAGTAACTAATATAATTATTCAAATTTGCCGTTTGGGTAAATGCAATTGCCAATGCTACGCTTTTTCTGCCACGGGTATTGGGGCCAATGCCGGATACATATCCACTAGGCCCCAGGGTAATCATGCTCCTGTTGAGCGAAGAAGCGGCTCCCCGGAATGTAACATCATTTTTTAAAAAAGAAAACTGTGGTGAAATTACAATATCCCGGGTACGGTAAAAACCAAGCCCGGCAGGGTTTACAAATGTTGCCGAAAGATCACCACCCAATGAACCCATAGCGCCACCTACTGCTAAAATACGGGCGGTGCCATTTTGCGGGTACCAGCTATATAGTTTTGCATCTTCTACGGTTTGCGCCTGGGTGGAATAGGCAAATAATAAACACAAAACTATCGGTATAATTTTTTTCATATTATATAAATGAGTTCTTAAGTAAAAAGGATTTAGTTACCACGGGGCGGCCTGTTTACCGAACCGGAAGATGAACCGGAGTTACTACTACCAGATGAAGAGGATGACGAAGAAGAACGAGGTTCGTAACTTCTTGTATTATTATCGGGGCTGCTGTAGGTATTCCTTGTTTTGCTGCTTTCCGGTAAAATTATCCGCCTGTTATAGCTGCTGTTGCTGTTATTATACACATTCCTGGAACTTATTACAGAAGAAGACCTCGTTTTAGGATCACTAAATGTTGCACGGGGTTGGGTATATACTGCCAGGTTCGATTTTCTAATGGTTGTATTCCTGGGGGTAACAAATACATACGGGTTATAAGAATATACTGGCACCGGGTAATAATAGGGATTGTAATAATAGCCGGAATTATATCCATAATAATAAGGGCTGTATTGATAACCGTAATAATTATAATCATAATCCAGGTAGCGCCAGCGGGGGTCATAGGCACGCATCCTTATCATTCGTTCATCAGGATCGGCATATCGTACCACGTCTTCCTGGCGGTTCTCGTAAGTATTGATATTTCTTGCGGGGGAATAATACACATCATCTACCATTTGGGTACTTTTATAAGAACTGGTACAGGCAGAAAATATGATTACTGCGAGCAATGCAAAGTATGAGTAGTATTTTTTCATAATGGCTTTTTTTAATCTTTTTATCAACTATAAAGTTCCTCAATATTTAGTTACAAGACTATTAAATTCAAGCAGTTGCTGTTAAAGATGTGCTAAATGGGTTGCTTTATATACCTAAAGTTAAAAAGGAAATATGGGATACCCCTAATATATCTTTAAAATGAATACCGCCGGGGGTTGCAGGCTGCTGTATAAAAAATGCCGGAACTAGCCCGGCAGATAAAAATTATTTTTAAAAACTATGATTAATGAGCAAATGCTATTTCACATCCCACTACATTACTGGTAGCATGTTTCACTTCTTTACCACTGATCATAACATCCATAGCATCTTTTAAAAACTTATTGCTTACCAGGGTAGCATCGCCGGGGCTGTCATCAATAGCGCCATGATATACTAAGCTAAGGCTACTGTTAAATAAGAAACATTCCGGTGTGCGGGTAGCGCCAAATGCATTGGCCAATACACTTTTTGCATCTAATACATAACTCCAGGTATATTTTTCCTGTTCGTAAAATACCTTCATTGATTCGTAGCTGTCTGCCCCGTCTCTTTGTGCTTCGTTGCTGTTGATCATGATAAAACCAATATCATTTGCCTTTGCATAATCTGCAATTTCTTTGGTACGGGTAATATTTTTAATAACATCGGTACAGCCATTGCTGCTAAACATTACCAAAACCCCATTTGATTTTGCTGCTTCTTTAATTGTAATATTGTACCCGGTAGAAATATCCATCATCGGGAATTTTGCTTCAGGGAGTTTCGATCCGATAGCAAGTGGTTCACCCACATTAAATGATAAAAGGGCCAGCAGGCAAATTGGCGCCAGTGCAAGTATAATTTTCTTCATATCAATTTTTTAAGGAAATAAAAGTAATGAATTTTTCGATTTTTTCCCGTTCTATTTTACAGGAATACCGCTGCAATTTAAAATGATAAGGATCATTGGGTTTTTTTATGTTTCTTCAGTACGGGAGCTCTTGAGGGCATTGATGGTTACATTCAGTTCAAAACCAATGAGCAAGGCCAGTGAATTAATAAAGATAAGCGCCATCAGCATCATAATGGTACCAATAGACCCATACAGCGCATTATAGCGGGCAAAATTGTTTACAAAAAAGGCAAAACCAAGGGTAGCCAGCAAGCAAAGGAATGTGGTGAGGATTACACCGGGGCTTATGAAATTCCATCTTTTGGTAACGGCCGGTGCATACCGAAAAATAAAACCAATGGCAAAAAATACCAATAAGATGATAAATACCCAACGGCTGTACTGTATCAATGTTTTTATCCAGTTTGACTTCACCAAAAAGTTAAGCACATTGCCCTGCAATACCAGCAGTACGATATAAGCCAATAACAAACCAAATAATACCAACGATAGCCGGATGGCGATACCTCTCTTATGTAGCCCTTTACGATTGGTGAAGCCTGCATAGTCTTTATTAAAGGAGCGCATAATGCCCATCATGGCATTGGAGGCAAAGAACAGCGAAAGCACTACCCCAAAAGATAAAAGGCCAATCCGGTTATTGTCAATAAAACTATCAATAAATTCAATTACGCCCTGGTTGTATGTTTTGGCCGGGATTATATCAAAAATAAGACGGTGTAGCTGTATCTTAATATTGCGGCGGGAGATAAACGGCAGGTTGGGTATCAGCGTAAAAATAAACAGGAGCGAAGGCGGCAAAGACATGATGAAATGATACGAGATGGCTGCTGCCCTTTCAGTAAGGCTTTGTTTTCTTATTTGCCTGTTGTAAAAACTCAGTACATCGTACAGAGGCAGGCCCTGGAAACCGGGCAGGTAAATATGTTTGCTTTTATTCAGCAGAAAAGCAATGGGCCCCCAGTTTAATATGATGCGTTGTATTTTTAACAACTTAAATAATTATTTACGGCTTAAGATAAGGCTATCCAATGCCTTTTGATATGCTTTGGCATAAATTAAATGTTCGGAATATGTTTCGGCAAAGTTAGAGGAACCATCAAAAGACGGGCTGGCTACAAAAAAAAGATAATTGGTTTCCGGGGCATTCAGCACCGCATCAATGGTTTTTGCAGATGGGGTACAAATAGGGCCGGGGGGCAATCCCGTATTGCGGTACGTATTGTAAGGAGAAACCACATCTAAGTGTCCCCGTAAAATACGTTTCAATGCAAAGTTACGCATCGCATATTTAATGGTAGGATCTGCTTCCAGGCGCATACCTTTTCGCATACGGTTCAGATACACACTTGCAATTTTGGCTTTATCACCTGCATCGTTGGTTTCTTCTTCTATGATGCTGGCCATACTATACACTTCTCCCGGGGTGAGTCCTTCGGCTCTTGCTTTTTCCCTGCGTTCCGGTGTCCAGAATTTTTCCTGTTCCTCATCTAATCGCTGAAAGAGTTTTTCAAACGGGGTGTTCCATTTTAATAAATAGGTATTCGGGATGATGGCCGTCATGGCCGTATTGGTATCTAATCCAAATCTTTTTAAGGAATCGTTACTCAATAAAAAGCGAATGGCCGATAAAGAATCTACTTCAAAATGATTGGCTATTTTTTGAGCCAGGTCTTCTTTGGTCCGGAGCTTATTGATTACTAAGCGAACAGGTGATTGCCTGCCGGAGCGTAACATTTTCACTAAGTTATAAAGGCTACTTCCATTTTTAATTTCATATTTGCCTGGCCTGATATTTTGCTGGTACCCGGCTTTTTTACTTAGCTGATCGAAGAGATAACCATTACGGATTATTTTGTTTTTAATCAGGCTTTCTTTCACCTGCTGGTAACTGGTGCCGGTATGGATATAAAAGAATTTATCCCCGGGCGCTTTTACGGTAGGGCCAAAAACAGACCAGGCAATATAGGCGCCAATCAAGAGAGCCGCAATGAATAGAAAAGTGAATACTTTTTTCACCATGATATAAAATGTAATGGTTGATTTTTGAGAAGTGAAGATAAAGATAACAGCTCAAATCATTTTAGCCTTCAATTATTGCTGATGATACTATTTTACCTTCTTGTGGGTTTTTGCAATGCATAAACGGGTAAATGGATTCATTTTTTTTAATTTGAAAATACATATAATTTTCAGCCCTTTTTAATAAAATAATGCAAAAATATAATTACATTTAATTATCAAACTATCCATAACCATCATTTATCGCCCGCTTCATGTATGGGGCAGTAAAATGATGCATTGGTAAGGACGATGGAGTGAGAAAAAGAGCCCTAATTTTAATCTGTACTGTAAGTAAGGAACGGCGAAGCCTTACATTGCCCCATCATATTATTCTAAAATAATAGCATTATGAAAACAATCACACTATACCCTTTACTACACAGGAATGCCGAGAATATAGCCCTTGGTTTTGAAAAAAACAGCCAGCTCAATGATGCTGTAAAAAAAATAAAAGGCGTAAAATGGAGTAATACGCACCGGTGCTGGTACCTACCCATGTGCAAAGAAAGTTACGACCAGATTGTTTCGGCATTTAACGGTAAAGCCAGTATCCATAAAATAGCATTACAGGAGTGGTTACACAAAAAGAAAAAAGTTTCAGATAGCATAGTTCCCGTTAAAAAAGAACCGGTAAAGCACCGGGTTACAAAAAGTAGCGCTTTTAATGTAAGTACCCAAAACCTGGAAGGCTTAAACAGGTTTGTAGAGCATTTAACCCTGCATGCTTACAGTAAAACCACCATACATACTTACCGGAATGAGTTTATTCAATTATTACAAAGGCTACAAGACCGGCCTGTAAACAGCCTTACGGCAAGTGACCTGAGGGAATATATGCATTACCTGCTAAGCAGGGAAAAGATAAGTGAAAATACGGCGCATAGCAGGTTGAATGCATTGAAATATTATTTTGAACAGGTATTGGGCAAAGAAAAATTCTTTTGTGAGATACCCCGCCCCAAAAAAACGCAGCAGTTGCCCAAGGTATTTAGCCAGGAAGATATAGCCTCTATTATAAACAGTGTACAAAATTTAAAGCATAAAACAATGCTGATGTTAGCCTATAGTGCCGGGCTAAGGGTAAGCGAAGTAGTAACCATAAAGACGTACCAGGTAGATAGTAACCGGATGAATATCTTTATAAGCCAGGCAAAAGGGAAAAAAGACAGGATGGTAACATTAAGCCCGGTAATGTTAGTTATGTTAAGGGAGTATGCCAAAAAGTATAAGCCCAATATTAAAAGTTATTTATTTGAAGGAGCAGAAAAGGGGAGTGCCTATAGTACCCGGTCGTTGCAACAAATATTAAGTACGGCCAAAAAGCAGGCAGGTGTCAACAAGCCGGGAAGCATACATAGTTTACGGCATAGTTTTGCAACACATTTAATAGAGAAAGGAACAGATGTAACGATGATACAAAAGCTTTTGGGGCATAATGATATAAAAACGACATTAATATACCTGCACACCAGCAATAAGGACCTCTTAAAAATTATAAGCCCATTAGATTCTTTAGATTTAAAATAGTTGTATTGATGCAATATTCAAATCTATGCGCTTTTTTTTATAAAAGTTTGAAAATTTGAGGTTTAAAAAAATTGTTGAAATTTAAAACAAGCGTATATTAGCGTAAATACACACGTTGTACGCTACCCTAATCCCAAAACCAAACATCTATTGCGTATCCGCATCTGTCGCAAATATTGAAGCAGATTTGCCTCCATTCGCCATTATCAACAGGCTGAATATTCTGTTTAAACCCTTGCGAATATTCGTTTTCGGAGTCACAAGAAGGGCAGCGTACAACATTCGTATTTGCGTTAGGCTGGCTGACCTGCTGATTTTGAGCAGTTGAATTATTATCAGCTTCGGTTCCGACTGACTGTTCATTAATGTTACTTT
>Ga0138256_10000470_pt1 | contig 44124 bp, 42 predicted proteins | sample KNB2016incub_MG_FD_105486 | JGI IMG/M metagenome (GOLD analysis project Ga0138256, IMG submission 105486) | Active sludge microbial communities from wastewater in Klosterneuburg, Austria - KNB2014incub_MG | ecosystem: Engineered > WWTP > Activated sludge > Unclassified | place: Austria... | reverse complement strand
TTATTCCTAAGGTTTTCAGGCACATCCTGGCGCACAATCCTCCAGGCGATTCCTTCTACGATGGCGGTCTTGCCCACACCAGCTTCTCCTAAGAGTATTGGATTATTTTTTTTCCGCCTGGATAAAATATGCAAGATCCTTCGGATTTCGTCATCCCTCCCCACTATAGGATCCAAATCACCATTTTCAGCCCGTTCGTTGAGATTGACTGCATATTTTCCCAATGCATTATAGTTGTTTTCAGCACCTTGTTCTTTGACAGACCTCCCTTTGCGGAGCTCTTTAATTGCATTTTTTATACCTGCTTCTGTCGCTCCGCAATTTTTTAATAACTGTGCGGTCTTATCTGAGCCAAGCAAGATACCCAGTAATATAAGCTCCATACTGATGAAGTCATCACCAAATTCTTTTAATTGTGTTTTGGCCCTGGCCAATGACTGGTTGGCCTCATTAGACAAAGCCTGTTTGACATCAGACCCCTGGACTTTAGGATAATTTTGTATCAGCCGATCCAATTCCAGTTTGAGTGTAGCAATGTTAACTCCGCTTTTTTTCAATATAAAATCACTTACACTGGATTCTGTGAGCATAATGCCTTTGAGCAAATGCGGATTATCGACTATTTGTTGATCGAGTGTCTCAGCTATTCTCTGAGCTTCCAGGATACACTCCTGAGCTTTTACTGTAAATTGATCGTAGGTCATGTTATTAGTCTTATTTGTATCAAAATACAATATATCAATTTGTTTACCAAACTACTTAAAATGCTAAAATCCGAATAATTGACAGTATTATGCTCTAAGGAGATGACTATTCGTCAGGTTAAGGTCGGCATATACCGAGCCAAAATGAGAGTTAAACAATGATATGATCCAATTCCTCTCTATAGGCTAGAGGGGTTTTACCAGTTATAGATTTAAAAAGTCTATTAAAATGGGAGGAATTATTAAACCCACTATCAAAACAAACCTCGGAGATGCTTAATGAGGTATCAGATAATAATTTGCAGGCATAGCTAACCCTGAAATCATTGACGAACTCCGTAAATGTTTTTCCGGTGACCCGCTTAAAATATCTGCAAAAAGAGGGTATCTCCATAGAAACAAGATCTGAAATCTCTGCTAAGGTGATTTCTTCCGTAAAATGTTGCTTGACATATTCATGCACTCTGCCTATTTTATCATTGTCTTGCTTTTTGTATACCAGGGCAGGTCCATTGGTATTCAGTACCTGGTCATCATCAGAAGATGCCAAATCTCTAAATATTTTTAGCAGGCCAATTAGTTTTTCAAATGTGTTACTTACAGACAAATCCTCCAGGTGCTCCCCTATTTCTTTCTTAGTACGACCATGGAATACTACTCCGGAAGCAGCTTTATTCATCAATTGGTCCACCCCTTTCATTTCAGGAATGGAGAAAAAGGATGGCCCAAGAAAATCAGGCCTCAATTGAATTACAATTTCTGATCTATGTCCTAGCAATCTTTCGGTGAATCCGTAATGTGGTAAATTGGGTCCCAATAAGATGAGATCTCCATTATTATATTGAGAAATGTGGTTCCCAATATGCCTTTTGGCAGAGCCTGACTTAATATATACCAGCTCAATCTCCGGATGGTAATGCCAAAATGGCTTGAGATTAGGCTCTGCTTCTTCAAACCGTCTAAAGGTAAATGACTGATCAAAACTCGGCGCAATTAGTTCAAGGACGGGCGCAGTGCCAAGCATGTTTTTCATAAAGATGGAATCATAATGAAATACAAATGTGCTATTCCTAAAATTACCAAGGTATTAATTAACAAAAAATTGGCTTAAATCAGGCATTTAAAATTTTGGTGAAAAAATTATTTCCAAATTCATGTTGGTTAATCTGGTATTAAGATCTGAAAATCCAAATGAAGGATGGCTGGCCTCTCTACCTTCATCTTTGTATCATAATTAATTCAAATTTTTCAATTTAAATTTTTAACCTATGAAAACAATTATCTCCTTCCTGTTGATCGCCCTGATCACAACCTCAGCATTCACTGCCTCTGCAGGCACTATAGCTGATGCAAACTTTACAATGAATATAAGTGGTCAAACACTTTTATTACAAACTGCCCAATGGAACCAATCAGACTTGAATGTTCAAATCAAGGATGAAGAAGGTCGCACGATCTTTGATCAGACTTACAAAATCACTGAAGCCACTAAAATAAAAAAATACAACCTTTCCAGATTGTCTGAGGGTACGTACAAAATCGTATTAAGCAATGAACTTCGAACTTCCAAACAAAATATCACCAAAAAAGATAAAGGAATACTCATAGATCCTACAATTGAGACTTATTTCAAACCTCAGATCTCTGTTCTTGGCAAACAATTGAAAGTAAATTATCTCAACCTGGATCACCAATCCACTTTAAAGATCCTCGACCCTAACCATGAGACCATTTATGAAGCCTTGATCGACCATCCAGGGTATAATCAACAGTTTAACCTTTCGAAGTTGGACAGGGGATCGTATACCTTGTTGGTCACTCAGGGAAATGAAAGATTCATTCACTCTTTTAACCTCGACTGAATATACTTTAAGCACACCCTAAGATCTATCCAGCTGCATCCTGCAGCGACAAGTAGAGTTTTTAAGTAAGGTTTTTTATTAATCAAAGTAAGGAGGACAAAGGTTCTCCTTACTTTTTTTAATTAGAAGTCATGGCTGCTTTAGCTCTGGAACGAATCACATGAATTCAATATACAACATGTATTGAGCAATGCTTTTGTGACTATAGCTTGGTAAGGCTACTTAAAATAGGATGAATGGAGCGGCACACCAAAAATGCGGTTGGTTACTTGTCTTTACGATTTTCACCGTAGTAGTTTTAAAAAAAAGAATCCTTTAAATGGAATCAAATGCTGGTTTTTAGCATTTTAGTATGGCAGGAAATATGGTCTTTGCCAATTAGTGCCAGAATTAATCTCGGATCTTATCATCATTACCATAATCCGGGTGTTTTAACATTCAAAACCAGCCACTCATCCTTCAATTTATTGAAAGAACCTGGCGTTAAAAAATCGTGTCAGCTGAAGTTATATTTTTGTAATTTTGCAGCCCATGCAAAGTACCCTACTGGAGAAAAATTTACAATTGGACTTTGATTGGTTGCAGCTGCGTCATAAGCTCAAAGACAGTTTTGTTCTTGAGAAGTTGCCGGATCTCAATGCTGTCCTCTTATTCATAGGTATCCAGGAGCTCGGCAAATGGAAATCAAATCGCTTCAAAAAAGAGGAAAAGCAAGACCTCATGCACATAGCTGTTTGTACTTTGATGACGCTTGATGGATATTATCGCTGGGATGGCCTGGACACGGATGGATGGCCGCATTATGCTCAAGTGCGGGCATTTGACATAAAAGGAGAAGGAGCTCAGGATCAATATCTTAGAATGAAATCTATTGAATATTTTAATGATCAATGGTCAAAAACTTAATTAAATAATGAAAGCCGTTTTTATTGCATTCGTCAGTATGCTTGTGTTATCTGCTTGTTCTAAGCCAGGTGGTCAGCACGCAGTGATCGAGACTTCGATGGGAGATATTGAGATAGTCCTTTATGATGAGACCCCACTTCATCGGGATAATTTTATAAAACTCGCCAAAGAAAAATATTATGATGGTTTATTGTTTCACCGGGTGATACCCAATTTTGTGATTCAGGGTGGTGATCCCCAATCAAAGGGAGCTGCTCCAGAGGCATTCCTGGGAGGTGGCGGGCCTGGATATGAAATCAAAGCAGAGATCGGAGCTCCTCATTTTAAAGGTACGCTCGCAGCTGCCCGTAACCAGAATCCCGAAAAAATGTCCTCCGGGTCGCAGTTTTATATAGTACTTGGAGCTCCGGTATCAGATCAGGAACTTGCTCAATGGCAACAAAATAAGGGCATAAAATACAATGAAGCCCAAATAGCAAAATATAAATCAGTAGGTGGCCTGCCTTCTTTAGATGCTGATTACACAGTCTTTGGCGAAGTCGTAAAGGGATTAGACATCGCAGAGAAAATCGCTGTGACACCGACCAATCCTAGTAACCGACCACTCGAGGATGTATCTATGAAGGTGCGACTTAAATAATAAATTACTGATTTTACATTCATTTCTTCTGATTATGAAATCAATCCAATCCAAATTTTTTATTTTACTTTTTATTCTATCAATTATCAATATGAGTGAAGCACAAGACACTACATTTATCCAAATAGAGACTCCCCTGGGCACTATGAAAGGATATCTTGCCAACGAAACTCCTTTGCACCGGGACAATTTTATAAAATTAATCAATGAACAATTTTATGACAGTTTGCTTTTTCACAGAGTGATACCCGGATTCATGATTCAGGGCGGAGATCCTGACAGCAAAAATGCGAAAGCTGGAATTCCCCTGGGTATGGGTGGCCCTGGCTACCTTGTCCCTGCAGAATTTGTTGATTCTCTGGCCCATGTAAAAGGGGCCCTCGCTGCCGCCAGAAGTAATAATCCTGAAAAAAAGTCTTCCGGATCACAGTTTTATATTGTATCAGGCAGACCTGTAGCATTGACAGACCTTCCGTTACAAGAGTTTAAACACAATTTTAAATATACTGAAAGTGTAAAGCAAGAGTATCAGGCCCTGGGCGGTACACCATTTCTGGATCATGATTACACGGTATTCGGTCGTATCACCGAAGGTCTGGATATTATAGACCAGATCGCTGCTTCCATGGCTGATGGCCGTAATCGTCCGCTGGACAATATTTGGATGAAGATTTCAATCATTCCTCATAATTAAAACTATATGACAAAAACTAAAACTCAAATATTGGGTATAGATATCGGTGGAACAGGCATAAAAGCAGGTTTGGTTGACATCCATACAGGTGCCTTGATCGGCGAGGTTATAAAAATAAAAACACCTACCCCTTCTACTCCTGCCAATATATTTAAGGCTGTAAAACAAGTGGTCGATACTTTTAAATATAAAGGACCTGTAGGATGTGGATTTCCTGCTATCATCCATGATGCCGTCATTAAAAGTGCAGCCAATATTGATAAAAAATGGGTTGGAGTCAATGCTGAAAAATTATTCAATAAAATCACTGGTTGCAAGTTTCATATAGCCAATGATGCTGATGTAGCCGGAATGGCAGAGATGCATTTTGGACTAGGTAAAGGGCAAAAAGGAACTGTAATTTTGATTACTATTGGTACTGGACTGGGCTCTGCTTTATTTATAGATGGCACCTTAGTACCGAATACAGAGTTTGGACATTTAAATTATAAAAAAGCAGATTTTGAGTACTATGCTTCCAACACAGCCCGGGAGAAAAAAAGAATGAGCTGGATGAACTGGGGCATTCAATTCAACCACTTTTTGGAACATCTGGAGTTTATTTTTTCTCCTACTATGATCTTTCTTGGTGGTGGTCTAAGCAAACGCTATGCTGATTTTAAAAAACAAATCAAAGTCAAAACTAAGGTCAAACCGGCTTCTTTGCAAAATCATGCTGGTATCATAGGTGCAGCTGCATTTGCTATAACCATGGATTAAAGCTGATAAAAAAAAATTTATACATATCAACAATACTTATATGAAATCACTTCATCTCACCTTCTTTCTACTTCTAAGCGCTCTTATTTTAAATTCCTGCAAAAACGAGCCCAAAACTACTTCTGCTGAAGTAACGAATACACCTGCAGCAAAAGCCAAAACCGACGGCGATATCTCTACCTTAGAGGTATTAGATCATGATATTGATATTACTCCGGAAGGAAGCAAACTCTTCCTGGAAGGCTTTTTTAAAAATAGCCTTGTCAAAGGAGCTATCACTATCAACAATGGCAGTCTTCATATCAAAGATGGATTGATCACCAAAGGAGCCTTTAACCTGGATATGAATTCAATCGAAATGGTAGCCAATGTGGACGAATCCATGATCACCTTCTTAAAAAGTAAAGATGTTTTTGACAATCAGCGTTTTACCAATGGTAGTTTTATCATCGAAGAATGTACCAAAGCCATCAATGATCAGCAAGCGACCCACTTAATCAAAGGCACCCTTGAATTGATGGGCAAATCTATTCCCTTCAATACCAAGGCTCGGATAGATTACAGACCAAAATTTATCACCATTTTGACACCCGGCATTAAAATAAAAGCCTCCGAACTTGGTATCAAAATGGCAGATCCATCTCAGGATAATTTATATTTTTCATTGACTCTTAATGGTCAGGTTTTATAATAATTCGCTTCAGTAAAATATATCAGAGCCCAGCATCCAGCCGGGCTTTTTTTTTGATATGAAGATTCAAGTGTAACTTTATATACATATCTAATCATTATGAAACTATTGAACCAATTAGGAATTAAGCCGGTTAATCCAGCATTTGTAACCGGTCTGAGGAAAGGTGGCAGATCAAAAACGCAGATCTATTCATATTCCCCGGTAGATGGTAAAAGGATGGCAGCAGTCGCACAGATCTCCAGAACGGAATATGACAAAGTAGTAGCTGGCGCGGTGAGAGTACAAAGATCATGGCGACAAGTGCCTTCGCCTAAGCGCGGAGATTTGGTCAGGCAGATTGGAGATGCCTTTAGAGCAAATAAATCTACCCTCGGCAAATTGGTATCTTATGAAATGGGTAAAAGTCTGCAAGAAGGTCAGGGTGAAGTCCAGGAAATCATCGATATCTGTGATTTTGCCGTAGGTCTGTCCCGCCAGCTTTATGGGCTTACGATGCATAGTGAAAGACCCGGACACAGGATGTATGAGCAGTGGCATCCGCTTGGTGTCGTAGGTATCATTTCAGCTTTTAACTTCCCGGTAGCGGTGTGGAGCTGGAATGCAATGCTAGCCCTCATCTGTGGCAACACTATCATCTGGAAGCCTTCAGAAAAGACCCCATTGTGTGCGGTCGCTGTAATGAATATCATCGAAAAAGTTCTAAAAATAAATAAAGTCTATGAAGGGGTAATCAATCTGATCCATGGAGATGCCGTAGTTGGTCAATGGTTAGCTCAGGATCACAGGATAGCCCTCATCAGTGCCACCGGCAGTACCAGGATGGGCAAATCGGTAGCCCAAACTGTGGCTTCAAGACTTGGCAAAACATTGTTAGAACTGGGTGGAAATAATGCCATCATCATTACTCCAAGTGCCGACCTCAAAATAGTACTGACTGGAGCTGTATTTGGTGCTGTGGGCACCGCCGGTCAGCGATGCACTTCGACTCGAAGATTGATCATCCATGAGTCCATATATGATAAAGTGGTTTCAGCGCTTCGTAAAGCCTACTCTCAGATCAAAATTGGCGACCCACTGAATGCATCTATGCACATGGGGCCGCTCATCGATGAAGCCGCTGTGGATAATTATTTGCAGGCACTTCAGGAGATTATTAAACAAGGTGGACAATTACTGACTCCCTCCGGAGTACTCACCGGTAAAGGATTTAATAGCAAATGCTATGTCAGACCGGTTATAGCAGCTGTGAACCATGGTATAGAGATAGTACAACAAGAGACCTTCGCCCCAATCTTATATGTCATGAAATATCAATCATTGCAGGATGCTATTCATATCCACAATGATGTGCCACAAGGCTTATCCTCCGCCATCATGACGAATGAAATAAAAGAAGCAGAATTGTTTCTATCTGTTCAGGGTTCTGATTGCGGCATTGCCAATGTCAATATTGGCACCAGTGGTGCCGAGATTGGAGGGGCTTTTGGAGGGGAAAAAGAAACAGGTGGCGGTCGTGAAAGTGGATCTGACGCCTGGAAAAACTATATGCGAAGACAAACCAACACGATCAACTACTCCTCGCAACTGCCTCTGGCCCAGGGTATCAGTTTTTCATTATAAAGCCAAAACCTCAATAAAAAAGCCGGTTCAAAGACCGGCCTAAAAATATATTCAAATGATTGATATTCAGATCAATACTCCCAAAGATCATGTTCAAAATTGAACAATTTGTCTTTGATTTTGTCACTTTCGCGTAAGCGGGCTACTCCATCATCCGGGAAAAAATCCTTCAAACGCAAGTCCTGTGCATTTGATTCTTTGAAGATATAGCTGGAGAACCTGCGCATTTCAAAGACATCATCCCAACTGAGTGGGGCTGCATCATTAAAGTCATTGAATGCTTGTTTTTTCGCCAGGACTTCTCTGATTTGAGGATAATATAACCAAAACATCGGTTGTTCCTCCGCTCTACCTGCTATGATACGTTCACGTACAGGTGCTATACCTAATATTCTAACTTTAAGTCTTGAAGCTTCACGATCAAAAAACCAAACTTCTTTGATTCTATAGAATTTAATATTGTCTGCGCTAATCTCATTTCTAACGACTGATGTCTTGGTCTCATATGTCTCCGGATCCACTACCTGCACCGTGTCCATGCTAAACATCATACCTTCAATCTCTCCAGGCTGCATCAATTGTTTGAATTCGTCGTCTCTAAATGCTGCCACCATACCACTAACCGCAGCTTCATTGAGAATAGCAAACAAAGGCTCCCTAGGATATATAAAAGGCAGATTGAGTTTTTCTCTTACATCAATCACTTGCCAGATACGTTTTTCCCATGGAATATCTGCTTCACGAAGTGATTCGTAAGGCAGTACTCTTTGATCCAAAATCGTCCTCCGGACTACTATATCATCCATGAATATGCTGCTGTCAGCAGGTTCGCTGGATTCGGTGATAATGTTTTCTGGTCGCTGTGCCTGGCCAATAGTTGCGAGTCCGCAAGCAAAAGACATGGCAAAAAATAATTTCTTCATAGCTTATTCTTTATTGAATAGATATTGTAATGTCTCCTAATCTTCGATTGACTTCATCACCCGGGCACTTACACCTGATATTTGAAAACAGATACAAATTGCCTGGTTTAGCCAAAGATATAATTCTGGCAGCTTCCGCAGCAAACCGACTGCCTGGGTTAGTGGCTTCGGATAGATCTTCTCCTTTAGCTACCCTCGTGACGGTATAGCCTGCAATATCACATTTAGCATCAAAATCGAAGTTTTCAAGTATAGCAGCTATACCAAGCTGTGCTTTAAATTCTCCATTTCCGACTTTATTCTCTTTGATGCCACCTATCCTGGGTATCGGATCGGGAATACCTTTGATTCTGAATGCTTTCCGTGTGGGCGCATTACCAGCTGCGCTAACGATAATGGTTCCCTGAGTGCCAGGCTTAGCTGAATTGGCCAAAGTAAGCCCATACGTGCCATCAGAATTTCTATTAATGGTACCCGGACCATCAAAGGATACATTGATCTGGTTGCTTGATATTCCTGCAGCCGATACTTCGATAGGATTTTCAACTCCTTTATATAATACATTCATTTTAGCAGCAGACACAGTGACAGATCTTTCACCTACTTCATATTCAAATTCGCTTTCAGAAGTAGTAGTTTGTCCTGTAACTGGGTTTATCACTGAAAACCTTACCGTATACTTCTTTTGCCCCACACCTGATGGAGTCACAGAATATTTGGCCACTCCATCGATGACAGGTACATTGGCTCCATTTACAGAGGCAGTCATATTAGTACCAACGTTAGAGGAAGAGGCACTCAAATAGAGATCAGCTTCATATTTCTCACCGGAGATGATATAACCCTTTTTGGGAGCGGATACAACCTGGTATTTATCAAATTTGATATCTTCTCCACCTACCTTACCCATCAAATAGTTTAGCACAGCTGCTTCAGTACTTTTAGCATCATTTTGAAGTTTATTGAGGATAGGCAAGGTGGCTCCCAACGGCATATGATTGAAGTTAAAATTGGCCCAGTTCTTTTTATTGGTAGCAGTCCAGGCTGAGTCTATGCTCATGGACAATTTATTCATGAATTCTGGCCTATCCGTTTCATCGATTAGTTGAATAAATTTATCTCGTGCTTCAGTGATCTTTTTTTCTAATTCGGCACCTTTGCCGTTATTTGCAGCTGGATCTTTTCCTACCAACAGACGAGTAGTCACATCCTTGTTCTTTTCACCTTTGAGCGAGGTGATTCCAGTTCGTGAGTCGGTGACATAACCTCCTGTCTCATTTACCATCGTATCAATTATCGTCTGAACAAAGTCGGTAAACTCTTTGCTTACCTCCCTGGCAGGTACAGCCCGGTCGGCATATTTTCGCAGCTGAGCTTCATCTTTTTTGGCCAACTTATCTACTTCAGCCGGAATTTTATTATTGGATTCATCCAGGGCTACATTACTCTTTTTCAACCCTTTATCTACTACTCTAAATGCATTAAAAATTTCAGCAGAAACATTGAGTGCCAACAAAGCTGTGAGAACCAGATACATCAGGTTGATCATGAGCTGTCTGGGTTGCTTAGGTATAGACATGACTTAAATTAAATTGTTTCAGAGGAGGTGATTAAAATAATAATTTAGTTATAAAACTATTTAACAGTCATGGCAGTAAGCATATTGCCATATACTTTATTCATGGATTCAAGGTTTTGAGCTAAGACCTTTAATTGTTCTTTTGTCCGGGCTGCATCTCCAGCTGAATCGTGTATGGAAGTAAACGCTTCATTCACTTTAGCATAAGTACCGTTTAAGGAAGTCAGGCTTTTTGAAAGAATGCCAAGTTCTTCCTGTGTCTTCTTTGCATCACCTGCTGAATTCTGCATCAAGGTAAAAGCCTCATTCATACCAGCATAATTGCTATTAAGAGAAGTTAAGCTTTTAGATAAAATGCCAAGTTCGTGTTGGGTCTTTTTGGCATCTTCCACAGAACCCTGCAGTGCCATAAAAGCTTCATTCATCTTTCCATAAAAGTCAGTAACAGATTGAAGCTGTTGTTTGGTCTTGCTAAAATCAACCTCTTGAAGCGCTTTAAGAGATCCCATGCTTTTACTCATCCCCTGAAGCTCTGTCAACATTCCTCCAAGCTGATTTTCGACTAGCTCTCCGTCAAGCTGACGCATTGACTTTTTTGCTTTGGAATCTATAGCGCCAACTCCAGGCAAAATCGCAGGTACATCGCCATGATAATCATCAATACCAGGATATAATTTTTCCCAATAATAATCTTTGTCTGGCGGTAAAAGCCCAAGCATAAGAAATAAAATAGCCTCAGTACATAGCCCTATCGTCAAAAATTCACTTGCATAAGGCAAACTCTCAATTTTGAACAGAGCTCCAAGCATTACGAGGGCAGCACCCACGCCAATGATCAAATTTTTTATGTATTTAAAGGAGGAGGTTTTATACCAGGTAGCCATAATAATATATAATTTTATTTAACGATTTGATGATTTAATAAAATAAAATAAAGGTTTCAATCACAAGTTGAAAGTTCAATTCTTTGGTTTAATCAAGGTTGATTACTTAAAATCATTAATAGATCTTCCCAAAAAGGAAAGTACATTTCTAAAGCCTATATATGATTTGGTCGTATCCTGGTAATCGTATGTACGAGTACCATTTTGGAGATAATATGATATGTCTTTCCAAGATCCACCCCTGATCACTTTTCGCTTATATACTTCCGGATCGCTTTGCTTTGCATCGTATTGTATATCAGGATTCATGTCGTGAGTGAAATTATTGGCATTGTCAAAATAAGCGGTCACTGTCCATTCTGCTACATTTCCAGCCATATTGTACAAACCATATTCATTAGGAAAATAAGAATGTACTTCTACCGTATACTGGCCTCCATCTTCAGGATAATTTCCCCTGCCGGGTTTAAAATTGGCTAACAAGCATCCTTTTGCGTTTCTGACATAATAACCACCCCATGGATAAGGAGCCAGGTCTTTTTTGCCTCTGGCAGCATATTCCCACTCATACTCAGTAGGCAGCCTGAAGCCTTCAGAATTGACTTCATCAGGTCTGTTTGTGTTCCAAAGCTGGGTACGCCATTGACTGAATGCTTTTGCCATTGACCAGTTGACTCCAACTACCGGATAATCATCGTAAGCTGGATGCCAAAAATAATTTTTTGCAATTGGATCATTATACGAATAAGCAAAATCTCTGATCCAGCATAAAGTATCAGGATAAATTGAAGTAGACTCCTTTTTGATAAAAGATTTTCTTGGAGCATTCTTATTCATCGCTGCTGCCCTGATATCAAACCAGGAATATGTGTAAATCATTTTTCTCACATCGATTTCATTGCCGGCCAATCTATCTTCTCCCTGGTAGTATAATTCGCTCAGCTCCTCCGCAGTCCAGTCAATATCCAATTCCCAATCAATCGAGGTAGATCCGTCATCGTTCTCGATGATATCCCCCATCAAGGTATGAGCCAAAGAATCTCTCACATAATCAACAAATTGACGGTATTCATTATTAGTAATCTCTGTATCATCCATATAAAAACCTGAAATAGATATAGCCTTAGGTTTTTGAATATAAGAACTGAAGATATCCTGGTCACTTTGACCTACATGAAGGGTGCCCGAAGGAATATAGACCATGCCATAAGGATTGATTCCTTTCCATTTGGGTCTACCGGCACTACCAGAGAGGTATCCTGACTGCTTGTTACCGCCCCCACAAGCAAATAATATCAATAAAAAAAGAGAGGAAACACTCCATCGAAAGGCTTTTCTATTCATTGTCGTTCGTTTTCAATTTAATTCTGGCTCAATTTAAAAATGCGCGTAAAGATACTTCCTTGTTTTCTAAATATTTACAAAAATTTCAGTTCATTTTGGTAGTGAATAATTGAAAGAACCTTGCGCTCCAATCAATTAAACGATCTACATTGCTACTAAGTACATAAATCATGCCTTACCTCATTAAAATTTAGTTAAATAAAGCAAAATTCAATATCTGGGGTTGAAAATAATAGGTTCTCGTTCGACTCCACCTATCTTTTTGTTCAAGTTATAGTTCAACATCAGCTCATGGGTACCCTGGTGAACAGTTTTGATGCTGGATAATGTAAAATCAAAAGCATATAGCACCCTTAGATTAGGATTGACCTGAAGCCCTCCTAGAACGGAAATGGCATCTAAAGTATTACTTGAATAGCCTCTCAAGCCAATTCCAGCCAGCACATTTTGATTGATGGTAGCTAGTCCGGTAAGATCGGTCTGTGTCAGCACCAAGTCCGATTTGATCAAGAGAGAAGGTGTAATGACCAAGGATTCATTTAAATCAAATTTATATTCTGCATAAAAGTTGACTCTCGGCCGGAGTTTGTATTCTGCGGTAATTCTGTTAAAGTGAATGGTAGGATTATGAAAATTTTCAACTGAAAGACCTGCCTCCAAGCGCTCCTGGGCAAAATAAATTCCAGCACTTACCTGTGGTACCAGACCATTGGCTTGAGTTTCAGGCAAAATATTATCTTGATGAAAAATAATGCCTCCCTCGTACTTGCCTGAAGGTGTGCGCAATAAAGAACCATCGAAGGATTTTTGTACAAAACCCAAACCCAAACCCGCTGAAAAAAGTCCAAGATTGTTTTCGAAGACATAGTTATATGAAATCAGACCCCGGATCGTCTTTTCCACCCCAAAACTTTCCTGTTCCAATTTAATGCCACCGGCCCCTTTTACATAATAAAGCGGCATATTGGCATGTATCATCCTGGAAGTGGGTGATCCAGCTAATTCCTGCCACTGAGCCCGATATATTCCTGTGATACTCAGAGAGGACTCCATGCCCGCGTAAGCTGGATTGAGGGCATATTTTTGGCCCATGAAGATAGAGTATTGGCTGCTCTCCTGACCTAAAGCAACTAAGCTTGTAAACATGCAGAAAATACCTATAATCTTATCTCTCCTCATCCAAATGATAATGCTTATCTAAAAGTGAACGAAATTCTTGGATCGAATTTACAGGCATTTCACAAGAAAATTGATGACATAATGAGATATCTGCATTTTTCTCTTCCAGAAAATGTAAGATTGGCGAGGGAAGATAGAGTGACCTTATAGAATCGATGTCAGCTTCTGCAGAAGATTTGACCTCCATCCAACCTATATCCTGGCTGATCGTCAAACTTGCCCAATGGCTTAGTGAATCAGGGTATCTAATGATCGCACCTCGAAGATCTGTGATAAGTTCGTTTCCCAGCAACTCCCAATCATCTATAGAAAGTACTCTACCCAAATATACCAGGTTGTATGCCATAGCCCCTGAGGCAGAAGGCATGGTGTTGTCATATAGATCATTTACCTCTGCAACAAGATCATGAGTAGAAACCGAATATCTAAATGACTTTTGAGCAGGGAGATAATAATGATGCATCACATGTTTGGCCAGCTGCCTTGCCTTGGATAAATATCCTTTATTACCTGTAGATCTGTAACCATATAAAAATGCCAAAATACCATATGCCAGATCATCCAGCATGGCCGGTATTTCAGATTCGTATTGATGCAAATATCGCTCTTCGACCAGGGCGATCTCTTCAAAATAAGTCAATATTGAAACAGCTTCTTGCAGGAAATCTTTCGTCCCAAAAGCATCGTATGCATCGAACCAGCCCATGCATAATAGAGCATTCCAGGCTGTAATTATTTTGGTATCCTTTAATGGTGCTATCCGGGTATCTCTTTGTTTTAAAAGCTCTTCATGTACAGACTGTAACCTTTTGCTGCAATAGGTGAGTTCGTCTTCAAATTCATTTCTCACCCAAAGGATATTGATAGGCGCTCCTCCAGTGTGTGAAGGATCAGCCCAATTGCCTTCAGGATGGATATCGTATACCGACCCAAATAACTTAAAGTCTTCTGAATTCAATAATTTTTTAATTTCATTATAGTCCCATACATAGTATTTTCCTTCTACATGTTCACTATCAGCATCCATGGCGCTATAATAGCCTCCTACGGACGACTTCATATCCCTGGTGAGCCAGGTAGCAGATTGGGAGACTACTTTTTTGAGTATAGGTCCGGGTGATATTTTGAAGGCTTGACTATACAGTGACATGAAAAGTGCATTGTCGTACAGCATCTTTTCAAAATGTGGTATACGCCATGCTGTGTCCGTAGTATACCTGGCAAACCCACCACCAATTTGATCAAATATGCCTCCTCTGGCCATGTGTTCCAAAGAGCTGATCACGTGCTGTAGTCCTTGTAGTTGACCTGTGTAGAAATAATGATCTAACAAAAACTTGAGTGTCATCGTCGAGGGGAATTTGGGGGCTCCGCCAAATCCTCCGTTTGACCTGTCAAATCTATTTTTTAAATGCTGAAATATTTTTACGCCTGCGTCGGTAGCAAGGTCATGATCTTTGGATGCGACCTCCAGGAGTGTAGATGAAGCGTTGCTCACATATCGAATCAATCGACCGGCTTGCTCTTCCACTTCAACTCGTTTTTCCTTAAATATTCTGACGATATGCTGTAAGATTTGGCTCCAGGAAGGCCTTTGGTGCCTAGGAGAGGGCGGAAAATAGGTACCTCCGTAGAATGGCTTTTTGTCAGGTAGCAAAAAACAATTTAATGGCCAGCCCCCGGATCCGGAGATCGATACCACCGCATCCATATATATCTTATCCAGGTCTGGTCGTTCTTCTCTATCCAGTTTGATATTGATAAAATGATGATTCATATATTCGGCTACCAAAGGATCGGTAAAGGATTCCTGCTCCATGACATGACACCAATGGCAGCTGCTGTAGCCTATTGATAATAAGATTGGTTTATCCTCCTTAACTGCCTTTTCAAGCGCTTCTGAGCCCCAGGGATACCAATCGACAGGATTAGACTTATGTTGTAATAAATAAGGACTTTTTTCGAATTGTAATCTATTCATATAGCTTAATGCAGGATGAGCTGGAATACAAATTTAAGCTTATCCTGACAGTCAAACCATTAAGTCAAGTTTGAGCTGATCGTATGCTAAATAGACATTCTGTGGTAATTTGGCTTGAACATCTTCATAGAGGCCCATATAATGGCTCATATGTATGATATAAGTCGATTTTGGAGAAACTTGTTTGATGACCTCCAATGTTTGATCCAATGTAAAATGAGAATGATGTGGCCTATGATGTAAAGCGTTGATTACCAATACTTCCACACCTTGTATATTTTTTAAAGTTGATTCTGGAAGTTGATTGGCATCTGTGATATAGGCCAGTTTGTTATTGATTTGATAGCCCAGGATACTTAACTCTCCATGTATAACCCGTAAGGGCTTGACATAGGAAGATCCAATGTGAAATGATGTATCAGCTTGGATCTCAATCAATTCAAATCTAGGTGCTCCAGGATATTTTTGTTCTCCGAAGGCGTAGTCATATTTAAGTTTAATTATTTCAGATACATCTCTTTGAAGGTATATTGGGAGTGGCTCGTTCTTTATGAAGATCAAAGGCCGTAAATCATCTAGTCCACCTGTATGATCATAATGTTCGTGGGTCAACAATAACGCTTCAAGATGGGTGACCCCTGCTCTCAATAATTGATATCGGATATCTGGCCCTCCATCTATCAGTATATTGGACGGTCCATCCTGGATCAGTGCTGCACAACGGAGGCGTTTGTCTCGGCGATTAGAGGACAGGCAGACTTCACAAGTACACCCTATAACCGGGACGCCCTGAGAAGTACCAGTACCTAAAAAAGTAATGTTCACACCATTTCCTCTTTCTCGGCCTCAAGTTTAAGCTGATGATAAAAAGATTGGGATACTTCCGATAGGGAGTCTATGTCTATTATCAACTGCTGCAGGATATCTAAAAATGCAATAACTCTGCCCTCAGTCTCATAAAAACGGTTGATAATGATCATTTTACGACTTTCGAGAACACAAGACCCAGATTGAAAATTGCCTTTCTCGTATCGAATATTGTATCCTGCTTCTGCAAGTAAGGATTCTATTTTTTCCAGTGTAGTTTTAGTATATCTTATTTTTGAACTCATTGTATAATTAAATGGTATAAAGGAATAAAGAAAGTGTAACCGTCAGCGTTTCAAATAATTCTCACCCAGTCATTGTTAAAAGTTTATAAAACCTCAAAGACTCTTTAGAAAATATTAACAACAGTGTCCTTCAAAACGTTTTTTAAAGAATTGACAGACAAAAATCAGAAATTAGCATGGGGAATTGAAATTTTCCATGCAATTTTTTTTTAATATGTTGCGCTTAATAGCCTTATATCTGATCCTTAGCATGTTAGCTCCAACCAGGGGGCAGGCGCAACCTTTGAGGTTTGGGTCGGGTGTATTCGCCGGCGGCACTTTAGCTCAGGTGGATGGTGATGATATGCAAGGCTATGACAAGCCGGGTATCGAATTTGGCTTGCGAGGTATAGCTTTTATCATACCTAAATTTGAATTTCATACAGAATTAAGTTATTCTCAAAGAGGCAGTCAATCCAAAGGATACGGCAAATCCACCAATAATGGCAGAAAAATGATATTGGATTATGGTTGCATCACTGGCCTCCTGGTGGTTAATGATTGGTATCACCCTCTTAAAGAATATTATCGACTTCAGGTAGAAGGTGGCGTCTCTATGGGAAGGCTCATCAGATCGGAGATTCAAGATCCCATCGGGTCAGGTGTCAGGAGCCTGAATTTAAATGAAATCAACCCTTATATTAGTACCAATGATCTCTCTATGGTTTTGGGAGCAAATATTAAGCTAACTCGAAAATCCGGAATCACTTTCCGGTATCACCGCTCGATGTCGAAGATCCTTGACGCAGAAAAAGTCCAACCCTTTTTTGAGAAAAGAAATATCATCTCTATGAAAGGATATTTTCTTTCGCTGGATTCATTTTACCATTTCTGACTATTTTTGACGCATGCGAATCTTTATGTCATGGCTTATAATATTCACTTTCATTGCTTGTAAGAACAACAAAGAAGAAAAAAAAAGCGATCCTGTTCGGACTTCAGCTGCCAGTTATTTGACTAATGACGATATTCTCAATCTAAGCAACAGTGCAGATTATGTCGATATGTTGTTTTACCACATGAATATCAGTGTGAGTCAAAATGATCCTCCTTCCATCCGACAAAGCGTAAACTTCCTCACCGCAAGTGGAAAGCCCTCCAATATGCAATGTCCTCCTATAGGCAGAATCTCCTTTCTTTCAAAAGGAAAAATCATTAGGGAAGCTGACATTCATTTAAGCCCTGGCTGCAACTATTTTACGATTATAGAAAATAAAGTTTCTTCGGGAACAGTATTGATGTCACCGGAAGGGGTAAAATTTTTACAGGCTTTAATTGATAGTTATAAACCTCAATGAGCCCATTGCAGCTCCCATCAGCTTAATCCTTCGGGCTGGTTATTGGGGCTTTGAGTTGATTAGCTTCTAATTTTTGGAAAAGTTCTTCGACGCGGTACATTTCGTCAAGGGTTTCGTCTATAAAGTATTCTATAGCTGGCATACGACGAAGCTGTTTTCTCAATCTGTGATACATCTCTTGTTTGAGCTTAAAATCATTTTCTTTTATCTGATTCAGCACGGCTTCTTTATCTTCCACATTGTATATGCTGAGATAGATACGGGCAAGTTGCAGATCAGTAGCGACTTTTACCTGTGTTACTGTGACCAGTGGCTTATTTCCATAGATGTTAAACCCCTCCTGGATGAGCACATAAGAAAAATTTCTTAGGATGAGCTCTGATACCTGTTGCTGTCTTTTTGATTCCATAGTATTACATTTTAAAGCATTGGTGTGAGCGTATCCAGCAAAGATACGAGTACCCGAGCCAATAATTTCCTTTCAAATTCATAATGTTATACTCACTATCCGTCTAAAATTTCATACCAATCGACAGCTCACTGAAACCACAATTTTTATCTTCACACTTATCCGCTATACTTGTGTGAGAAAAACAAAGTACTATTCGTGCGATTTACAGTAGATTACCTCGACAGCCCCATTGAATATCTTAAAGGCGTGGGACCTGCCAAGGCAGCCTTATTACAGACAGAGTTAAATATTTTTACTTTCAGAGACCTGTTATTTGCGTTTCCATTCAGGTATATTGACAGATCTATAGTGACCAAAATCAGCCAACTCCAGGAAGATGGAGCTGCAGTCCAAATAAAAGGCAGATTAAGCAACCTCACTTTGTCAGGTCCTAAATATCAAAAAAGGATTAATGCTAACCTAACCGATGGATCAGGCACTATTCAATTGGTTTGGTTTCAAGGTGCAGCCTGGCTGGAGAAATCGCTTATACCCGGCGAAGAGTATCTTATCTATGGCAAAGCCAATCGAAGTGGCTATGCATTTTCTATGGCACATCCGGAAATGGAGCTGGTGAAGGATATCAAACGACTACCGGGTCTCGAACCAGTCTACAACAGCACAGAAAAATTAAATGCTAAAGGACTTGACTCGAGAATGCGACGCAAAAGTATCGCTGGGCTATTTGAAAAATTACCTGCCAATGCTTTCCCGGAAACGCTTCCAGCTTATATTATCCAACGGTTCAAGCTTTGTGGCAGCAGTGAATCCTTAAAATGGATTCACCTGCCATCTTCTAAAATGGAGCTAGATCAGGCCATACTGAGAATAAAATTTGAAGAACTATTTTTTCAACAATTAAAACTGCTCTCAAACAAATCTTATCGCAAGCAACATGCTAAAGGGCCGATCTTCAAGGTAGTAGGTCAATTATTTAATGAGTTTTTCCATCAACATCTCCAATTCGAACTGACCAATGCACAGAAACGGGTAATCAAAGAAATCAGGAATGATACTGGGGGCGGAATTCAAATGAATAGGCTTTTGCAAGGAGATGTGGGCTCCGGTAAGACGATAGTCGCTTTGATGGTCATGTTACTTGCATTGGACAATGGATACCAGGCTTGTCTCATGGCGCCTACCGAAATACTCGCTCAGCAGCATTTTGTATCTATAGGGAAGGCGTTGTCGGGACTAGGCATTCAAATAGGTTTATTGACTGGCAGCATTAAAGGCAATAAAAGAAAAGCAGTGCTTCAGTCATTGGTAGAAGGAGAACTGAAGATTCTGATAGGCACTCATGCTTTATTGGAGGAACCTGTGCAATTTAGCAATCTTGGCCTGGCAGTCATAGACGAACAACATCGCTTTGGAGTAGCGCAAAGAGCCAATCTATGGCAGAAAAACCAAACTGTTTTACCTCATATCCTGGTGATGACAGCTACTCCCATTCCCCGGACATTGAGTATGGTATATTATGGAGATCTTGATATAAGTGTCATAGATCAATTACCTCCCGGCAGGAAACCCATTAAAACCATGCAATTCAATGAAAAAAGCCGCCCACAGGTCCATCAATTTCTACGAGACCAAATTCAAAAAGGAAGACAGGTATATATCGTGTACCCGTTGATCGATGAATCTGAAAAACTGGATCTCAAAGATCTTCAGAACGGTTATGAGTCTCTTTTGTTTCATTTCCCTAGGCCAGCTTATCAAATCAGTATACTTCATGGACGCATGAAATCGAATGACAAGGACACAGAGATGGTGAGATTTAGCCAGGGAAAAACGAATATCCTGGTCGCCACCACGGTCATAGAAGTGGGTGTCGATGTACCCAACGCCAGTGTCATGGTGATTGAAAATGCTGAGCGCTTTGGTCTGTCCCAGTTGCATCAACTGCGAGGTAGAGTTGGCAGAGGAGCCGATCAATCATTTTGTATATTGATGACGGGATATAAACAATCCGAGACCGCAAGGAAAAGAATAAAAACAATGTGTGACACCACCGACGGGTTTAAGATCGCCGAAGTCGATCTTGAGCTGAGAGGGCCTGGTGAAATAGAGGGAACCCGGCAGAGTGGCGGCATTGAATTTAAATTGGTCAATCTCTCATCGGATCTAGGTATACTCCAAGATGTACAAAATCTTCTGATCAAAATACTGGAGCATGATCCTGCGCTCAAACATCCTGAAAATTCACTTTTATTAGACTACCTGGTTAAAGAACATATTAATGACCCGGGATGGAGTAAAATATCTTAAAAGCTTTATCTGTCGTTGAATATTATAATTTGATAGATTTTATAGTTTGCTGAGCCTTGACGCACCTTAATTTTGTGAATATCAATAAATCATATCATTATGGCAAGATCATATAAAACCACCGGTTGCTTTAGATTTGTTCTTTTTATTGTTATATTAGCACCATTGGCATACCTGGGAGCTTCTTATTATAACGGCCAGGATGGTGTCCAAAACATAAAGAATTTTTTCTCAAAAGCAAAAACCACTATAGGTTTGGGTACGGATATCGAGAAATCTTCCACTCCTAATGCAACTACCTCCACTACACCATCTTTGCCTGCTGCGACAGAAGCTGAAATAACCAATTACAAATCCACGATCAGCATCAAAGACCAGGAACTCAACGCACTCATCAAGGAAAACCTTGACCTCAAACTCAAACTGCAGGAATGCGAAAATAAAATCAAAATACCCGAGGCATTGAAATAGGTTTAGATATCACTGATTGGGCAAAATTATGATTTTTGGTTTTGCTTAAATAACTCGTTATTTGCATTCCTAAAAAGTAAAAACATATGCATAAAAGAGTATTAGCCAATGATGGCATAGAGATTGATGGCAAGTTGGCTTTGGAAGCAGCAGGTTTTGAAGTCGTGACAGCTAAGGTAGATCAAGCAGACCTTGTTCAGGCTTTAAAGGATTACGAAATTCTTATCGTACGCAGTGCTACCAAAGTAAGAAAAGAACTTATAGACGCTTGTCCCAATATCAAGATCGTCGCTCGTGGAGGTGTAGGAATGGACAATATAGATGTTGAGTATGCCCGTAGCAAAGGTATCCAGGTCATCAATACTCCTAATGCCTCCTCCAGGGCTGTAGCGGAATTGGCTTTGGCGCATATGTTTTCCCTGAGCAGAATGTTACAGCTGTCAAATGACCAAATGAGAAAAGATGGTGCTGATTTTGGGGCTTTAAAGAAAAAATATTCAGCTGGCACTCAATTGGCTGGCAAAACATTAGGTATCATTGGCTTTGGCAGGATAGGACAGGAATTGGCCAAAATGGCCCTGGGAATAGGGATGAAGGTCGTTGCAGTAGACCCATTGATTTCGTCTGCAACTTTAAAAATATCCATAGGCAGCCATGAAATGTCACTTGAATTACCTACCTCCTCTATGGAAACCTTGCTGACTGAGTCAGATTATATTTCTTTGCACGTACCTTCCAGTCAAAAGCCAATATTAGGCAAAGAAGAAATGGCCAAAATGAAAAAAGGTGCCTGTATCATCAACACAGCCCGCGGTGGAGTGATCGATGAAGAGGCATTGGTTGAATCCCTACAATCGGGCCATTTAGGCGGGGCGGGTGTGGACGCATTTATCAATGAGCCTACTCCTAGTGCGGCTATATTGTCTAATCCACTTATCTCAGTCAGCCCTCATATCGGTGGCTCAACCGCTGAAGCGCAGTCTGCTATCGGCTTGGAATTGGCTGAAAAGATTACTGCTGCTTACAAATAATCGGTTTTTAAAACCTAATAGCCATAAAAAAAGCCTGAGTGCATGCACCCAGGCTTTTTTTATGGCCTATTTTTCTCAAGATCTTATTTCAATACTTTGACAAGTTCCATATCAAACGCCATTACGGAATTGGGCGGAATAGCTCCAGGAAAACCTCTTTCGCCATAGGCAAGACCGGATGGTACCAATATTTTCAATTTTGCACCCGGCTTCATCAATTGAAGGGCCTCAGTCCAACCTTTGATGACTGCAGTGAGTTCAGTATCATAAGGAGCATTTCTTTTATAGGAAGAGTCAAATTCTCTGCCATCGAGAAAATACCCACGATAATGAACAGAAGCTCTGTCTTTGATGGTCGGTGGGGTACCGCTACCCTCTTTCTCCACCACATAATACAATCCTGAGGCTGTCCTCGTCACATCCAGGTTGTTTTTAGCTGCATATTCCAACAGGATGTTCTGATCTTTATCTGCTTGAGTAACAGGAGATGCGATCAATCCCGATTTTAATTTAGCACCTAATTCGCTGGCCCATATATCCGCTTCAGGAGCCTGAGTGGCCGCAGCTGGAGCAGTAGAAGGAGTATTGGATGGAGTTTCCATAATTGTTTCAGTTTTTTTATTCTGACAAGAGATTGTCAAAATGGCTAAGAAAATGATGAGGCTATTTTTTAACATGTTAATAAAATTTGAATGCAAAAATCTTCTTTTATCCGGAGAACTTCATGCACATAATATTCGTTGACAAATTATTATGCAATTCATACAATTAATCGCTCAGGACATTCCTGTCATCATCGACTTTCATGCTGAATGGTGTGGTCCTTGTAAAATGATGGCGCCCATGCTTGAGAAAGTCAAAGAAGAATTTGACGATAAGATCAAGATATATAAGATCGACATCGACAAAAACCGAACGCTGGCTGATAAATATCAGGTGCAGGCGGTCCCTACCCTCATGATCTTTCGCAAAGGAAAATTACAATGGAGAGTGTCGGGAGTTCCATCCATGCATGAGTTAAAAACACATATCAATAGTTCGATAGGACAGCCGGTCTAATTTTACTTAATAGTCCTGACAATAGTAGTTTCCTGGATCCAGCAACCAACCTTGATGGTCGAACCCGGTTCAATCACCCGTTGAAAAATATCCTCCCTGGTGGGCATATACTGATTGTATTGATTGATGAGTTTGTTGGCTTCGCTAGCTGAGGAAGGATCGATTGACTTAGCATAGTTCCACTTATCTATGGCTGGCCACACTACCATCTGGCTTTCATATCCTCGGCCAGGGCCACATAAGGGACCACTGGAAGCGTATAGTTTGCCAATGTTGATATAGGGTTCTCCCCATCCTGGCTTAAGATTGGCAGCCACCAAAGACCATCGTCGGGATTCAGGGAAATTTCTCAGGTTGCCATAATAAATTCTTGAGATGATCATGCTCAATTCAGCTTTGCGATTATTGTCTTCCGTTTCATCGATCGCTGTTTTGAACAACTCTATCGCTTGCCTATAATTTCCATCATTTAATACTTCAATGGCTTTGCTCATCGAAGATTGTTTTACTTCGACGACTGCTGGCTTACAATTAAGGTCCCTTGCAGCCTTCAGGGCAAGTATACCTTCATCCGTGTCCGGACATTTGGCCCATCGGAGTCGACCAAAGGTCGTGTTGATGGCATCACAGTCTGCAGGAGCAGCTTCAAAATCTTTAAAATATTTGTTTTTGTAATAAGCACAATCATAAAAATCTTCCACTCCTTCCATATCGGCCAGGCGGGCTGGCACATAATCATTGATAGCGTTCCAGGGGTCACATTCTTTGGGAGTCTTGCAGTTTTTGAGTCCATTTTCCAGGATTTGCCGCACCTGAGTAGCATACTTTTGAGTCTCAGCAAGGGTAATTTTGCTTTCCAAAAATTGTTGAATCAATAAGGCTGTGAATGGGTTGAGGATAAAATAATCCGCTTTCAATCCATCTTTATCCAAAGCCTTTCTAAATAACGCAAAAATGGAATCATCGCTGGCATATCCGGGAAATGAATAATAATATTGAAATGCTTTTTGAGCATCGACATTGGCCCCTGTAGGGTAACATTTGGCAATCTGGTCATACAAATCCAGCACTTTATTGACATAATCTCTTTTTAAGGTAGTATCATGGGCTTCTTCGAAAAATTTGGTATAGATCCTTATCCCGTCATCGAAGACCGTAGATCTTTTGCCGTCAGCTGCCGGAGCTACTGCAAATACTTTTTTCCAGCCTTCAAAAGCTTTGGTATAATTATTTGCTTTAATGGCATCCCGATATAATATGTATTCACTGGTGACATCGTCCTGGTTAGGTAAAGTGAGCCAATTAGGGCACGGACTTAAATTGCTCATGTCTATATTCTGAGATCCCGGCTGGGGCACGGAAGCCTCAGGTGCAGGCAAGCTGGATTTTGGCGAACAGGATGCTATGAATATAAGGCTGCATGTGATCAAAAATAATCGAGTCATGGTGGTCAAATTTCGAATGATCTGAATTGGATAGGCTGTAAAAATACAAAAGCTCACCTATAATGATGATTTCGTCTTAGTTTTTGGTGTAAATCCAAGTAAAACCCTAACAGTTATTCAACGAGAATCAATAATACAAGTCAAACCTAGAGATCTAACCCTTACCATACGACTCATGCCTCCAAACAAAAAAGCCCCACTATATCTGATGAGGCTCTCTTTTTATGATATTTTAAACTAGCTGGCTTAAGACTTGTATCTCAACCTTACAGTCTCGCCAATCCAGCAAGGCACATTCAAACTCGCTCCTTCTTTCATTCCTTTCATAAATCCCTCAGCCTTGTCAGGCATGTATGCAGAGATACGACCGATTCTGGCATTCGCATCATCGCTCATAGAAGGATCAGTAGCCTTGGCGTATTGGTATTTGTCTATAGCGGCCAGGATCGCAAGGCTGGTGACCCATGCATCTCCACAATTATTGGCACCACCTACATACATGTCTCCAATAAGTAAATAAGGTGCTCCCCAGTTGGGCTTTAAACCAGCCGCTCTTCTGGCTGTTTCCCTGGCGGCACCAGGTTGGCCAAGTTTGCGGTATTGGATGGAAGCAATAGATAAAACTAACTCACCTTTTTCACTGTTGTTTTCAGCTGAATCTACAGCTTCTTTGTATTTTTCTATTGCGCCATTAAAATCGCCTGCATCCATCAGCTTCTGAGCCATATAGACCGGATTGTTGGCTTCGAACTCAGCTTTTCTTTTAGCATTTTCCTCCGCTACGATTTTCTCAAACTTGGTTTTTAATTCAATCATAAGAGGATCTTCAGCACCACAACCTTTTGACGAAAGCCTATTGAATACATCTTTTATGACTTCATGGCTTTCGGCGTCTTTTTGATACTCTGGAATCAATTTTTCTTTAAAATATTCACAATCGAATATATAGTCTTCAATCTCTCCAAATTTGGCATTGGCATATGTCAATGCGTCTTTGTAGTAGGAAGAATATTTTTTGTTATTGGCGATATTGTATTCTCCAATCTCATTGACCTTATTGTATATATCCCGGGTAGCTTCCTTAGACAATTCTTTATTCAAAAACTGATACACCGCTACATCAGCATATGGAGTGATAATGGTGTATAATGCATTTTTACCTCCAAGAGCAGCACTTTCGTCCAATACTTTGAGGAGATCTTTGTAAGGAGAACGGAGTGAATAATACATATCGTAAGCTTCCTGGGCTTTGATGTCAGAGATTTTTTGTTTGAGGCAGTTTTCATCATTACAGCCGGCAATCTTGATGACTTTGGCATTATAACAATCAATCATACCTGCATAAAGTTGGTGGATCTTTTGTACAGCAGCTTCTTTTTTAGCAGCGTCAGTTTCTTTTTCAAAAATGGATTTGTAGATGAGGATCCCGTCAGAATAATGCCAATCACGATTGCCATCGGCCGCCGGAGCAATACTAAATGCTTTTTCCCAATTAGGCATTGCTTCTAAAAATTTTCCAGCTTTTAAGGCATCCCGGTACAAAGTATGTGCAGTCTCAGCCTCATCCTTTTTAGGTGAATTATTCCAAGTAGAGCAAGATTGAGCATTTGCATCAGCCACCAGAGCTATAAAAGCAAAAAACAATGGTAAATACAAAGAGTTTTTCATTTTCGTTTGATATATTTAATTTAAAGTTTTAATTATACTTACTTTTCAAAAACCATTCGTCGTCGTTTAAAGTAAACCCTAATTTAAGCTGAACATATTTGCTTTTCAAATTATCCTTTAAACCAATGTTTCCCATTTCGACGGCAAAGTTAACAAAAGACACTTTTCTTTGGTATACAAACGGGACACCAGCCCCAAAAGTTACAGAAAAGTCTTTAACTTGTTCGTTCTGGAAAGACCTTGGATCATTGCCAAATCTAAATCCAACTCTATAGGTCACTCGTTTTAAAAAATTGTCCAGGGACTCAATGTCCGGGCAATAGGCCGCCCCAAAAGAAATATGGGACGCATTTTGCAAAATTTCCGGTTTGGCGGAGTTCTTATATTTTGACCAGGAGACAAGACTATATTGTCCCCCGAACTGTAATTTATATTTATCGTTGTAATAAAAACCCGCATGGATTTCGCCCGGTAAAACACCTGTCCCAGGTTGATCAGTAACATTTCGAACAGTGTCTACTATGCCCGCAGTGGAAGTTACTATAAGTTCTCTTCGATAGATCTCATTACTGGTAGTTTTAAAATCTTGAGCTGACTGACCATAAATACCGACAGAAAGGTACCGGGAAGACTCTACTTCTCCTTCTGCTAACTTTTTAAGATTCACCTTGTATTGAATACCGGCATTCCATTTTACACCTCGCATAGAGATTTCGTTGAGAAATATCGTGGTGTATGGTAAGGGGACAGACAGCAAATCTAACTCACGTTTATAAGTCATTTTACCAAACAAATAGCCTAGCCCTATACCTCCGGAGAACTGTTTATACTCAAAGCCATTAGACCATTTGAATTCATAGGTACCTCCATTGCCAATATACTTTCTTTGGTAGGACCCAGTCCCTGCAATACTATCTATCTGGCTGATATCATAACCAACGAAGCTATAAGGTTTCAGGACAAACATAGTGCCGATGTGCAGATTGCGCCGATTGCGATTAAGCAAATCATTGATGGGATTGTACAAAGGTAGGCCCAGTGCAAGATAATCGAGTCCCCCTCCAAAAAAACGTGTTCGTTGATCACCTGAGGATAGCGTAGTATATTTGGTACTTACCCCTACTTCAAAGGCAGTGCTGCGCAGAGCACCTAAAGAAGCCGGATTGTCAGCATTAAGTTGATTGCGATCAGTGAAAGCAGCTGCAATTCCTCCAAGATGACTGACTGCACCAAAATGAGGATCGGCCAAATCGCCAATACCAAACCTTGAATACGGAGAAAATTCTCTCGGTTTTTCTTGTGCTATAGCTCCACTAAAACAAGCAGAGATCAAAACTATAACGATGCTAAGTGTTTTGTACATTTAATATTAAGATCCCATTTAAGCCCAGAGTAACCAGATTTGGGAGCGCAAATATCGTTTTTTTAAGTCGATTTTTATAAAATTTGGCTCCGCCACCGCATAAGATGACCTGGATATCCGGATATTTTGATAAATAAAGACCAATGATACCAGCTAATTCGGATTGAATGCCCCATACAGCTCCTGACTGAAGGGATGCCACTGTATCCTTTGCGGTCAGACCTACATCTAGTCTTGATTCAACCAGGGGCAGTCTAGCCGTAAAAGCATGCATCGCTTTGAGCCTCATATCAAGTCCTGGCGAAATACTACCACCCAGGTAACAAGATTTTGCATTGACAAAATCATACGTAATACAGGTGCCAATACCGATGATCAGCATATCTTGATCGGGATATAAACGTACAGCGCCACAAACTGCGGCCAGCCTGTCTTTGCCCAAAGACTCAGGTGGTCGATACATTATAGTTACCGGGAGCTTAAGATGTAGCCCCATTTCTTTATAAACAGAATGTTTTCTTAAGTAATCTTTAATGGGTTTCTTAACATTTTTAACCTGGCAAAGTATAGAATGTGAGATGGGAAATCGGTCGAATAGCCCCTGAAGAGCCACCAGATCCAATGTATCAAGTGTATCCTTATATATTGGGCGTTCCTTTTTGAATATTGCAATTTTGGTACGGCTATTACCTACATCTATACACAAAAAGTGACCGACCCTCATGCATCAATGTTTAAAATGCCTGATGCCGGTGAGATACATAGCGACTGAGTGCTGCTCACAATAAGTTATACTTTCCTGATCTTTGACGGATCCTCCAGGTTGAGCGATAGATCTGACGCCTTCTTTGTCTGCGATCTCCACGCAGTCCGGAAAAGGGAAAAATGCTTCGGAGGCCATGCTACTGAGCGGCAGACGAGCTGAAAAATTAAAGTGATGCGCCTTTTTGATGGCCTGCTCCAAAGCATCAACTCTGGAAGTCTGACCACAACCCATACCAATCAATTGTTTGTGATGAACGATGGCGATGGCATTTGATTTGAGGTGCTTGACGATCCTTGTGGCATATACAAGGTCTTCTAATTTTTCTTGATTAGAAGTAGCGGTCGTGACACACTTCAAATCCTGCACTTCAATGACATGGTTGTCTTTTTCCTGTCGGATGATACCTTCCAACAGGTTTTTGAATTGCCATTTTTGTTCTGGCCAATATTGAAGCTTGAGCAGGATTCGATTTTTCTTCCTCTGCAGGATCTGTAGCGCTTCTACTGAAAATGACGGCGCGATCAACACTTCATAAAACAGCTTGTCGATTTCTAAAGCGGTGGCACTATCTATTTCTATGCTTGATATGATCACGCCACCAAAAGCGGAGACCGGATCGCCCGCCAATGCATCCTGCCATGCTTCAAGGATAGTGCTTCTTGATGCCAATCCGCAGACATTTGTATGCTTGAGAATCGCAATAGAATGGCCAAAACTTTTCATATCCTTCATCAGCCATACAGCAGCGTCAATATCTACTAAATTATTATAAGACAAGTCTTTTCCCTGGATACGGGTGAGTAATCCCGAGAGATGTCCAAAATAGGAAGCACTTTGATGAGGATTTTCACCATAACGCAATTTAAAATCCAATGGGGCGGTCTCCTGAAATTGTTCGATCAAATTATCCTGCTGATTAAAATAATTAAATATTTGCGTATCATAATGAGAAGACACCTGGAAGGCCCTGGCAGCAAGATATCTGCGTTCTTCAAGCTCTGTCAAACCTTTATTTTGCTTTAATAAGTCAGATAAGTAAGCATAGTCTGCCCTAGAAGGCACGATCACTACATCTTTATAATTTTTGGCAGCAGCCCTGATCAGTGAGATCCCTCCGATATCAATTTTTTCAATGATTTCTTTTTCAACGGAAGTTTGTCTGACCGTTTCTTCAAATGGATACAGATCGACGATGACCAGATCTATCTCGGGAATATCCTGGGCCACTAATTGCGCCAGATGGCCTTCGTCCCTTCGAGCCAATATACCACCAAACACTTTTGGGTGTAAGGTCTTTACTCTTCCATCCAGAATGGAGGCGAATCCAGTCAATTCTTCGACACTGACTACATCTATGCCAAGACTTTGAATGAACTGATGGGTGCCGCCGGTAGAGTAGATCTTGACATCCAATGCTTCCATCATGTGCAATATGTCATCCAGGCCATCTTTGTGATATACAGATACTAAGGCAGAGCGAATACGAATAGCAGTCATTTATATATTTAAGTGAGTTTGCAAATGCAAAATTAGAAAATAATACGGGGAGGAGGCTGAGGAAAGCGTGTACATTGATTTAAGGACCTTATCGTTGAAAATTAAGGATATTGCCCATATGATAGCAGGTACGACAGCGGGGCTCATATTTGTCTTTTTCACCTAAAACCACCGTATCCGTTTCATCAGTAAGTCTATAAGAATGTGTCGCAAGATTGCCACAATGTGGACAGATGGCATGTACTTTGGTAATGTATTCAGCTATAGCAAGCAGATTGGGTATCGGACCAAAAGGCCTTCCGAGATAGTCCATATCTAACCCTGCTATGATCACCCGGATACCCCTTAATGCAATCTGCTGGCAGACTTCAGGAAGGTCCATATCAAAAAACTGGGCTTCGTCTATTCCGACTACTTCGATACCACTTACTTGTCTGCTGATGTCTTTGGAAGATCTGATGGGGACTGACTCAATGGTATTAAAATCATGAGAAACTACATTTTTCTCATCATACCGTATATCACTCAAAGGTTTAAAAATGACCACTTTTTGATTAGCAATCTTTGCTCTTCGCATTCTTCGAATCAATTCTTCGGTCTTACCTGAAAACATAGATCCACAGATGACTTCAATCCATCCGCTGCGCTGACCTTTAAAGTTTGGCTCTAAAAACATTTTGAACAAAGTTAATTAGCGGAATCCAAACTGCATGGATATCTCGATATTAACATACAATTGAAGGATTTAGAAAACACAAATCAGGTCATTTTATATCAAAACCAGATTAAAGCAACCAATAGATGAAGGATATTTGCATTGGTTCGATTTTGTGTAAATTTGCGCGTTCTGGATTTAAATGAATATAATATGGATTTGATCAAAGCCAAGACTATATTGAGCAGGCTGCAGTCCATGCATCAATCACTGGAGACCAACAGTCAATTAAGTGCATTGGAGCGGGATCTAATTTTAAATTATTTACGAGAATTATATGAAATCTACCTGGAAACGGAAGTACATGCCCTCCCTGTCTTAAAAGCTACTCCAGTAGCCGCTTCAGCTAAAACAGAAGAAAAAGACCCTGTCCAGAAAACGTTAGAATTTAAATTTGATACCGAAGATTCGTTAAAAACAAACGAAGAAATTGCACCTACTCTATCATCGCCAATAGTCGAACCCTTGCAGGTAGAAGAAGAAATCAAAGTTGTTTTGCCTTCAAACCCAACCCCATTCGTTGCACCTGTGCCCGTAGTATTATCAGAACCTAAGAGGGCTCCCATCTCAGATAACCCTCTTGTAAACAAGCTTGCTTCTATACCGGCTTCTATTATCGAACTTTTTGAAATAAAAAAAGGGTCTGAATTGTCTGATAAATTGAATGAGCTTCCACTCAGAGACATCAATAGAGGTATCGGCATCAACGACCGACTGGAGATGGTCAATACTTTGTTTGGTGGTCAAAAACAATTATTCGAGCAAATCATTACAGATCTTAATACATTTAAAAATTTTGAAGAGGCCAGGGATCTGCTTGGTGCGGGTCCTGCAGTTCATTACAAATGGGATCATGTAGAGATCAGGGATAAAGCCGTAGACTTTATCAAACTTATCAGAAGAAGATATTTATAAAAAATCAAATGAAGAGAATAGGAGTTTTTACATCCGGAGGGGATGCCCCAGGGATGAATGCATGTATAAGAGCAGTCGTCAGAACAGCCTTGTATTATAAAATGGAAGTTTTTGGCATCCATCGCGGCTATTCTGGCATGATCAGAGGAGACATCGTACCCATGGTTTCCCACGATGTAAGCAGTATCCTTCAGCTAGGGGGCACCATATTACAAAGTGCCCGCAGTGAAAAATTCAGGACTCCGGCAGGTCGCAAAAGAGCTTTTAACCAATTGAAAAAATTTGGAATTGAAGGACTGGTGGCTATAGGAGGGGATGGCACCTTCAGTGGAGCCTCCGTATTTGCTGCAGAATTCCCTATTTCAATCGTCGGGGTGCCGGGTACGATAGACAATGATTTGTATGGATCGGACTTTACACTTGGATTTGATACTGCTGTCAATACCGCTATGACCTGCATTGATAATATCAAGGATACCGCAAACTCACACAATAGATTATTTTTTGTAGAAGTGATGGGCAGAGATGCCGGATTTATAGCTTTGAGAAGCGGTATTGCCTCAGGAGCAGAGGCAGTACTCATCCCAGAGAAAAAAACCAATGTGGACGAACTCATCAAATTGCTGGCAAAAAATTATAAGCGTAAAAAATCATCCAGTATCGTTGTAGTAGCAGAAGGTGAAGAAACCGGAGGTGCTTTTGAAATCGCAGACATGGTCAAGAAAAAACTCAGTCACCTGGACATGCGGGTCACTGTATTGGGCCATTTGCAGCGGGGTGGCAGACCAACAGCTTTTGATAGGGTGCTTGGATCCCGGCTTGGCATGGAAGCTGTGAAAGCTTTAAAAGAAGGGAAAAAAGGAGTGATGGTCGGACAGATCCATACCGGTATTGAATACACTCCATTTGAAAATGCATGTAAGCACAATCTGGAGATAAATCCGGTCATGGTAGATATGGTTAAAATTTTATCCTAAACACTATATTCAATCCAATTTTCCTCAAATTAGTCGAATAGTATCGTCAGGTTGTACTTATTTATCATTATTTTGACATATGAAATCAAGCAGAATAGTATTTAGTATTCGCAATACACTATTTGTCTTAGGTGCCATGTGGATCGGATTTTTGATTCAAGCCTTACCATTTTTTAATACTACAAATTGGGGGATCATCCCACGCTATACTGAAAGTCTAAAGGGCATATTGACTGCGCCGCTCATGCACGGAGGATGGTCACATATATTATCTAACAGTGCTCCAATGGCAGTCCTATGCTTGATGTTATTTTATTTTTATCGCAAAATTGCCTGGATAAGTTTTTCGTTGATTTATTTTTTATGCGGCTTGTCTGTCTGGTTATTTGCAAGATCTTCTGCCGTCCATATTGGTGCCAGTGGCGTGGTGTACGGACTGGTTGCATTTATATTTTGGAATGGTATATTCCGTAAAGACCTTAAGTCCATTATTTTATTACTCATAGTCACTATTTTGTACAGCGGGATGTTATATGGAATAGTGCCTTCGCAACCAGGTATCTCCTGGGAAAGTCACCTGTTTGGCGGTATCATGGGTATACTCGTAGCCTTTATGATGAGACGATTTGAAATCAGAGAAGATGATGACATCGAATTGCAGACGCCAAAGCCACTGTCGGAAGCTGATAAAGAGTACTATTTCGAAAAAGATATTTTTGACCAAAAGCTCAAGGAAAGAGAGCCTCAGAACCGCAGACTTTGATCACTTATGAATTAGAATCATAAGAGTCAATCGCCTGGCGTATACTGCCATGTTTTAGAAGCAAGGCTTTTGCCTCTTCGTATGGAACACCAAGTTTTTCGACAATCATGCGTGCAGCCCGATCTTTGAGTTTGTCATTACTCATCTGCATATCCACCATTTTATTGCCCCGTACCCGACCCAGCTTGATCATTACAGAGGTACTGATCATATTTAATATTAATTTTTGGGCAGTACCTGACTTCATGCGGGAGCTGCCTGTCACAAACTCCGGTCCCACCACAGTCACTATAGGAAAATCCGCCTGGGATGTGATGGGAGATCCTGGGTTGCTCGTAATACAACCGGTGGTGATGCCGTGTGATTTGCAATCCTGGAGTCCATGTACCACATAGGGAGTAGTGCCTGATGACGCAATACCTATTACGACATCGTGAGCAGACACCTGGAAAGTCAATAAATCTTTCCAGGCCTGGCCAGGGTCATCCTCGGCATGCTCTATGGACCTTCTCAAAGCCTGATCGCCACCTGCCATGATACCTATAACCAGATCAGGAGAAACTCCGTAGGTAGGGGGACATTCTGATGCATCCAGTACGCCTAGTCTACCACTTGTACCTGCTCCAAAATAAAACAACCTACCACCTGCCTTCATTTTAGTGGCAATCACATCGACTAATTTTTCGATTTGGGGAATAGATTGTTCTACCGCAAGGGCTACTTTTTGATCTTCTTGATTTATACTTTTTAAGATTGTATTTGTATCCATCTGTTCAAGATGATCATACAAAGAGGATTGTTCTGTGATGCGCTCAAACATGGTAGATTATTTTTGTTTAAATCCTAATAATTGGCTAGAAATAGTTGATTTATAAGAAATGGCCATGAGTCCAAAAAATGTCAATAAGCCATTAAGTAACAACAATTCAAAACTAAATTTATATCCCCAAAACAACTCTGTAGAGTATTTGTTGAGGATAAAGGTAATGACTGGTGACAGAATACAAATGATCGGTACCAGCCGGTCTTTGACCTGTCTTTTGACAAAAAAACCGAAGGCAAACAAGCCCAGCAATGGACCATAAGTATACCCGGCCAGAGTAAGTACAGTGTCTATAACGCTTCGATCGTTCAAATACCAGAGTATCCATACCATGAAAAATAATAACATGCTAAACCCAAAATGCACCCAGGTACGTGTTTTGATGATCTTTTCCTGGGGTACTTTATTCCTTTCAAAACCTAAAAAATCCACACAAAATGCAGTAGTCAATGCAGCTAGAGCAGAATCTGCACTGGCATAATTGGCTGCTACTAAACCCAATATAAAAAAGACGCCAATCAAGCCTCCAAAATGGTTGATAGCCAAGGTGGGAAATAAAAGATCAGGCTGGGGTTTCATGATACCTGCCACTTCAATGGCCGGCACCGCAATGCCTTTATTGGCGGCATACAAATACAATAAAGCTCCTAACATCAAAAATAATGCATTGGCCAGTACCAGGGTGCCGGTAAACCAAAACATGTTTTTCTGTGCATCTTTAATATTTCGGCAAGCAAGGTTTTTCTGCATCAAATCCTGGTCCAGGCCAGTCATGACTATCGTAATAAACATACCACCCAGAAACTGCTTGATAAAATGTTTGTTGTCTGACCAGCCACTGTCGAAAAAGAAAGTCTTTGAATATTTTGAAGCTTTGACCTGACTAAACAATTCGGATGCTCCCCATCCCATCTGCTTGCTAATCAAATAAATAGAGATCACTAATGAAGAAAGCAGGAAAAAGGTCTGAAACGTATCCGTATAGACGATGGTCTTGATACCACCTTTGAAAGTGTATACCCAGATTAAAAATATGGTAATCAAGGTAGCCAGCCAAAAAGGCATACCCATCGGACCGAACACAAATTGATACAATACTAAAGCCACCAGGTATAATCTACAGGCTGATCCAATCGACCTGGACAATAAGAAAAATGCAGACCCTGTTTTATAGGTATTCCAACCAAATCTTTTCTCCAGATACCCATAGATAGAAGTCAGATTGAGCCTGTAATACATCGGCATCAATACCAGACCTATGATCAGGTAGCCAAATATATACCCAATCACTACCTGGAAATAAGAAAACTGATTGGCCTCTACAAAGCCAGGCACAGAGATGAAAGTAACCCCACTGATGGAGGTGCCGATCATGCCGATCGCTATCAGATACCAGGGAGCATTTCTTCCAGCCAGAAAGAAGCTTTCATTGGTATTCTCACCACGGGTAGTCCAATAGGATATCCCTACTAACATGAGAAAATAAACAATAATTAAAACCAGAATCCATTGTGGGGAGATAGCCTGACCGATTTCTACCATTATGACAGTTGATTTCTAAAAAAATGCTAAGGTAATATCATTTACTTTGGCAGCTCCTACCAAGCAAATCAAAATTCGCACAAATGGCTATTCTGTTTGAGCCATTTCTCATGATTTTGATAATCAGGCATTTTTTGTTCTACTATAGCCCAATACCGGTCACTGTGGTTGTGCTCCAGCAAATGTGCTAATTCATGGATGATGACATAATCGATCACCACTGGAGGCGCAAACAATAATCTCGCCGAAAGATTGATAGTACCCTGCGTGCTGCAAGAACCCCAATTGGTTTGACTCAGTTTGAGTTTGATGTCCCGGATAGGCTGGTTAAAATGTAATTGATTAAGCTCATGCACCCGGGCAGCGATCTGGGGATAAAAGTCATTGGCGATAGATCTGCTTATGAGGTGTCGCAATACCCCCGGACGCTGATCATCTGGAAGATCAGAGGAAAGATGCACCTCCAGAAGCCTGCTTTTAAGCACCGCTTTATTCGTCTTGCGATCGTGGTATTGAACATGAAGCACGTACTTCCGATCGCCGAATTGGATGACTTGACCATCACTATAGGCTTTGGCCACAAAAGAATGAATGAGGCCTGGTTTGACCCGAAGCTGATCGATGGCCCATTGTTTGGAGTTTTCGATCTGCTTTTCCTTTTTGACTGCGGACATCAAATAAGGAAGTCTAAGTGTGATGGCTTTGCTCCCAAACGCTACCCGAACACTCCGCCTGAGTTCATTGATGATGACAAAGGGGATACGATGACCAGTGTATTCTATATAAGTTTCTTCTTTTTTAGAGAACATGGGGGATTAAAAATGACTGATTTGGATTAGGTCCTTGTCAACCTTTTTTACGTGCAAATTCTTTCATAGTATCTACTAATACCTGGACACTTTCTATTGGCAGCGCATTATAAATGGAAGCACGGAAGCCTCCGACAGATCGATGACCTTTCAGATTGATACAACCTGCATTTTTAGCATCCGTCGCAAATTCATTTTCCAATACTTCATTGTCCGTCACAAAACAAATATTCATTTTGGAGCGATCTTCCAGGGCTACAGTACCTTTAAAAAGTGGATTGGCATCGATTTCGCCATATAGTAGATTAGCCTTGGCTGTATTTATTTTTTCCATAGCTTCAAGCCCACCCAGGTTTTTGATCCATCGCAAAGTCAGCATCGAAACGTAAATAGGAAACACCGGCGGTGTATTGTAGAGTGAGTTTTCAGCGATAAAGGTCTTGTAATCCAACATCGGCGGCATATGATGAGTAAGGTCAGTCCGGACCATATCTTTTCTAAGGATCACCATGGTGACACCAGCTGGGCCCAGGTTTTTCTGTGCTCCTGCATAGATAAGCCCAAATTTCTCTATCGGGATGGGTCTGCTAAAAATATCCGAAGACATATCACACACTAATGGCATAGCTACCTCAGGCCAGGTCTGCATTTGGGTGCCAAATATGGTATTGTTACTGGTCACATGAAGGAACCGTGCGTCTGCAGGTACTCCACTAAAATCTTTGGGGATATAGGAATAGTTTTTGTCTTTTGAGCTATTGACTACTTTTATATTGCCATAGGCCTTTGCCTCTTTGATCGCTTTATTTGCCCAGGTGCCAGTGTCCGCAAAGGCAGCAGTATCACCCGCATTAAGCAGATTTTGAGCCAACATAAAAAATTGGGAACTAGCGCCCCCTGTGGTAAAAAGTACATGGTGATCTTCATTCAATCCGAGAAGTTCTTTGGTAAGGCTTATCGCTTCCTCGATGATGTCTACAAACTCTTTGCCCCTGTGGGAAATTTCAAGAATAGACAACCCGGTACCCTGGTAATCCAAAATCGCCTTTGATGCCTCTTGCAACACAGAAGCGGGTAATACAGCAGGACCAGGGTTAAAATTGTGCTTTTTCATAAATCTTAAAGCCAGTTTTTTAGTATTGGCGCTGCAAAGGTATAGATATTAGTTTTTATAAAAGCTCATGAGAATGAATAAAGATTGTCATTTTAAAAGATCGAATAAATAGGTACTTATGGTTCACTGTAAGGAGTATGTGATTATAATTGCCTATTAATCAGATTATTTTTTGCCAATGTTGGCATAATAGGCCGTAAAAGGTTAAACATTCCACCCGGGAGATCGGGTGAAAATCACTAGATTTATTCAATGAATGAGTCAGACGAAATTAAATTTGGAAAGAGCTTAGCAGTATTGGCGGTGTTCGGGCTCTTACTATTCATACATTGTAAAGAAAACTCAAGTCCATATGAACAATGGAATACCTATCGGGGCACACCGGATGCTCGGCAGTTTTCAGCATTAAATTTTATAGATACCAGCAATGTAGATCTGCTCCAACCGGCATGGATCTTTCATACCGGTGACACCACACCCAGGACCATCATAGAGTGTAATCCCATTATCATAGACACCATCATATATGTGACTTCACCAGCACTGCATCTTATCGCCTTAAATGCAACAACGGGAAAAGAAATTTGGAGATTCAGGCCTTACGGACAGGAGACCACCTCAGGAATCAACCGTGGCGTGACTTATTGGCCAGATAACCAGGATGGGTGCATATTTTTCTCCTCAGGTAAATATATGTATGCGGTCAATGCGCTCACAGGATTGCTTATAAATACATTTGGTCAAGAGGGCAAAATAGATCTCAGAATGCAACTGGGCAAAGACACTTCCCATATATCAATATCCCTGACCACTCCTGGCATTATCTACAAAGATTTGTTGATCATCGGATCGGCTACCGGAGAAGGTTATGATGCCTCACCCGGACATGTGCGCGCGTACGATGCACACACAGGAGCGCTCAGATGGATATTCCATACCATTCCACAGGAAAATGAGGCAGGCCATGACACATGGCAATGGCTTGAACATGAAAATTATGGAGGCACCAATAACTGGGGTGGAATGAGCCTGGATGAAAAAAGAGGAGTAGTGTATGTCGCCAATGGATCTCCGACATATGATTTTTATGGCGCTAATCGTCTAGGATCGAATCTGTATGGCAATTGTGTGATCGCACTGGACGCTCTAAGCGGCAAAAAAATCTGGCATTATCAATTGGTCAAACATGATATCTGGGATTATGATCTACCTTGCGCTCCTACCCTCGCTACTGTACCCTGGCTAGGAAAAAACAAAGATATATTGATACAGCCCACTAAAATGGGACAGCTCGTTCTGCTGGATAGAGAGACTGGAATACCTTTGCTGAATATTGACGAAAGGCCTGTCCCCTCATCGGATGTGCCGGGTGAAAAAGCAAATGCGACCCAAACCTTTAACCATGGTATCATCCTTTCCTCCCAAGGCTGGGATTCTAGTAGGGTGACAGACATTTCCGACAGTGCCCAAAAATATGTCCTTGCTCAGGCCAGAAAATATAAACAAAAAGGAATGTACACCCCTCCCAGCATGATGGGCACGCTGGCTCAGCCTGGTACCCGGGGCGGAATGGAATGGGGCGGAATTTCGTACAATCCGGCTAACAATACTGTGTATGCCAATTGCAATGATTTCCCAATGATTCTCCAACTCGAAAGAGTAAAAAAATCCGGACCAGGCGAAAGCGGAAAATATCTGGGAGAGACCACTTATATGCTCAACTGCTCCAACTGCCATGGTGGGGATCATCAGGGGAATCGGGAAGGCATACCTGGATTAAGTCGCCTTGCCAATAAGTATAAGCCTGTAGAGATCAAAAAAATCATCACTCAAGGCAAAGGGTTAATGCCTGCGCATACCCAATTTTCAAATGATATACTGGATGCATTGATCGATTACCTGGCCACAGACACTATACCAGGTGATAGTCAGAAGGATAGCACTTCAATAGGGGTAGAGAAATATGTGTTGAAAGGATTCCGGATATTTACTGATCAGGAGGGGTACCCTGCCAATAAACCGCCCTGGGGCACTTTGAATGCAGTGGATGTATCATCCGGGCATATTAAATGGAGTGTACCGCTCGGGTATTATCCAGCGTTGAAAGCAAGAGGTTTGTCCTCGACAGGCACTCAAAACTTTGGTGGGTGTGTCGCCACTGCAGGAGGCCTGGTTTTTATTGGCGCGACTCCAGATGAGATGTTTAGAGCCTTTGATGCCAATTCGGGTAAAGAATTGTGGTCTTATAAACTGCCCGCCGGAGGATATGCTACTCCAGCCATCTATCAATCAGGAAAAAAACAATATGTAGTGATCGCCGCTGGTGGTGGCAATCGAAATGGTACCCCATCGGGTGACGCCTATATCGCATTTACCATACCTGATCGATGATGCATTCCAAAATAAACCCAATCACCCTTTAAACCTGGTCCAAAACAAACAGTCTGAGTGACATGAGGTATTGGTGGGTTATTATTATGGTATTTCAAATTGCAATATCATTTTCACAAAGCATCTATTTTCCACCTTCTAATTCCAGTGTCTGGGATACCCTATCGATATCCAGGTTGGGGTGGTGCCCTGATAAAGTCAATGATTTTTATAATTATCTCGACGAACAACAGACTAAGTCATTTATATTATTAAAGGATGGCAAAATCGTGCTTGAAAAATATTTTGGATCTTTCACCAAAGACAGCCTTTGGATATGGTACTCAGCAGGTAAAAGTCTTCACTCAGTTTTGATAGGTATCGCACAGGAAAAAGGTGATTTGAATATAAATCTTAAGACCTCTGACTACCTGGGCAAAGGTTGGACTAGCCTACCTCCGGAAAAAGAAGATCTTATCACCGTCCGCCATCAACTCACGATGACCAGCGGACTTAATGAATTAGCTTTTTTCTGTGTCGAACCTGGTTGCCTGATATACAAAGCGGATGCTGGTACGCGCTGGGCATACCACAATGGACCTTATGATTTATTGAAGGATGTGCTGGAATCTGCCAGCCAACAGAATATCAATGTTTTTACAACGCTGCAACTCAAAATTAAAATAGGCATGTCAAGTGGTATTTGGATACAAGTACCTCCCAATCACTATTTTCTAAGCACTGCCAGGGATATGGCCAGATTTGGACTTTTAATGCAAAACAAAATGGTATGGAATGGCAATCCAGTCCTTCGCGATACTGCATACTACAATGCCATGATCTCTTCATCACAGGAGCTCAATCCTTCGTATGGATATTTGTGGTGGCTGAACGGCAAACAATCTCATATAAAACCCTCCGGGCCATCATCAGTACCGGGACCCATTTCTCCCCATGCCCCTGAAGATATCTTTACTGCCGGAGGTGCCATGGGGCAATTTGTCAGTGTCTCCAGAAATACAGGTTTGATTATGATCAGACAAGGGTTAAGTGCAAGCGATGATCTGTCAGGCCTGGATCTGCACGATCTCATCTGGGAAAGAATTATGGATCTGGGATGTATTACTTCTAACAGTGCATCTCAAAAAAAGGAGAGCATCCATCTCTATCCAAATCCTTCTCAACGATATATCTCTGTCGATATACCTAACACAAGCCCCATCGAAGCAAAGATCTATGATCTGCAAGGCCGATTAATCCAAAAATCGTTTGATCCAAAAATAGACCTAAAGGGTTTTAGCAAAGGCATTTATATCATTGCCGTGACGGACAAATCCAACAACTTAATCAAGATCCAAAAAATCATTCTTCAATAAGTCCGGCTTCTTGGGCTACCCGTCAGACAAGAGATCACTAAATTCGAAAACTTTAACACGCCAGGCCATATTTAAGATAGGATAAGACCTGACATTTTATGCTTTCAATACACTAATAAAACTGGAGGGCAACCTCACCCAAATTAAAAAACACCAAGCTGCCTAAAGTATCATGAATAATATATGTCTCAATAACCAGAACCAAATTGAACTACCTGGACCAAATGATTTAATTATCAATATAGACCTGTCGGAGGTCTGCCGCATAAATGGCATGGGCCCATTCACACAAATCAACCTTCTGGATGGAAGAAATTACACCTGTGCTGTAGCTCTGAGTTTTTTTGAGGATCTACTGCATACCCATACTTTTTACAAGGTACATGCATCCCATTTGATCAATAAGGTGCATGTAAAAAAGATTATCACCGGGGAGGAAGATGCTGTGATCATGTATGACGGCGCCAAGCTCCCAATAAGCCGACGCATCAAAGCTGATTTTATCGCAGTGATGCAGGACTGGGCTTTACAAAAAATGTATAATTCTATTGCAGTTTAATGAACTGAAGATCAGATAACTCGTCTGGTAGCTTTCACTATTTTGTATAGTTTTCCATCTGCCTTAGTCATCATGTAGATTTCTCCCTGAGCATCCTGACCAAAGTGTAGCTCAACCCTATCTTTTTTATTCAATTCTTTGAATCTAAAGGGTTCGCCATTTAAAGTCACTGTATACTCATATACCCTGGCTGTTGCACCTTCTTTGATGTCTGAGGTATTAATAAAATATAGATTGCCCACCGGAATATCTCCAAACAAAAACTTTCCTTTCAGTGCAGAGATACTTCCTTTGTATTCATATCCTCCGGCGATAGCTTTGGCTTCGTCATGATCAAACTGGGCTATAGGTGCAGGAATATGTGGAGCCAGGGTATCCGTAGCTATCGGTGCATATACCTTAGTCAGATCCCCAAATGGGTCTATCACAAACTCTCCTTCCATATATGGCCAACCATAATCCTGGCCTGGCCTCACCCAGTCCAATGCCTCGATATCCCCATGACCAATATTACTCAATAATAGCTGACCCTTTTGAGTCCAGGTGATGCGATGAGGATTTCTAAAACCATAAGCGTAGAGCTCACCGATGGCCCCTGGATCTGAAGCAAATGGGTTGGAAAGAGGGATGCCGTAGTGCCCATTTTTGCTTGGTCGGGCTGTTTGATTTTGACTATTAGGGTCTATGCGAAACAAGCTTCCCCAGGCTCGCCTGGTACTATGTAATAAAAATGGATATCTATTCTCACCTGCACCAGCATCCCCAATAGATATATATAACAGACCATAATCTTCTGTGCCTGGTTTAGCGATGGGATTGAAAGCGATTTCCTGCACCCCATGAGCTTTGCTCACCATATCTATCCTAAACAGTTCTCTGCCTTGTCCCTCAAAAGATGATTGCATTGGATTGGATACCTTCCACTCTGTGATCACGAACTGCATCGCAGCTTCCAAAGTATCGTCAACTGCAAAATCAGCTTTTTTTGTCGCAGCAGGTTCAGAATGAGCGGTGTATAATAATCCGTTTTTATAAAACTCGGGATGAAATGCAAAATTGTTATATCCTGAACTCAATCCTGGTTGTAGGAGCAAGTTCGGGATCAGCTTAGTCAAATCCATGTAGACGACTGGTTGATCATTTATCAGCTTGTACAGCTTGCCATTCATATCAAGCACATAGGTTTGGCCGGAATGAGGTTCGTAGTCCAGCTTGGTGATCCTGGCCAGAGGTGCTACGCCTTCTTTTCCTGTAGTGGGGAACTGAGCTATCAGTTTTAAATCACAAACCAAATCAGACATCTCTATAGTATCCGGGATGGGATTGGTCACTTCTGCACGGTCACTGTACCTGGACGAAAGCAATAAGGCCTTACGGGTATGGAGATAGGCAATGATCTGATTTATAGAGGAATCTCCGAGCCCAACAAAAGGAGGCATCACTAATTTGTAGCGGGCAAATAACCTGGTTGCACGAGCATCTCCTGAGTCAATCGACCCTTGGGGGTTATGAATAAAATCTTTAATCCAGGTCACAGTCATAGTATCAGTAATGCCCCCAAGTCGTGGGCCTATCCCATCAAAATTGAAATTATGGCAGGTACTACAGTATTGATTAAATAATAATTTACCGGTGGCGATCGAATGTTTATCCTCCATAATCACACCATCCAGGTGTGAGTCCGTCTGCTTACATGCGATTAAATTGAGGAGGGCCACTGCAAATATCCACAGTCTGATTTTATTCATAATTTATTAGCTAGATGGTCAAAGCTAGGATATTAACCCAAAAAATTCATTAGGGATGAATTTTTTATCCTCCGGATCCCGATGATGAATATCGGGATGCTGACATTTATCGTCACTAATTGACGAAGAAATTGAAAATCAATTTCTGGTGAGGTTGTGACGACTCTGATGCGTGT
>Ga0138256_10000469_pt1 | contig 44262 bp, 30 predicted proteins | sample KNB2016incub_MG_FD_105486 | JGI IMG/M metagenome (GOLD analysis project Ga0138256, IMG submission 105486) | Active sludge microbial communities from wastewater in Klosterneuburg, Austria - KNB2014incub_MG | ecosystem: Engineered > WWTP > Activated sludge > Unclassified | place: Austria... | reverse complement strand
CTCGGTCTGGTTGAGCAGTTGCCCCACGCGGAGGCAGGCGGCCTGCATCAGGCGGCGGAAGTCGGGCAGCGCGCTGATCGAGGCGAGGTCCTGCAGGTCGCGTTCGAGATAGGTGCGCACGTAACCGTCGAACCAGATGGCGCGGTCGGCCGGCGTCGTGAGCTCCAGCGCCGGCGTGGGAAACCCTCCGCGCAACGCGAGCGCCTGCCAGTCCTCGTCGAGGTCGTCCCCAGCCGCCAGCAAGTCGCGCCACTCGTTCTCGGGCGCGGCCAGCAGGTCGTCCCAACGCCCTGCGCTTGCGAGCCCGAGTTGCTCGCGCCGGGTCATGGGCCAGAGCGTGAGGTAGCTCGCGCGGCCGGCCAGCGACTCCGACACCTGCCGCATCAGGAGCAGGTTGGCCGAGCCGGTGAGCAGGAAGCGCCCGGGCCGGCGGTCGCGGTCGATGGCCCGCTTCACCGCCGTGAGCAGGCCCGGCAAACGCTGGACCTCGTCGAGCGTGAGCGGATCGTCGCCTCCCAGCAGGGCCTCGGGGTCGCGGCGCGCCACATCGCGCACGTCGAAGTCGTCCAGCGAGCGGTAGCGCCGGTCGCCCGGCACCAGCTGCTCGACCAGAGTGCTCTTGCCGGTCTGCCGTGCACCGGTGACCACGACAGCAGGCATGACGCGCAGCCGCGCGGCGAGCGCGTCATCCACCAGGCGAGGCAGTATATTCACGACGTGAATGATATCCATTCACGTCGCGGATTGGCAAGCCCGGCGTGCCGCCAGGTTGCCACCGCCGGCTGAACACGCGGCCGCGCTGCCGGTTCGTGAGGTCACCCACGATGCCGGTGCGTTACAGATCCGCCAGCGACTTGTTGACCGCGGCCCGCGTCAGCCGGGTGGCCTTGTCCAGCACGGCGGCGGTGGCGGCCCTGCGCTTGGTTCAGGTGCGAGTAGTCGACGAGGGTCGCCGACGCTTCCATGTCTCCCCGCGCGTTCGAGCGCGTGCGCACGGCACCGCGCGCGCTGCATGCAGCGCGACGTCGGTGCGCGGAAGCCTGCCGCTGCGTCATGTTCTGACGCAGCGGCCCGAGCGCTGCGCTTGACGGATCGCGCCCCGCCTGGAACGCTGGACGGAGTGAGACTGGTGATGCGGGCGCGACGTCTGCTCCACGCCCTGGCGGTTTGTATGCCGCTCGCGCTCATCGGCTCGTGCGGGGGTGCTACCGACTCTGACGAACCGAGCGACGGTGGGCACGACGGCCCGCTCCCCGACGTGGCCCACGAGGCGGCGCACGACGGGGAGGGCGGCGCGGACGCGCCGATCACAGACAGCGCCGACGCCGAAGCCGCAAACGACGGGGATGCACACTGCGCGTGCCCGCCCACCCCTCCGCTGGACGGCGGGGCGTGTTGCACGCCTGGGGGCTGCTCGTACTGCAACGCCGTGAAGTGGGAGCTCATATCGGCCGGGTGCAAGGGGGGAACCTGGATCATCAACATGCAGTCCGACACCCCCTGCGGCGACAACTGAGCGCGGATGCCAAGGGACGCCGTCGCGGACCGACCTGTGCCGATGAAACCGTCCAGCCTGCCCACCAGCGCAGCGCCCGCGGGCTTCGCGACCCGGGCGTTGTTGCTGCTCGCCGCCGAGGGCGCAAGCGTCGCGTTCTTCCTCCGCACCCTGCGCGGCGCGCGCTGGTTGCCGGCGTTCATCGGCCGGAACGAGATCTCGCCTCCGGGCAGAGAGCAGCTGGCAACGTGGGTGCTGGGCGGCGCGGTGGTTCCGGTGGTGGTCGCTGCCCTCGCGCTTGGCTCGGCGTGGAGAAAGGGAGGGCGCGATGCCTTCGCTGCTCGCGCCGAGGGCGCGCTGCAGCTTGCCCGCCTCCTGAGCGTCTCCCTCGTGCTCTGGGCAATCCCGCCAATGATGTCGGTGGCCGCTTGGCGGGACCGCGATCTCGCCTTCCTGATCTGCGCCGCAGCGCTGGTCGTGGGCTTCGAGCGCGCGCTCTGCTGCTCGCTCGGCGCGGCTGAAGACCTCCAGCTCGTTCGGCCCTTGCGTGATGGTGCTCTTCGCGCCTGGTCGCGGGTCAGCGCGCGCGTCCGGTCCGCCGCACCCCACGCCATCGTCGCCACGATGGTCGCCAGCTTCGTTGGTTACATGGGCCACTACACCTGGCTCCAGCACCTGCGGCGGCAAACGTCGGGGTTCGACCTCGGGTACTTCGCCACGTTCTTCTGGAACACGCTGCACGGGCGCCCGTTCTACTGCCCGATCACCCATCCGCGCGCGGGCTCTTACCTGTCCATCCACTTCGAGCCCGCCGTCTACCTACTGGCGCCCCTCTACGCCCTGCGACCCGACGCGTCGACGCTGGTCATCTTGCAATCGGCCTTGCTCGGTCTGTCGGCAGTGCCCTTGTATCTCATCGCGCGTCGCCGCCTCGGCAGCGACTGGCTCGGCGTCGTGGTCGCTGGGGCGTATCTACTCTATCCCCCGCTCCACGCGCCGAACTTCTCCGACTTCCACTTCCTCACGGTCTCGGCCTTCTTCATCCTCTGGGCGGCGTACTTCTTCTTCACGGAGCGCTGGCTCCCGTTCTGGTCGTTCGTGGTCATGGCGCTCATGTGCCGGGAAGACGTGCCCTTCGGAGGCATCGGCGTCGGGCTCGCGCTCATGCTCGGCGGCCGCCGCTGGCGCACCGGCGCCGCGCTCCTCGCGGTCTCGGCCGGCTATCTCGTGGCGGCCAAGTTCGTCCTCATGCCACGCTTCGGTGATGCCTCGTTCGTCTACATCTACGAGAAGCTGGTAGCGCCCGGGGCGGTGGGGTTCCGCGGAGTGATCGTGACGCTCGTCACCAACCCGCTCTTCGTGCTCGCCACGATTCTTCTTCCCGAGAAGATCCCGTTCATTTTGCACGTGTTCTTGCCGCTCGCGTTCCTGCCGCTGCGCGTGCCGCGGCTGTGGCTGCTGCTCTTCCCCGGCGCGTTCGTCACGCTGCTGTCGACCGGCTACCTCCCGGTCGTCGAGATCCGCTTCCAGTACGTCACGCACTTCACGCCCTACGTGTTCATCGCGGCGATCCTGGCCCTGGAGCAGCTGGGCGCAACGCTGGGACGGCCGGCGCGCTGGGCCGCGCTGGGGGCAGTCGCGTTCGGCACGTTCCTGGCCACGCATCAATTCGGCGCGCTGCAGCAGCGCAACTTCAAGTCGGGGGGCGGCCTCGTCCAGTTCGACTTCTCGTCCGCGCACGCCGAGAACCTGCGGAACCTGCGCGAGATCGCCAGGACCATCCCCCCGGATGCCAGCGTCGCCGCGACGGAGCACGACGCCCCACACCTGGCACAGCGCGAGTACCTGTTCACGCTCAAGTACGAGCACCAGGGCGCCGACTACCTCGTCTACGGCTACGATGACCTCGACGTCGGGGCCGCCCGCCGAATCGTCATCGAAGAGCTTTCGGCCGGGCGGTTCGGGTTCCACGCCGAGCGACCCAACTTCGTGGCGCTGCGCCGAGGTGCGCCGACCGACCGGAACCCGGAGCTCCTGCTCCGCCTGCGCCCGTGACCGCCAGCCCCCTCAAACACGAACCCCCCGCCTCTTTCGAGACGAGGGGTTCACATACCGGTACGGAGGAATCGAAACGAACGCGACGGAGAATCAGCCGCCGTTGCGGCGCTGGAACGTGGGCGTGTCCCAGTCGGCATCGGCATCGAGCGAGGCAGGGAAGCTGATGCGCGAGCGGACCTCGGGCATGACGCTCGAGCTGGGCGAGCTGCCGGCTTGCAGGCTGGCGGCCAGCGCTGCCGGGCGGCGCGTCGAGAGCGCGGGCACCAAGTCGGGGTTCATCGCCGGGCGCGCGGTCGAGTGGGCGGCGCGGGACGCCGGCGGAACGCCGAAGCCCTCGCGCAGCGCGTCGCGGACCGAGTCGCGGCGGCTGGGCGCCGTGGCCACCACCCGCGCGGGCTGGGCAATCTCGACCGGAATGTCCACGTCGGCGCGATCGAAGCCGGTGGCGATGACCGTCACCTTGATGGCCTCGCCCATGCTCTCGTCGATGCTGGCGCCGAAGATGATGTTGGCGTCCTCGTGGGCCTGCTCTTGAATCAAGCTGGCCGCCTCTTGGATCTCTTTCATCTTCATGTCCGAGCCGCCAACGATGTTGATCAACACGCCGGTGGCGCCCTCGACGCTGATGTTGTCGAGCAGCGGCGAGGTGATGGCGTGCTCGGCAGCCAGGCGCGCGCGGCCCTCGCCCTTGGCGCAGCCCGTGCCCATCAGCGCGCGGCCCATGTTGTTCATCACCGTGCGCACGTCGGCAAAGTCCACGTTCACGATGCCGTCTTGCGTGATCAGGTCGCTGATCCCCTTCACGGCCTGGAACAAGACCTCGTCGGCCTTGCGGAAGGCGTCGACGAAGGTCAGCTCTTCGTCGGCCAGGGTCATCAGCTTCTCGTTGGGGATGGTGATCAGCGTGTCCACGTGATCGTTCAGCGCCGCGATGCCCGACTCGGCCTGGCGCGCGCGCTTCTTGCCCTCGAAGACGAAGGGCTTGGTCACCACGCCCACCGTCAGCGCGCCCAGCTCGCGGGCGATCTGCGCGATGATCGGCGCGGCGCCGGTGCCCGTGCCGCCGCCCATGCCGGCGGTGATGAACACCATGTCGGCGCCTTCCAGCACCTCTTTGATGCGGTTGACGTCCTCCAGCGCCGCCTTGCGGCCACGCTCGGGGTCGGCGCCCGCGCCCAGACCGCGCGTCAGGTTGGCGCCGATCGAGATCTTGTTGGCGGCGGCGTTGCTGCCCAGAGCCTGGGCGTCGGTGTTCACACTGATGAACTCCACCCCCTCGAGGCCGAAGTGGATCATCGTGTTGACTGCGTTGCCGCCCGAACCGCCCACCCCGATCACCTTGATACGGGCCTGGTACGCCTGGGTCTCGTCGGCAAACTCGATCGAGAACGTCATCTTCCTCATCCTCCCGGTGCGGCCATTGCCGCTATTCCCTTGTGACTCGAGCTCCGGGGCCTGCCTTCCCCTGGGTGGAGCCTTCGTCGTTCGCTGTTCGTCCGTGTTCGTTGTCGCTACTGACTGTCGTTTCTCGGATGCCGCTCAGAACGCCGCCCTGATCCAGCTCCAGAGTCCACTCTTCTGCTTCGGGGCCGCCTCGCTCGGCAAGGCCACCTGCTCCACCGAAACCAGCCCGCCCCGCGGGCAAGCGTCGGCCAGCTGCTGCGCGCCATAGCGCACCAGCCCGACGCCGGTGGCGTACTGCGGCCCCTGCACCAGCTGCACGATGCCGCGCACCCCGACCGGAAAGCCCAGCCGCACCGGCATGCCGAGGATCTCTTCGGCGCACTCGACCATGCCCTCCATCAGCGCCGCACCGCCGGTGAGCACGCAGCCGCTGGACACCTGCTCGAGCAGGCCCGTCTCTTCGATGCGGCGGCGCGCCTCGCTGAAGATCTCTTCCACGCGAGGCTCGATGATGTCGCTGAGCAGGCGGCGGGCCGCGCGGCGCGGACCGTGGCCACCCACCCCGGGCACCTCGATCTCTTCGTCGTCGTTGACCATGCGCCCGAGCGCGCAGCCATAGTTGCGCTTGAGGCGCTCGGCCTCGGCCATCGGCGTGCGCAGCCCGGCGGCCACGTCGCTGGTGATGTTGTTGCCGCCCGCCGGGATCACCGACACGTGGGCCACCCCGCCGTCGGCGAACAGGATCAGATCGGTGGTGCCGCCGCCGATGTCGATGACCGCGACGCCGATCTCTTTCTCGTCCTCCGAGACCACGGCGTCGGCGCTGGCCAGCGGCTCGAGCACCACGTCGGCCACCTGCAGGTTGCAGCGCTCGACGCAGCGCACCACGTTCTGCACGCAGCTGGTGGCTGCCGTCACCAGGTTGCAGCGCACCTGCAGGCGCACGCCGCTCATCCCGATCGGGTCGCGGATGCCGTCCTGGTTGTCGACCACGTACTCGCGGGGAAGCGCGTGCAAGATCATGCGATCTGCGTCCACCGGGATGGCCCGGGCGCCTTCGAGCACGCGCTCGAGATCGCCCCGGGTCACCTCGCGCCCGCTGATCGCGCACACGCCGTCCGACATGTGGCTGCGGATGTGGGACCCGGCGATGCCGGCGTAGACCGTGCGGATCTCGACGCCCGCCATGGTCTGGGCCGCGTCGATGGCCTCGCGGATCGAGCGCACCGTCCACTCGATGTTGCTGATCACGCCCTTGCGCAGGCCGCGGCACGGCACGTTGCCAACACCCAGAATGGTGATGCCGTCGGCGTCGACTTCGCCGACGACGGCGCTGACCTTGGTCGACCCGAGGTCGAGTCCCACCACGATTTCGGGGGTGGACAGGGCGGCGTAGCTCATCGTTCTCCTCACGCCTCCGACCGCGCCTTTTTCCAGGGCTTCGGAGCAGGGCCGACGCTGCCAGAGGCCCCCCCACCGGGCCAACTTTTCACGAGGGATTCCGGGACAGTCCCAGATCCGGAAAGTTGCCCGCTCATCGCATCCTCACCACCACCCGCTCGGGGTGGGCCACGTTGTCGGCGAACACGATGCCGGGCACCCGGCCCTTTTTCTCCATCTGCCCGATCACGCGCTCGGCCATCAGCAGCTTCTTGCGCCAGGGCCCCTTGCCGACGTGCACCGTGATGCCCGCCTTGCCCACCGTCAGGCTGACGTCGCCGCCGGGGGCCAAGTGCACCTCTTGCATCGGGTGCACCCGGCTCATCGGGATGCGCTCCCAGTGCCGGACGATCTCCAGACCCAGGGCAATGCGCTCGACCGCCCGTGCGCGGTCGCGGGCCAGATCTTCGGCGGTCACCCCGGTCAGCACCGGCAGGTCGAAGGGGTCGCCCTCTTCCACCGGCTTGAACGGCTCACCGCTCTTGGTGACCAGGTAGAGGCGGTCGCCGATGGACGCCAGTGCGCCCGCCTCGCGCTCTTCCAGCTCGATGCTGACCGTGCTGGGCAGCGCGCGGGTGACCTTCACCTGCTTCACCCAGGGGTCCGACAGCAGCTTCTGCTCGACCTGGTTGGTGTCGACCGCGAATACGTTGTCCCCGCGCTTGATGCCCGCCACCTGGGCGATCTGGTCTTCGGTCTTGCGCTTGCCGCCCTTGACCTCGATCTGCCGCACGGCGAAGCGCGGCGAGGTGAGCGCGTAGCGGTGCGCGCCCCACGCCACCAGCACCGACGCGCCCACCACCAAGAGCACGCCAAGACCCAGCTTGGTCAGCGACCAGGCGGTGCGGAAGAACCCCGGCCCCTCGGGCGGCGGCTCGCTCACCCCGCCCTGCGCGCGGCGCCCCCGGGCGTTCTTCGCTGCCACCGGCCCGGGCTTCGGGCTCTCGCTCTCGACGAACGCGCTCTCGTCCGGCGCAGAGACCGCGGCCCCATGCTTCTTCGCGCTCACGCCTGGCTCCCTTCACCGAACCGCGCGCGGAGGCCGTCGGCCACCAGCGGCAGGATCTTGTTGATGTCACCCGCGCCGAGCGCGATCACCACGTCGCCAGGCTGCGCCTCTTGGATCAGGGCGTCGGCGATGGCGCGCTTTTCGCCCACGTGTCGCACCGAGTGATGGCCGTGCTCGCGAATGGCGTCCACCAGCGCTTCGGCGCTGATGCCGGCGATGGGCTTCTCACCCGCTGCGTAGATGTCGGCGATGATCACCGAGTCGGCGACGTTGAACGCCCGCGTGAACTCGTCGAACGAGTGCTGCGTGCGGCTGTAGCGGTGGGGCTGAAAGGCCACCAGCACCCGCTGATCGAACACCTTGCGGGCCGCCTCGAGCGTGGCCATCACCTCGGCCGGGTGGTGACCGTAGTCGTCGACCAGCGTCACGCCGCCGATCTCGTGGGTGACGGTGAAGCGCCGGGCCACGCCGTGAAAGCCCGCCAGCGCGCTCTTCATCACGTCCAGCGGCACCTCGAGCTCGTCGGCCACGGCGATGGTGGCCAGCGTGTTGAGCACGTTGTGTTGCCCCGGCATTCGCACCGAGAACTCGCCCAGCGGTTGGCCCTTTCGGCTGACGAAGAAGCTGGTGGTCAAGCCCGAGTGCCGCACGTTGCGCGCGCAGTAGTCGGCCTGGGGCGAGAGGCCGTAGGTCACGTGACGGTGGCGAATGCGCGGCAAGATGTCCTGCACGTGCGGGTGGTCCAGGCACAGCACGCTGAGGCCGTAGAACGGCACCCGCTCGGCGAACTCGACGAACGCGGTCTTGACCCGCTCGTGGGTGCCGTAGAAGTCCAGGTGCTCGGCGTCGATGTTGGTGATCACCGCGATGGTCGGCGTGAGCCGCAAGAACGAGCCGTCGCTCTCGTCGGCCTCGGCCACCAGCAGGTCCCCTGCCCCGAGCCGCGCGTTCGAGCCCAGCGCCGCCATGCGCCCGCCCACCACCACGGTCGGGTCGAAGCCCGCGTCGCGCAGCACCGTTGCCACCAGCGAGGTGGTGGTGGTCTTGCCGTGGCTGCCGGCGATGGCCACGCCGTACTTGAGGCGCATCAACTCGGCCAGCATCTCGGCGCGGGCAATGATCGGGATCCCCAGCCGCGCGGCCTCGCGCATCTCGGCGTTGTCGGCCCCGATGGCGCTCGAGAAGACCACCACGTCAGCCCCGCGCACGTTCTCTGCGAGATGCCCGACGTCGATCCTCACGCCCAGCCGCTTCAGCCGGTTGGTGTTCTCGCCCTCTTTCATGTCCGAGCCCGACACGTCGAACTCGAGGGTGCGCAGGATCTCGGCCAGCCCGGACATCCCGATGCCGCCGACTCCGATGAAGTGCACGTGCCGGACGCGGCCCCTAAACATGAGCGCCTCCTGTCGCGTGTAGGCTTCTGTTCTGACCGGAGGCGTCCCTGCGGGCCGCACTTGGATTTCTTGTTTGGCGTCGGGGTGACTTGGGCGCCTCGCGACTCTGGCGTTCTGAAAGAAGCCATGCGCCCGCTCCGCCGGGTGCCTCGTGGGTCGTCGCTGCTCGGGGCGATCGTGATCGGATCATGGCAAGGACTTCAGAGGGCGTTCCAGTCTCGCGCCGCGTTCGCGGCGCTCGACGAGAGTTCCCTGACAGGTTCCGAGAACGAGAGCGCTCGCGCCGCTTCCGCGGCGCTTGCGGAGAGCCGGAGGCGAGAGGAGAGCGCTCGCGGCCGAAGACGGCCGCTTGCGGAGAGCCGGCAGGGAGAACAGAGGGGCGAGAGATCCGGTTCATCCCGCCACCTCGGCCAGCCTGGGTGCGCCGTCGTCGGGTGCTTCCTGCTTGCGCTGCGGCTCGGTCGTGCCGGCGGCCTCGAGCGCGAGCCCCGCCAGGCGGAGCAGATCCCTCGCGATCTCGGCGGCCGCGTGGGGCTTTCCCCACTGCTCGGCAGCCGCCGCCATCTGCTCGAGCAGCCCCGGCTCCGTCGCCAGGCGCTCGACCTCGGCCGCGATCGTCTCGACCGTCGCTCCCTGGGCGGCGATCGAGACCGCCGCGCCGGCGCGGGCCAGCGTCTCGGCGTTGTGTCGCTGGTGATCGCCCGCCGCGTACGGATACGGCACGAACAGCGCGGGGCGCCCCACCGCCGCGATCTCGCTGACCGCGCTCGCACCTGCGCGGCTGATGACCAGGTTCGCCGCACCGAGCGCCGCGGGGACGTCTTGGATGAACGGCACCACTTTCCAGTCGAAGCGTGCGCCGAGCTTCTCGTAGGTCGCCCGCACGCCGTCGGCGTGCGCGGCACCGCACTGATGCGTGACCCTGAGCTTCGCGCCCACCCGACCCAGCGCCGCCGGAACCGTCTCGTTCAGCGACTTGGCGCCCTGGCTGCCACCGAGCACCAACACCTCGAGCCCGTCGCCGGGCCGCCGGAAGGGTCTGGGCTCGAAGCCGCCACGGATCGGCACCCCGGTGGTCAGCGCCGTCCCACCACCAAAGTGCCGGCCGGCCTGCGGGAAGGCCACGTACGCGCGCTGCACCAGCGGCACCGTCAGGCGGTTGGCCAGCCCCATCACGCTGTTCGGCTCGATCAGCGCCAGCGGGATCTTCTTCAGGCGCGCGGCGAGGGAGATCGGGCCCGCCGCGTAGCCGCCGATGCTGAGCACCGCCCGCGGCGCGTGCCGCTCGAGCAGCGCTCTGGACTCGGGAATGCTCATCATTGCGCGCCACACCCCGCGCACCGCGCCGCCCAGACCCCCGCCACGGATCGGCGACACCTTCACCAGCTCGAGCGCGTACCCGCGCTCGGGCACCAGCTTCACCTCCATGCCGCGCTCGGTGCCCACGAACACCAGGTTCACCTCGGGCGCCAGCGTCGAGAGCGCATCGGCCACGGCGATCAACGGGAAGACGTGACCGCCCGTCCCGCCGCCCGCGAGCAGCACCGTCGGGCGGCTCATGACATCACCTCTTGCGGCCTTTCGGCGCGGCTGCGGCGCGGCTGGGTGGCCTCTTCGGCGAAGCCCGCCTCGCTCACCAGCATGGCGCTGGCCTCGGGCTTCGGCCCGCGCGGCTCGGCCACCCGCTGATTTTCCGACCCCTCGCGGGGCCGAGTCACGTTCAGCAAGATGCCCATCGCCGCGGCGCTGACCAAGAGCGACGAGCCGCCGTAGCTCACGAACGGCAGGGTCAGCCCCTTGGTGGGCAGCACCGCCATGGCAACAGCCAGGTTCGCCACCGCCTGAATGCCGAACAGCATCGAGATCCCGAAGGCGATGTACGAGCCGTAGTCGTCTTGGGCGAGCAGCGCCGCGCGCACGCCGCGCACCACGATGAACAAGTACGTGGCCGCCAGCCCCAGCACGCCGATGAAGCCCAGCTCTTCGCCGATGATGGCCGAGATGAAGTCGGTGTGCGCTTCGGGCAAGTACAAGACCTGCAGCCCCTTGCCGAGGCCCAGGCCGCCGACCTGCCCCGAGCCGAAGCTCATCACCGACTGGAAGGGCTGATACGCTAGATCTTGCCGATGCTCGCTCATGTTGAACCAGGCGAGCATGCGGTCCCAGCGATAGCTGGTGAAGCGCACCAGCCAGACCGCCGCCAGACCGCCGATCATGGCGACCCCCAGCAGATAGCCGACCCGCGCGCCCGCCACGAAGAGGAGCGTGAAGGTCAAGAACAGCAGCACCACAGCGCCGCCGAAGTCGGGTTGCTTGAGACAGAGCAGCATCAACGCGCCCGCCATCAGCAGGTGCGGCAGCATCCCGACGGAGAAGGTCTTCATCTGCTCGCGCTTCTTCTCGAGCGAGTACGCCAGCCAGAGGATCAGCGCGAGCTTGGCGGCCTCGGAGGGCTGCACGTGGATCGGCCCCAGCCGCAGCCAGCGCGTTGCGCCGCCGCCGGTGTGGCCCAGGCCGATCACCGCCAGCACCAGCAGCACGAACACGCTACCCAAGACCGGATAGGTCAGGGGGCGCAGCCGCCGATAGTCGATGCGCGAGGTGACCCAGATCACCGCCAGCGCAGCGCCGCCGAACATCGCCTGCCGCTTGAGGAAGTACTGCGCGTCGCGGAAGACGACCGTCGCCTCGATGACGCTGGCGCTGTAGACCATCACCACGCCGAAGCCGATCAACGCGACCACGATGGCCGCCAGCACCGGATCCACCGGACCCATGCGCTGGGTGGGCGACAGCCACTTCTTCACCAGGCTCATGCGCGTGCCTCCTCGCCGCCGAGGGCGCTCACCGCCGCGGCGAAGCGGTTCCCGCGATCGACGTAGTCCCGGAACATGTCGTAGCTGGAGCAGGCGGGGGACAGCAGCACCGCGTCGCCGGGCTTCGCCAGCCCCAGCGCGACTTGCACCGCCTCTTCCATGCTGCCGGCGCGCGCCACCGGCAGCCGCTCGCCCACCGCCTGGGCGATGCGCTCGGCCGCCTCACCGATCACCACCACGGCGCGCCCCTTCTCCGCCAGCGCCTCGGCCAGCGGCTCGTAGCTCCCCAGCTTGTCGCGACCGCCGGCGATCAGCACGGCGCGCTCTTCTTCCAGCCCGCGCAGAGCGGTCACCGCCGCGCCCACGTTGGTCCCCTTCGAGTCGTCGTAGAAGCGCACGCCAAACGCCTCGCGGACCAGGGCCATGCGGTGGTGCAGCGGGTGGAAGCCGCGAAGGCCGGCCTCGATGGCCGAGCGCCCGAGGCCGAGCGCACGCACCGCGGCGATGGCCGCCGCAGCGTTCTCGAGGTTGTGGCGACCGTGCAGATCGACGCCCTCGAGCGAGAAGACCTCGCCGCTGGCGCGCTCGACCACGCTGCGGCCATGCACGACGTAATCGCCACCCTGGCCGAAGCTCGCGAGCTTCGCGCGGCCCCGGCGGGCTTGTTTCTCACACGCCGGGTCGCCCTGCGGCACCACCGCCACGTCGCCCTCGATCTGATTGACGAAGGCGTTGCCCTTGGCGGTCGCGTATTCGTCGAAGCTGGCGTAGCGGTCCAGGTGGTCTTCGCTGATGTTGAGCAGCACGCTCACCTTGGGGTGGAACGACGGCGCGTGCTCGAGCTGGAAGCTCGAGACCTCGAACACCACCACGTCCAGCGGTTGGTCCGCGGCCTCGCACGCCGGGGTGCCGAGGTTCGCGCCGGCGAAGATGCGCTGGCCCCCCGCCCGCAGCATGTCGGCGCACAAGGTGGTGGTGGTGCTCTTGCCGTTGGTGCCCCCCACGGCCAAGATCGGTGCGGTCACGCAGCGCGCCGCCAGCTCCATCTCGCCGATCACCGGCGCCGTGGCGTGCGCCAGCTGGGGCAAGGGCGGAACCCCGGGCGAGAGCACGATCAGATCTGCCCGCGCGAAGTCGACGCCCGCGTGGCCGCCCAGGCACAGCTCGACCCCCAGCTGGCCCAGCTCGCGGGGCAGCTTCTCGGCCGGGGCAGCGTCGGTCCCCAGCACGCGCGCACCGCGGCGCAGGCAGAGGCGCGCGGCCGCGACGCCGCTCTTGCCCAGCCCCACCACGATCACGCGCTTGTTCGAGAGGTCCATGGCCATCACCTCAGCTTGAGCGAGCTCAGCGACACCAGCGCCAGCAGAATGGAGATGATCCAGAAGCGAACGATGATGCGGGGCTCGGGCCAACCCTTCTTCTCGAAGTGGTGGTGAATGGGCGCCATCAAGAAGATGCGCTTCTTGAACAGCTTGAAGCTGGCCACCTGCGTGATCACGCTGACCGCCTCGACCACGAAGATGCCGCCGAGCAAGATGCTGAGCAGCTCGTTCTTGGTGAGCACCGCCAGCATGCCGAGCCCGCCGCCCAGCGACAGCGAGCCCACGTCCCCCATGAAGACCTGCGCCGGATAGGTGTTGTACCAGAGGAAGCCGATGCCGGCGCCGATCACCGCCGCTCCGAACACCGCGAGCTCGGTCATCTCGGGGATGCCGGCGATGTGCAGATAGGTCGCCAGCGGGCGCCCGAACAGCACCGAGCCGGCGATGTACGCCCACACCACGTAGGTGCCGGCGTTGATCATCACCGGGCCGATGGCGAGACCGTCGAGCCCGTCGGTGAGGTTCACGGCATTGCTGGTGCCGACCACCACCAAGAGCGCGAACGCGAAGTAGAACCAGAGCGGCAGATCGACGGGGTGCTTGTCGAAGGCCAAGAACGGAATAGCCAGCCGGCCGCGCAGCGCCAGCCACTCGGGCGAGAGCTTGCCCGTGCCCAAGAACAGATAGCCCACGGCGCCGCCACCGATCAGGAACTGCCCCAAGAGCTTGTACCGACCGGGCAGCCCCTTGGAGCTCTTGCCCTCGATCTTCAGGCGATCGTCCAGGTAGCCGATGGCGCCGTAGCCCGCGGTGACGGCGGTGGTGGCCAGCACGAACACGTTCTTCACGTCGGCCCAGAGCGCGGTGGGCACCAGCACCGCCAGCAAGATCAGGGCGCCGCCCATGGTGGGCGTTCCGGCCTTGATCTTGTGCGATTCGGGACCCTCGGCACGGATCACCTGCCCGATCTGCTTGGTCTGCAGCGTGCGGATGAACCACGGCGCCAGGAAGAAGCACATCATCATGGCGGTGATGGTGGCCATGATGGCGCGGAAGGGCGTGTAGCGAAGCACGTTGAGCGCGCCGGCCCAGCCGTACTCGAGCGACAGCGGATAGAGCAGCTCGTAGATCACGCTGCCCTGCCCTTCGCCCGCACCAGGCCCTCGACCACTCGCTCGGCGCGCACCCCGCGCGACGCCTTGACCAGCACCACGTCGCCCGCGCGGAGCACCGCCAGCACGAGAGCGAGGGCTTCGTCGGCGTCCTTGGCGAAGGTGCAGCCCGCCGCGCTCGCCAGGTGCTCTGCGTCACCCCCCACGGCGATCAGCCCGTCCGCGCCCAGGGTTGCCAGGGCCCTGCCCAGCTCGCGATGTTCGTTCACGCTCAGCGGTCCCAGCTCGCGCATCTCGCCGACCACGAGCAGAAGACGCGCACCACGGCGCTGCGCAATTTCCCGGGCCGTCTGAGCCGAGCTGAGCACGCTGGCGGGGTTGGCGTTGTAGCTGTCGTCCACCACCACGCTGCCGTCCGAGAGCTCGATCGGACACAGACGCTGAGCCTCGCCGGCGCCGAGGGCCGCGAGCCCGCCCTCGATCACCTCGGCGGGCAGCGGCCCGCCGACCACGCGCTCGGTGACCGCCAGCGCTGCCGCCAGCGCCAGCGCCCCCGGAGCGCCGAGCAGCCCGGTCACTACCCGCACCGGCCCCCCGGCAGGCCGCGCGATCTCGACTCGCGAGCGGTGCAGATCGAGCGGCTCGCGGGCGACCACGCGATAGTCCGCCCCCGCGCCGGAGCCGTAACGGATCTTGTGCGCCGCCGGCGACGCGGCCAGGCGCCTTGCCACCCGGACGTCGTCGGCATTGCCGATGGCGGTGGCAGCCGGGCCCAGCAGATCGAAGAGCGCGCCCTCTTCGGCGTCGATCGCATCCAGGTCCCCGATGCCTTCCGAGTGCTCGATGGCCACCAGCGTGAGCACCGCCACGTCGGGCTCGGCGACGCGCGTCAGGCGGGCCACCTCGCCGGTCTGGTTGGTCCCCAGCTCGACCACGCACACCGCGTGGGCGTCGGTGAGACCGAGCAGCACCATCGGTGCGCCCACCAGGTTGTTCAGGTTGCCGCGCTCGAAGTGCACCGCACCCGGACGCGCCGCAGCCAAGAGCGCCGCGATCGCGCCCTTGGTGGTGGTCTTGCCCGCCGAGCCGCCGACCGCGACCACCGTCTTGCCCCAGCGGCGACGGTGAAAGCGCGCCAGGGCGCCGAGCGCCTCGGTGGTGTCGGCGACCCGCACGGCGGACGACCCGGCCGGCAGCTCGACCTCGCGGCTCACCACCACGGCGTGTGCCCCGCGCGAAAGCACGTCGCTGGCGTAGGCATGCCCATCGAAGCGCTCGCCGGTGAGCGCGACGAACAGCTTGCCCTGCACCTCGGCGCGCGAATCGGTGGTGACGCCGCCGACGCTGGCGTGGCCGCCGGTCTGCGCGAACCCGCCGGTGGCGCGCGCGATCTCGTCGAGCGAGAAGCGCGCTTGGTTGTCCGGGATCGGCGTGGCCATCAGACCGCCCCTCTGCCGCGGCGCAGTGAAAGCGCGCGCCGGGCCTCGACGCGGTCGTCGAAGCTGCGCCGCTCGCTGCCCACGATCTGGTAGGGCTCGTGCCCCTTGCCCGCGATCAGCACCACGTCGCCGGGGGCGGCGCCGTGCACCGCGTGCTCGATGGCCCGGGCGCGGTCCAGCTCGATCTCGTAGGGAATGCCGTGCGGGGCGAGGCCGGGAACGATGTCCGCCGCGATGGCGCTCGGCACCTCGGAGCGCGGGTTGTCGTTGGTCACGATGGCCCGGTGCGCCAGTCGCCCCACCGCGTCGCCCATCTTGGGGCGCTTGGCGCGATCGCGATCGCCACCGCAGCCGAACACGCAGATCACCTGGCCACCGGTCAGCGATCGGCAGGTCTCGAGGGCGCGCTCGAGGGCGTCCGGGGTGTGGGCATAGTCCACCAGCACCAGCAGGTCGTCGCCGGGCGTGTCGCAGCGCTCGAGGCGACCCGGCACCGCCGGAGCCGAGTCGAGCCCCCGCGCGGCGCGCTCGACGTCGAGCCCCAGGCCTTCGAGCACGGCCAGAGCCGCCAGCAGGTTGTCCAGATTGTGCGCGCCCACCAGGCGGCTCTCGATCGCCACCTGGCGCGAGGGCAGGCGCACCGTCCCCCGGATGCCGCGGGCGTCGAGCGTCACCTGCACCGGGCAGACGTCGGCAGCGCCGGGGCGCTTGCTGACCCTGAGCACCGGCGCGGTCGCCCGCGCGGCCACGGTCGCGCCGAAGGGGTCGTCCACGTTGACGATGGCGACCCGCGGCGACAGCTCGGTGAACAGCCGCAGCTTGGCCGCGGCATACGCGTCCATGCTGCCATGGAAGTCCAGGTGGTCCTGGGTCAGGTTGGTGAAGACCGCCGCCGCGAAGGTCAGCGCCTCGACCCGGCACAGGCTGAGCGCGTGGCTCGACGCTTCCATCACCAGATGGGTTCCGCCGGCGTCGCGCACGCGCGCAACGAGCCGCGTGACCTCGTCCGCTTCCGGCGTGGTCAGCGACGAGTCGACCACGTCGCCCTCGAACGCGAAGCCCAGCGTCCCCAGCCGCCCTGCGCGCCCGCCGGCAGCCGAGATCGCCCCCGCGGTCAGGTAGCTGGTGGTGGTCTTGCCGTTGGTGCCGGTGATGCCCACCACGCCGATGGCGCGAGACGGGTGCTGGTGCACCGCTTCGGCGGCAAAGGCCACGGCACGGCGCACGTCGCTCACCTCGATCACCGGCACGCCGACGTCGGGCAGGGCGCTGCCGCGCTCGACCATCACCGCCACGGCGCCCCGCGAGATCGCGTCGCGCGCGAAGCTGGCGCCGTCCACCTGGCCGCCGGCGCGCGCGGCAAACAGGTCGCCCGCCGCCACCCGACGCGAATCCTGGCGAACGTCCAGCACGCGCACGCCGGCATCACCGCGCACCCGCGCCCCGAGCGCGGCCAGCTCTGCGGCCAGCTCGCCGAGGGTCAGTCCGAGTGCGGGGGTGCTGGGGATCATCTGCGCCTGGGTCATGAAGCGGGCTCGAACACGAGGGTGATGCTCGCGCCTTTGTCGACCACGCCCCCGGGCGGCGGCTCTTGCTTGGCCACCAGGCCCGTGCCGGACACGCGCGGCTCGACGCCGAGCTCGAGGGCCTGACGGACGGCCGCGCGCGCGGGCCAGCCGGTCATGTCGGGAACGCGGACCTTGCCCGCCGGCACCGGGCCGCCCTGGGCCACCCCCTCTTGCACCGCCGGCTTCTTGCCCTGGGCGACGCGCAGCATGTCGTAGGCCGCGTTTGCGCGGTCGGGCTTCGCGCCCAGATCGGCCACGTCGACGCGCTCGACCGCGGCCCCGCTCAGGCCCTTGTACTTGAGCGCCGCCTGGGCCACCCGACGGAAGATCGGTGCCGCCACGGCGCCACCGGCGTGCTCGACCATGGGTTCGTCCACGATCACGCTGATCGCCACCACGGGCTTCTTGGCCGGTACGTATCCCACGAAGCTGGCCATGTACTTGTCGAGGGAGTAACGCCCGGTGGCCGGATCCGTCTTCTGGGCGGTGGCCGTCTTGCCGGCCACTTGATAGCCGTCGATGGCCGCTTCGAGACCGGTACCCTCGCCCTCGGTCACCGAGACGAGCAGCTCGGTGATGGTCTGCGCGATGCGCTTCTGGATCACGCGACGTCGCACCTTCGGCGTGGCCTCGCGCACCACGTCGCCCGTCGCGGTGGTGACGCGCTTGATCAGGATCGGATCCATCAGCTCGCCCCCGTTGGCGATGGCTGCCGCCGCCATGGCCATCTGCAGGTTGGTGACGCTGATGCCCTGGCCGAACGAGGCGGCCGCAGTCTCGACCTGCACCCAGGGCCGCCCGCGCGGCCGCAGCGTGCCGCTGGATTCGCCGGGCAGCGGCACGCCCGCCTCTTGTCCGAAGCCGAAGCGCAGCAGGGCCTCGTACAGCTTGTCGCCACCGAGCCCCAGCCCGACCTTCGCCGAGCAGATGTTGGACGACACCGCCAGCACCTGCGCCACGGTCAACCACCCCGACGGGTGGGTGTCGCGGATCACGACGTTGTCGACGGGCATCATGCCCTTCTCGCAGAACAGCTTCTGATCGGGGGTGATCACGCCGGCCGATAGCCCCGCCGCGATGGTGAACATCTTGATGGTCGACCCCGGCTCGAACACGTCGTTGATGCCGCGGTCGCGACGCTGCGTGGGCTCGCTGTCGCCGTAGTCGTTGGGGTTGTAGCCAGGCCAGCTGGCCGCAGCCAGGATCTCGCCGGTCCACGGGTCGACCACGATCACGCTGCCGCCGGCCGCCTCGAAGGTGCGGGCGGCATTCGCCAGCTCGCGCTCGGCGGTGAACTGGATGCCCTGATCGAGCGTCAGCTCGACGTTGTGCCCGGCCAAGGCCTGCTCGTCTTGGATGCCGTCGGCAAACAGCAGGCGCCCCGAGCGATCGCGCAACCCGCGCAGCTGCTCGACGTGGCCCTTCAGCTCCTGGTTCATGCTGAACTCGAAGCCGTCCTTGCCTTCGCCGTCGGGGGCAACGAAGCCCAGCATGGGTCCCGCCAGCTCGCGGCGCGGGTAATAGCGACGCCCTTCGCCCTCGACCACCAGGCCGCGCACGGGCTTGCCACCGGGCGCGTCTTTGCTGCCCAGGGCGCGCACCTTCTCGGCCTCGTCGGCGCTGATCTGGCGCTTCAGCCAGGTGAAGCGCCGCTTCTGCAAGATCTTGCGCTCGATCTGCGCCGGATCCAGCCCCAGGGCCTGCGCGATGCGATTGGCCGCGTCGCGGGCCACCACCGGGATCTGCTGCGCCGGCACGTTGCGCAAGAGCTCGACGGCGTCCAGGCTGACGCTCGGCACCTCGACGCTCACGGCGAGCGCGTTCTTGTTACGGTCGTAGATGGTGCCGCGCTTGGGCGCCACGTGCAGCCGCCGCTGGCGCTGCTTCTCGGCCAGCTCGCGCCACTCGGCGCCTTGGCCGACCATCAGGTCGTAGCCCGACGACACGACCACACCCAGGCCGAGCGCCAGAAGTCCGCACAGCATCCCCATGCGAAGGCGGATCCAGCGGCCACGGGGCGAATCGAGGCTGCTCACTCGTTCGGCTCCTCCCACTCTGGGGCGGGGGGCGGCGCCGGCGGCGCAGCGCCGGGGGCGGTCGGGGTGCCGGTTGGCTGCACGGCGGCGGGGCGCGTGTCTTCTTGCGCCGCCTCGTCGGTGGGCGCCGAAGCCTTCGGTGCGTGCTCGTCGTCGTCCACCGGCTGCACGCCGGCGGGCACGATGCGATCCGGCGTCGGCTCGCTCATCCCCAAGAGCGAGCGCGCCACCATGTCGACGCGCTCGGGGGTCTTGTGGCTGGCCAGCTCGAGCTCGAGCACCCGCTTCACCTCGCGCAGCCGAGCGACGCGGGCGTGGGCGCGGCCGAGCTCGTAGCCCAGCTCCACGCTGCGGACCCGCAAGCCCAGGTACAGCACGAACGCGGCGGTGGCGGCCAGCACCGCCAGCGTCCACAGCGTCAGGAACGGGTTCCGGCGGCTCTTCACGCGGACACCTCTGCCACGCGGCGCGCGGCGCGCAGCTTGGCGCTGCGGGCCCGCGGGTTCTCGGAGCGCTCGTCCTCGTCCGCCACGATCGGCTTGTTGTGCAGCCGCTCCCAGCGCTCGCGCTCCAAGAAGGCGCGCTTGACCAGTCGATCTTCCAGCGAGTGGAAGCTGATGATCGCCGCCACGCCGCCGGGTGCGAGCAGGTCGGGCAGCACGTCCAGCAAGCTGCGCAGCTCGTCGAGCTCGCGGTTCACAGCGATGCGCAGGGCCTGAAAGGTGCGCGTCGCCGGATCGATGCCGCCCACGCGACGCGGGCCCACGGCGCGAACCACGGCGCGGCGCAGGTCGAGCGTGGTCTCGAGCTCGCCGGCGGCCAGCGCCTGCTTGATGCACGCGGCCACGCGGCGCGATCGTCGCTCTTCACCCAGCTGATAGATGATGTCCGCCAGCTCGTCCTGGCTCACGCGATGAATCAGCTCGCGGGCGGTCTCGCCGGCGGTGGGGTCCATGCGCATGTCCAGCGGCCCCTCGTTGCGGAAGCTCATGCCGCGCTCGCGGTCGGCCAGCTGCTGCGAGCTGATGCCCAGGTCGGCGAGCACCCCCTGCACAGGCCCCAGCTCGCCAGAGCGGAGCCAATCCGAGACGCCGCTGAAGGCGCAGTGCACCACCATCGCGCGCTCGCCAAAACGCGCCAGCCGGCGGGCCGCGGCCTCGACCGCCACCGGGTCGCGATCGAAGGCGATCACCCGGGCGTTCTGCGCCGTTTCCAGGATCGCCGCGGCGTGGCCACCGCCACCGGCGGTGACGTCGAGAAACAGGCCGCCGCGCTCGGGCGACAGCACGCGCACGACTTCCTTCGCCAGGACCGTGACGTGCTCGAAGCTCGGCGTGTCGTCGCTCGTCGTTGCCACGATCGTCATACCCGGATCTGCTCCATCACCGCCCGCTCGAGCGCCACGCGCTCGTCGTCGGAAAGCGTGAGCTCCGCTTCCCACTTCTCCTTCGCCCACAGCTCCACCGTCCGGCCCATTCCGGCCCAGAGCACGTCCTTGGCCAGCGCCACGCGCTCACGCAGCGCCGGGGGCACCAGCACGCGACCGGCCTTGTCCAGCTCGCACTCGAGCGCGGCCGACACGTACAGCCGGCGGAAGCGCACGATGTTGGGATCGAAGCTGGGCAGCCCCGCGATCTTCTCCTCGAGCTCTTCCCACCCGCGCATCGGGTAAAGGTGCAGGCAGGGGTCGAACAGCGCCGGGGTCAGGATGAAGCGCGCGTCGCCTTGCGCGACCAGTCCGTCACGGAATCGCGCCGGCAGGCTGACCCTGCCCTTGGCGTCGATCGTGTGAGCGAACTGTCCGCGGAACATCCTCTGCTGCCACCTAACGGGCGAAGCCAACACTTCGCCCCACTTTTTCCCACTGACGGTGGGGCGAAACTAGAGGGCGCGACCTCCCCTGTCAACAAGTCGGCCAAGAAGAATCTCAAGGATTCCGCACACCTATGTGGATACACTCTCCCTACATGCTCGCACGTACAGTGCTGGGCGGGAGCGAGCTGTGGAAAACCACCCACGGGGCCGCGTCCCGAGGGCAACTTTAGGGTTGCTCAAATGCCCTGGTCTTTCCTAGGTTTGCCGCCCCGAACCCGGGCGGCACACCTGCTGCACTGCTTCGGACCCCGAAGGCAAAGCATGACCCTCCTCTTCGCGCTGATCCCGAGCCTGGTTGCGGTGGCGATCTTCGTCGGCACCTTCCGCCTGACCCCTCCGCGTCACGCGACCCAGTCTCGAAGCCAGCGCACCGTCGCCGCCCGCCACGTGGGCTCTGCCTTGCGCACGCCGCTCCCGCTCGGCGCAGCGCGTCGTAGCGCGATGGGCGAGCAGCTTCGGGCCTGAGCCCGGCGGGGCTCAGACTCGGGTTTCGTCAGCGCCCCGGGGGGCGAAGGCTCCCACCCGACGGCGGCATGCGCCGGCCTCGCCAAGACAGCAGAGGTCGTGTCATAGCCCGCGGGGCTTCACGTTCTGGTCGACCCACTCGACGATTTCGCCAAGGGTCGTGCCGGGTTTGAAGATCCGCTTCACCCCGGCGCTCGCCAGGCGAGGCAGATCTTCGTCGGGCACGATGCCCCCGCCGAAGACGATCACGTCGTTCGAGCCGCGCCCGCGGAGCGCTTCGATAACCGCCGGGAAGAGCGTGTTGTGGGCGCCGCTCATGATGGATAGGCCGACGGCGTCGACGTCCTCCTGAACCGCCGCGCTGGCGATCATCTCGGGGGTCTGGTGCAGGCCGGTGTAGACCACCTCGAACCCGGCGTCGCGCAGCGCGCGGGCCACGACCTTCGCACCGCGGTCGTGGCCGTCGAGGCCAGGCTTGGCCACCAGGATTCGAACCTTCTGTCGATCGGTCATGGCTTCTTCTTGGGAGCAGGGCCGGCCGGGGGCTTGGCCGCGGGCGCAGGCTTGGGAGCCGGCGGCTTGGCCACGGGTGCGGCCTTGGCTGCCGGGGGTTTGGCCACGGGTGCGGCCTTGGCCGCCGGGGGTTTGGCCGCGGGTGCGGCCTTGGCCGCGGGGGGCTTCGCCCCGGGTGCGGCCTTGGCTGCCGGGGGCTTCGCCCCGGGTGCTTTCGGCCCCTCGGTGGCCTTCTTTTCGGGCTTGGGGGCGCCGCGGGCAAACCCGGTCACTTCGACCGTGCCGGCGGCGGGGACAACCAGGCCGACCCGACCCGAACCGACTCCGCGGGTCAGCTTCGCCTCGAGCTTCTTGCCGTCGACGCTGGCGCTGACCTTCTGACCTTTCACGCTCAGCACGGCCAGGTGGCCCGCCTCGCCCGGCGCAGGCAGCGCCACTGGCGGCGCCAGCTCGGTGGCTTTGCCCTTGCCGTCGACCAAGACCAGCGTCGCCTGGGGCGACGGCTCGGCGGTCACCAGCAGCGCCACGCCGTCGTAACTCTTCTGGCCAGCCTGTGCGCGCACCACCAGCCCGCCGCCGCGGCCCTTCACGCTCAGGTGGGCGTGGACGGTGACGTCGGTGGCGTCGTCACCCGTGACCACCGCGTCGAAGCCGTCGCTGGGCTCGGCGGCGCCGAGCACGAAACGCCCGTCGTCCACCGCCAGCCCCCGGGGCGCGCCGCTGATCTTCTCCCAGCGCTGGCCGCCGACCTGCCAGGCGTCGCCGGCCTTTGGCACGAAGCGCACGCGGCGCAGCTTGGACAGGCGCGGGGCCGCCCCGTCGACCTGAACCTTGTCGACCTGTCCATCCGAGCCCAGGCTGACCTCGACCTTCTTCGAGTCCAGCTCGAAGGCCGACAGCAGGTCGTTGGTCAGCTTCACGCCGGTCAGCTTGTCGGCGCTCACGGCACCGCCCGGGTCGGTGCGGCTGACCCACACCTCGTCGGCGCTGCCGCCGGTGGCCGCGAGCAGGCTGGCGCCGAGCACGAACGCGGCCAGCGGCTCGTCCCGACCCTGCACCGCCCGCGACAACGCGAGCTCGAGCGCGCGCGGTGCGTCGAGCAAGAGCAGGCGCAGCGAGTGGACGGCGAACAGCTCGGCCGACGACGCTTGCGACCCAGGCCCGACCGTGCCCGGCACCGGCAGGACCGAGGCATCGAGATCGACCGCCAGCTGGCCCGGTGCGCCGGCGCGCCCCGCGCGGGTGGCGATCTGGGCCGCGGTCTTGGCCAGCTGGGGTTTGGCCTTGAACGCGGCCCGGGTGATGAACCACGCCGCCGAGTACGCGACCTCGCCGAGCTCGCGATCGGGACGAGACGGGATCACGTCTTCAGGCCAGAGCGCCGCCGCCGTGGGCGCCCCGCGGCTGCTGCCCAGCGAGACCCGGGCCCCCACGCGCCCGGCGCGCGAGCCGAGCCCCCGCACCGGGGCCTTGCTCACCAGCCAGAGCCCGAGCTCCGACGCGGCGCGCGGCGCGAGATCGAGGAATCGGATCACCTCTGCCAGTCGTTCGTCCGCTGCGCTGCCGCCGTCTTCGACCAGCGTGCCGTGACGCTCGAAGGCGGCCTTGCGCACGCCGCCCAGGCCGAGCAACGCCGAGACCTCGTGCCGCTGGAGCAAGCCCCGTGACAGGTCCACCACCGCCAGGCTGGCTTGCGCACGCACCGGAACCAGCGACGGGCTGAGCTTGCTGCCCGGGCGCAAGATCGCCGCGTGGCGCTCGAAGTGCGCGCGGTACGCCTCGATGCACGACTTCAGCGCGTCGTCGCGGATGCCGGCACTGGCGTCGTGCCCGTCCACCGGTGGGCGACCCGCGTTGGCGATCACGTCGGTGACGAACCGATGGATGGCAACCGCCTCGGCCGCCAGGCGATCGGCCTTGGACGCTTCCGGGCCGCTCTCGCTGGCGGGCATCGCCGCATACGCGCTCGAGGCCCGGGCGAGCAGCGCCCGCACCAGCGCCGGAGTCAGCTCGCTGCGGGCCGCCGCCGAGCCGGGGCCGAGCAAGATCTCGCGCGCCAGCTTCTCGCGCTTGGGGTCGAAGGGCACGGCGGCGAAGCCGGCGCTGAGCGGCGCGGCCGCTTCGTCCACCGCCAGATCCGGGCGCGCGACCAGCGCGCGGATGCGCGCCGCATTCTTCAGCTCGCCGGAGCGGATGAAGCCCGAAACCTGCGCCTTCTCCGAGTCCGTCAGCGCCGCATGGGCCGGCTGCGCCAGAACCAACGCGCTGAACACCAGCGCCCAACCAGCTTTTCGCATGACGGCGAGAGCCTACCTCAGGTCCGACCGTCGGCGAGCCCCAGAAGCGCGCCCAAAACCGCCACCGCGGCCGTCTCGGTGCGCAGCACCAAGCGGCCGAAGCGCACCGCTCGGAAACCGGCCTGAGCCGCCGCGGCGAGCTCGCCGTCGTCGAGCCCACCCTCGGGTCCGATCAGCACCGAAAGCGGGGTCGACGCCGGGGTCGGCGCGAGCACCTGGGCAAGGGTGAGCTCGGCCTTGGGGTCGAGCACCATGGCGACCGAGCCTGCTCCGAGCGCCAGCGCTTCGGCGAGCGAGACCGGACCGACCAGCTCGGGCACGTCCCCTCGGCCCGATTGCCGCGCGGCCTCGCGCGCCACGCTCTGCCAGCGCGGGCGGCGGGCCTCGGCACGCTCACCCAGACGCACCACCGTGCGCTCGGTGGTGCAGAGCACGATGCGCCGAACCCCGAGCGCGGTCGCGTCGCGGATCACCGCCTCGGGCTTGTCGGCCTTGCCCACGGCCCACAGCAGGGTCACCGGCAGCGGCGACGTGACTGGCGCCGGCCGGGGCGTGCCCAGCCGGATCCGCGCGGCGCGGGGATCGGCGCTGAGCACCTGAGCGTCGGCCTCGAGCCCGGCGTCCACGTCGAAGGCGGTGAATGCTTCCCCGACCCGCGACCGATGCACCTTGACCAGGTAGCGCGAGGTCGCGTGATCGAGGGCGCGCTCTCCCGCCGAAAGCGCCGAAACCGGGACCCGCAGCGTCACCGCGCGGTCATATCAGATCCCAGCACGCGCCGCTGTTCGGCCCGCGCCTCGACCTCGCCGCGCGAGAACGCCAGCTTGCGGTAGCGGCCCTCGACCCAGTCATCGAGCAGGTCGTCGAAGTGCGGGCTCGAGCGGTCGGCCACGTTGCCCAGCGGGAAGTTCACCCACACCTCGGGGACCCCGGCGTCGTCGAAGCGGCCCACCAGGCGCTCGACCGGGCCATAGTCGCTGAGCCACTGCTTGGGGACCTCGAAGTCACGCCGGAACACGCTGTGCGCCACGTTGACCGTGTTCTCACCGCCGTCGGTGGGCACCTGCGTGAGCGCCACGCCCAGCCCGTACGCGTTGTCGAAGTTGGTCAGGTGGACGTCGCCCCAGCGATAGTGGCTGGGCTCGACGCTGCCGAAGCGGGCGTTCAGGTAGTCGACGGTCTTGGCCAGACCATCCAGCACGATGCGGTGCTTGCCTTCTTGCAGCACCGCGTCGCCCTTCGGGTACGCGCCGCTCAGCGCCAGGGCCGCCACCTTGAGGACGTAGAACGGCGCCGCTTCGAGCACCCGCTCGAAGAGCAGCGGGATCATGTCGTCCTCGACCGCCTGCGCGGTGGTGAAATGCGCGAAGGCGTGGAACGCCACGGCCCCGGCCGAGTCGCGCGTCATCTTGCGATCCCACTCTTGGGTGAGCAGCTTCACCACGCGTTCGACCCCGGGGCGCGCCGCCAGCTCGCCCAGCGCCGGATCCGACCCGCGGGCGGCCCACGCTTCCTGAAGCAGCTTCAGGAACGTGTCCGACATCAGACAGCGCGAGTCCATCTGCAGCGCCTGCATGTCGACGACGCTCACCTGACCGCGTTTCGTGAGGCGCGCGAGCTCGTCGTCGATGCGGCGCGCGCGATAGCCCGGATCGAAGAACGCACCGTAGTACCAGGCGTCGTTGCCCGGATCGCCATCGGCGGTGAAGCCGAACGGGTCGTTGTTGGCCGTGGCCAGGAACCCCCGCTCTTTCGCCCGCCCGTGGGGCAGCTGCTCGAGCGGCAACTTGCCGCCGGGCCAGAACGCTTTCGGGTCGTCGCCGTCCATCACCCGCCACGGCTCGCGCCCCGGCGCCACGGCGCTGCGCCGGGGCACCTCGAGGCTCACGCGGTACGAGATGTCCCGAGCGTCGGCGCTCAGCCAGTTGTAACTGAGCTCGGGCACGCGCTGCACCGCCTCGTCGAACTCTTGCACCGTCTGGGCGCGATCGAGCTCCAGGAAGTAGAGCGAGCTGCGGGCCGAGAACCCCGTCCACCCCAGCAGCACCTCGCGGCCTTCGCTGGTGAGGGGCACCGGCACACCGGCAAACCCGGGGTCGAAGATCACGCCGCGGCCGGGCACGTCGCGAACCACGATGCTCTCGCTCTGCCCGCCGCGGATCGCAATCACCTCTTCGCGCGTGACCAGGGGCAGCGTCTGCTCCCCGATCCGCGCGCCTGCGTCGGTGATCTCGACGGACCACAGATCCATCACGTCGCCGAAGGCAGAGGTCGGCGCCCAGATCGCGCCCTGGGTCTGACCCGCGAAGATGCCTGGCGCCGCCACGAACGCGAACCCGGCCACGTCGAAGCTGCCGCCGCGGTCGGCGCTGTTCAGGTGCAGCGCGTACATCGCCCCCATCAGCGTGAACACCAGGTGCGGATCGCCGGCCAAGAGCGGTCGCCCGTTGTCGGTGAAGCGACCGTCGACTGCCCAGTTGTTGCTCCCGGCCTTGGGCACCGCCGAGAGGTGCCGCCATGCCGCCGGGGACTTCGCGTGGGGTGGCAGCGCGTGCTTCTCGGCGGGGGCCGCCGGCTTCCCCCCGGTGGTGTTGCCGCCCTGGGCGCCCGCCGGCAGATCTTCGGGGGCCACGGTCCAGGTGGCGTGCGCAGGCTTGAAGATCTGCGCCGACTCGAGCGTGCTGGGGGCCAGCTGGCCGAGCAGGGTGACCAAGATCTCGTACAGCAGGCTCTGATCGAGCCCCAGCTGGATCATCTTCTGCACGATCAGCGGGTCGTCTTCGCTCCACGGCTCGGGCAAGAAGTCGAGCTCGTCTTGGCCGAAACCGAACGGACGCGGAACGGCGCCGCTCCGCACCTCTTCCACCCGACGGTTGATCCCACTCCGCCAGGCCTGCAAGAGCTTCCACCGCTCGGGGTGCTCGCTCTTCATCAGCTCTGCGTCCAGCTTGCCCCAGCGGGGCAGGTCGAACAGCCGCACCAGCTTGTCGTCGTGCAGCGCCGTGGCGCCGAACGAGCCCTTGAAATCTGCGCCCAGCACCTCGGCCCGCCGCCCATGGGCGAAGCGCCGCCACATCTCGAGCTGCAGCAGGCGATCGGTGGCCAGCTGGTAGCCGTAGCCAAAGAACAGATCGTCGTCGCTCTGGGCGTAGATGTGCGGCACGCCCATGTCGTCGACGATGATCTCGACGCGCGGCGCGTCCCCGCCGTCGGGCTCCGGATCGCCGCCACAGCCGGCGACCAGGAGCACGAGGGCGAGACCGAGCCCGACTACTGAGGAAGCGCCGTACGCACGTCGGCGCACGTCGCCCCCTCTTTGAGCTGGACCATCTTGTACGCCGCATTCGCGATGGTGAACTTGGGCTGATTCTGATCGATGAAGTCCACCTCGCCGGCCTTGCAGATCTGGCCGTCGTTCCGCTTGCAGCCGACCACGTGGCTGTCGAACATCTTCACGTCGGCCTTGCCCGACGCGCTGGTGCATGTGTCGCGGGTGCCCGAGATCTGCACCGCGGTTCGCGTCACGATGTACACCTCGGTCGCGCGCTTGCCGCTGGGGTTCAACGCCTCCATCAGGCCGGTGGGCGGGGCCGAGAACGGCGGGTCGGTGCGCGGCACCGCCAAGATCCCGGGTTGACCGTCCCCATCGTGGTCCACGGCCGTGACCTGCTTCGACGACGACGGCCAGGGAGAGCCCGGGTCCGACATGTTGAGCCCGACCAGCGACACCACCGGGTCCATCGAGATGGTGGCCCCCACGTCGAAGCCCGAGAGCGTGCCCTTGGCCTTGAACTTCGGCATGCTGCCCTTGTCCCAGACCGCGTCGGGGATCACGGTCTGCACCTGGCCGCCGCCGGCGATGCTGGTCTTGGTGAGCGCCGGGATCGAGCTGCCGCACGGGGTCACGTCGCCGGTCGCGGGGATCTGCCCGGACTTGCCGTCGGCCTCGCCGAAGTCGAGCACGGTGCGCGTCCAGATCAGGATCTTGCCGCTGCCCGCCGCGATGCCGGTCTTCGCCGGCCAGCTCACGTCGGCCGTGATCAGGTTGGCGATGGTGGCGTGCTTGTTGTTGTTGCCGCAGCCGCTGGTCGAGCCGCCGCTGCCGGGCGAGCCGCCCTCGGCGCCGCTACCGCCAGAGGCCGGGGTGCCGCCGCCGCCCGCCAGGCCGCCGCCGCCGCCGCCGCCCATGGCGCCGATGCCTCCTCCGCCGCCCGAGCTCTGGCCGCCGCCGGAGCCGGAGCTGCCCTCCGACCCACCGTCATCGCCACCGCCACAGCCACCGAGCACCAGAGTCAGAGCAATGAATCCGATCGTCCGCAGCATGAAAGCCTCCGAGTTCGGGTGGGGTTCTTAGCCACCCACCCACACGACACGACACGCCGCCGGCGCTTGCAGCGTCACTGGACCGAAAAGGCCTGACGCGTCGCAGAAGAGCCCGCATACTCCCGGCGCCGTGTCGGAGAGAACCCGCGGTTTGTTGGTGTTGTTCGCGGCTGCGGCCGTGGGCGGGATCTATTTGGGGGTCACCCGCAAACCCACCGAGCGCGACGCGCCACTTCCGCCGCGGCCCAGCGCGAGCAGCGCCCCCGAGGTGCACGCGCCGCGACGTGCGACGCGCGCCGAGGCCCGCGCCCTGGCCAAGCGCCTGGGCAACGCGGTACGCGCGCCGGCCGGCGACCCCACCAGCCCGTGGGCCCTGGCGCACGGCATGGTCGCGTTCGGCCTCGGCTTTTCCGCAGCTGACGGGCGCCGCGCCAGCGACGTGATCGTGTCGTTCGCGGAGCCGACGGCCGTGGGCGACAAGAAGCTGTGGCTGTTTCCCGACAAGAAGGCGGGCGCTCCGGTCGAGCCGCATCGCTTCCTCTTGGTCAAGACGCTGCTCGAGATGAACGTGCCGCTCGATCAGAGCTTTGCGACGTCGACCGGCGACAAAGTCACGCTCACCCGGCTGGTCGCCGATCTGCGCGCCGCCGCCGAGGCGCCCAAGACCGACGCGGATCACCACCACGTGGCCTGGCAGATCTCGGCGCTGGCCGAGCACGTGAAGCGCGTCCCGGCCGCGGCCGAGCAAGAACCCCCGCTGGCCGCACTGATCGAGACGGCGCTGGGCAGGCTCGAGGCCGACCAGAAGGTGGTCGAAGGTTACGGCGGCCCGCCCGAGAAGGCCTTCGACGAGGGCAGCCCGCTCCATGCCGCGAAGAAGGCGAAGCAGGGGATCTACGGTCACAGCTGCGGCGGCATGCACCTGATCCAGGCCGCGGCCAGCGCCGTGTCCATCGTGCGTCGCGAGGCCGACGAGCGCCGCTTCCGGAAGCAGCTCGGCGTGTTGCTCTTCCGCTACGAGCTCGAGCGCCCCGCCTACGCCGCGCTCTTGGCCCGCCACCCCGAGCAGGGCCTGCTGATCCGGCTGCAGCAGCAGAAGTTCTTCGGCCACCTGGTCGAGACCCTGACCTTGGCGCGAAACCTGGGGCTCACCGCGGCCCAGAGCGAGGGCGGCCGGCGCATCGACCAGACCATTGCCCACGCCACCGCTGATCTGGTCGACGTGTCGGGGCAGCTGCTCGACGGCGGGGTCTACGAGCGGCTCGACGCCATCCGCAAGGACCGCGAGCAGACCTACCTGGATCTGATCGGCGACGCCTGTCACGCCTTGCGCGGGCTCGATCGAGCGGTAGAGATCTTGTGAAGCTCACGCCCCGGGTTTGAGCTCGACATACGCGCGTCGCGCGCGCACCGACACCAGCACGTCGCGCCGGTCTTGCTTCGGCGGCACGCGCTCGCCCGCGGCCAGCACCATCGCGGTCAGCTGCCCACCGTACACGCAGCCCGTGTCGATGCCGGTGGCGAACGGATGGAGCTGCAAGCCGTCCACCGCGTTGTGCCCGAACACCACGTGGGGCGCTTCGTGGTAGCGCTCGCCCCACAGCGTGAAGTCGCGCGTGTCGCTGGGGGTGCCGTCGTCGCGCAGCGTGCGCAGGTGGGACAGCGCCCAGGGGTCTTGCGCTTCGATCGGCACACCCGGCACCACCCCGGCATGCACGACGCGCAGGTCGTGCTCGGGGAAGTCGACCCAGGCTCGCATCGCCTGGAGCGTGGCGAAGTGGCGGTCCTCGAGGCTCTTCATCAGGGCCTGGTGCGACGGGCCCAGGCGCACGGCTTCGCCCCGGCGGGCCGCCAAGAGCCGCCACTCGTGGTTGCCGACCACCAGCGCCGCCCCCAGCTGGGCCACGCGATCGAGCACGCCGGCGGAATCCGGACCGCGGGCCACCAGGTCGCCGACGAAGCAGAGCGCGTCGCCCTGGGCCAGGGCCACGCGGTCGAGCAGCTCGTCGAGCTCCGTCCGGCAGCCGTGGACGTCTCCGATGACGATGGTGCGAGCCACGGGCGTGGAGGCTATGAGCCTGAAACCCCGTGTCAAATCCCAGAAAATGGTGCCCCGCCGGCCGGGTGGGGCAAGATCCGCCGCCCGGCAGCGATCAGAGCCTTGTGGCAGCGGCGCGCCGCGTGATAGCCATGCGAAATCATTCCGTTCAGGGAGGCCCCATGCAGACTGCCCGCCGAATCTCTGCCTCGCTCGCCGTCGTCGTGCTCTCCGCTTCCGTGGTGAGCTGCGGCGGGGGCAAGGACGACGAGAAATACCAGCCCCGCGCTGCCGCGAGCGGCGCCAAGGCGCAACTGCCGGCGGTGCCGAACGTTCCCCAGAAGCCGATCAAGGCGGGCGACGCTTACACGGTGTGGGGCGCCAGCTACCACCTGCGCAGCCGCACCCACCGCAAAGAGGTGGCCGGCAAGAAGCTCAGCATCACCGGCTACATCGGCAAGACCAACCTGCCCGACGCGCCGGCGTGCGCGGTGCACAAGGGCGGCAAGGCCGATCCCGAGGGCTGCAACGCCCCGGTGCCGGCGTTCTGGCTCTGCGACACCAAAGACGCCCCCGAGAACGAGTGCATCAAGGTGATGGGCTGGGCCTCGAACTTCGCCGGCGTCTACGACGCGGTGAAAGAGTTCGAAAAGAAGGAAGACGCCGAGAAGAGCGACACCTTCTGGGGCGTGAAGATGCCGAACCCGATCCCGAACAAGGGCGCGAAGGTCACGGTCAAGGGCGACTACTCGACCACCTTCGTGCGCGCCACGACCGGCACCGAGGCCGACCCCATCATGGGCATCCTCACCTTCGAAGAGCTGACCTATCACGAGAAACCGGCAGAGCTCGCGTTCTTGCCCGGGATGGATCCGCCGAAGGAACCGCCGAAGAAGAAGTGACGAATGCCTGCGTCGCGCGCGGGAGCACTGGCCTGGGCGGCCGTGCTCTCGGCCGCGACGTCGGGCTGCATCAAGAGGGGCGCCCCGGCAGGCCGCGACCTGGTGGCCGACGTGAGCGTGGTGGGGGCGAGCGCGCTCGACGCTGACACCGTCGAAGATCGCCTGGCCACCCGCCCGCCGCCCTGGCCCCGATCGCTCGAGGGGCTGCTCTACGACTACGAGGTCTTCAACGAGACGGTGCTCAGCCGCGACCTCGAGCGCGTGGAGCGCTACTACCGCCGCAAGGGGTTCTACGAGGCCAAGGTGCGGGCCGCCCGCATCGAGCGCGTTGGCCCGCGGCACGTGCGGGTCGAGATCGCGGTCGACGAGGGGCCGGTGGTCGAGGTCCGCCGCGCCGACGCCCAGGGGCTCGCCAACCTGCCGTTCGACGTGGCCGCCCGCGCGATCTCGGCCATCACCCTCGACCCCGGAGACCGCTTCGACGAGGACGAGTTCGAGAAGAACGCCAAGGCCATCGCGCACGTGCTGGGCGACGCCGGTTACGCCTTCGCCGAGGTCAAGCACCGCGCCAAGGTGGACCTGGCCACCCACACCGCCGACGTGATCTTCGAGGTCGAAGAGGGTCCGGTCGCCCGCTACGGCCCCGTGCGGGTCGTCGGTCTCCAGTCGATCCCCGAAGATCCGGTGCGTGCGGTGCTGGGGCTCCGAGAAGGGGACGTCTACTCGCGCACCGACGTGGTCGACGCGCAAGAGGCGCTGCAGAACCTGGGCGTGTTCGCCTCGGTCGAGGTCCGGCAAGACAAGGCGCGACCCAAGAGCGGGCAGGTGCCCATCACGGTGATCGTCCGCGAGGCGTCGCTGCGCACGCTGCGCCTGGGCGGCGGAGCGCGCTTCGACGTGTTGCGGCTCTCGAACCACGCGCGGGTCGGGTGGGAGCATCGCAACTTCCTGGGCGGCATGCGGCGCTTCAACATCGAGGCGCGTCCCGGCGTCACGTACTTCCCAACCCGCATCGGGCGCTTCGATTCGCCCACCCGGCTCTTGCCCGAGAACCGGGTGCACACCGAGCTGCGTCAGCCCTCGTTCCTGGAAGGGCGTCTCACCGGCTTCATCTCCGGCGACTACAGCATCTACCCGCTGCTCTATCCGCTGCCCGACAGCGTGGATCCCGAGAAAGAGCGCGTCATCGGCTACCACGAGATCAAGGCCGCCACCGGGGTAGAGCGCGCGTTCTTCGGCCATCACCTGTTCGTGACGCCGTCGCTGAACTGGCAAGCCAACTTCCCCTTCACCTATCAGGGTGGAAGGCCCGACGGCCTCGACGCCGTGCGGGTGGCGTTCCCCGAGCTGTACGCGATCCTGGACTTCCGGGACGACCGCATCGAGCCGCGCGAGGGGTTCTACGTCGCGAACTCGGCACAGGTGGCGGGCTACGTGTTCGGTGGCACCGTGAGCGACCTGCGCCTGCGGCCCGAGTTCCGGGGCTTTCTGCCGCTCAGCAAGCACGTCACGCTGGCCACGCGCCTGACCACCGGCTTCTTGTTCCCTTCCGATTATGGCGAGACGCTGACCAGCGCTCAGGCGGCGAACGACCCCACCAACCCGGCGGTGGTGCGCGACCAGCACAAGCTCTTGTTCCGCGCCTTCTACTCGGGCGGCCCCAACTCGAACCGCGGCTACCCGTACCGCGGCGTCGGCCCCCACGGGCCGGTCGGCTTCCTGGTGCCCACCGGCGAAGACTGCGGTCGGCCCCTGGATCAGCTGCCGGCAGCTTGCATTCGCCCCCTGGGCGGCCTCACGCTTTGGGAAGCCTCCTTGGAAGTGCGATTCCCGGTGATCGGTCCGCTCTACGCCGCGACTTTCTTGGACGCGAGCGACGTCACACGCAGAGTGGGTGAAATCCGCTTCGACGTGCCCCACATCTCGCCGGGCCTGGGCTTGCGCTACCGCACGCCGGTGGGCCCGTTACGCATCGACGCCGGCTACCGCACGCCCTGGCTGCAGCAGATCGGCGAGGAAGATCTGGCCCGCCAAGAGGGCAACCCGGGGACGGTGTTCGGCTTGCCGATGGCGATTCACATCGCCCTGGGGGAGTCGTTCTGATGCCCAAGACCACCCTGCGACCGCCGCCGACGGTGGCCGACCGGGGAACTCGCCGGCAGCGCGTGGTGCGAGCGCTCGGTCGCACCCTGGCGACCTTGGGGCTCGCCGTCACCTTCGTGGCCGGCCTGGGCGGGGGCATCGCGCTGCACATCGACCTGCCGGCGTCGCGCCGGTTGGCCTCGGATCTCCTGTCCCGTTCGCTGGTCGGGGTGTTTCACGGCGAGCTTCGCACTGGAGAGATCCAGGAGCTCAGCCTGCGAGGCGCGACCCTGAACGAGGTCACCGTCAAGGACGAAGCCGGCAACACCGTCATCACGCTCCACGACCTGCGCGTGCGCACCGACGTGCTCTCGTTGCTGCACGAGGTGCTGACCGCGGACGAGCGCATCACGCTGATCGTGCGCCACATTCGGGCCGGGCGCGCCGACGTGCTGGTGATCCCGGACGAGAGCGGCGTGCCCACGCTGGCCCGAGCGCTGACCCCCGTGCCCAGCGCGCCCAGCGCCGAGCCCAAGAAGCCCGCCGCGCCCTCGCGGCCGCTGCGCCTCTGGCTGCCGCAGATCGAGATCGGACGTATCGACGCGCGCGGCACCGTGGCCGGCCTGCCCACGCTGGAGGTGGGCCTGGCGGGCGTGCGCGGCTCGGTGCTGGCCACACCCAAGGGTGCGGCCATCGACGTGCATCGCTACGGCATGACGGTGCGCGGGCTGGGCGGGACGGACGCCACGGGCACCGGCGAGATCCACATCCGCGCACCGGGCGCGGTGTGGACCAGCTTCAACGGCTATTTCGGCAATCTGCCCGTGTCGAGCTCGGTGTACGTCAAGGGCAAGACCATCAAGGCCTCGCTCGACGTTCCGAAGGCGCTGCCCGAAGACGTGCGCGCGCTGCTCGCGGACTGGCCGGTGCTCGAGCCCGTGGCCGCGCACGTCGAGGCCACCGGTGAGCTGCCCAAGCTCGAGACTCAGGCCCGCTTCGAGGTCGGCGAGGCGCGCCTGACCTCGGCCGGCCACGTGCGCTTCGCTCCCGAGCTCGAGATCGGGCTCGACGTGCAGGGGCGCGGCGTCGACATCCGGGCCCTCTGGCCCAAGGCCCCGAAGACCAGCGCCACGCTCGATACCGCCCTGGCCATCTGGCAGAAGCGCGGCCAGATTTCGGTCGAGGTCAACGGCACCACCGCCGAGACCACCTTCGTGGGGCAGATGGTCCCGCCGATCGACGTCTCGGGCAGCTGGGATCCGAAAGGGTTCGTCGGCAAGGCCACGGTCCACGAAGTCGGCATGCCGCTCAAGGTCGGCTTCACCGTCCACCCCGACGGCGCGGTGGATCTGGACGCCCGCGCGCGCTCGTTCCAGATGGAGCTGGCGCCGCGGCTGAAGAAGCTCACCCCGGCCCGGGGCCGCGCCGACGCGCAGGTCAAGGCTCACATCGAGAAGAACACCCTCGACGCCACGCTCTCGGCCGACGTCTCGGGGTTTTCGCTGGCCGACGTGAAGCTGGCGCGCGGCCATGTGACCGGCCACGCCAAGGGCAAGCTGACCGAGCTCGAGAAGCTGGCGATCGACGCCAAGGTGACGGGCTCGGACTTCTCGGCCCGCGGCCAGAGCTTCGGCAAGGTCTCGGGCACCGCCAAAGGCCCGGTGATCCGCCCGGCGCTGACCGCCACCCTCACCGACCCGCACGGCCCCGAGGTGCGCGCCAGCGGCACGCTGGAAGCGAAAGGCAAGCCGGCGGTCAAGAACGTGCAGGTCCAGATCAAGCGCGACGACGCGGTGCTGGCCGGAAAGATCGCGCACCTCGATCTGGACGCCCAGGACGTGGTGGTCGACAGCATGAAGCTGACCGGCGCCGGCGGCGAGCTGGGCGGCAAGGTCCGGATTTCGAAGGGCCGGGTCGAGCTCAAAGCCAAGGGCGAGCGGCTGGATCTGGACGTGGTCTCGCGGGCGCTGGGGCTGCGGCGCGGAATGCTGGGGGGCACGCTGAACGTCGACGCCGACATCGTGGCGAGCAAAGAGAAGTCCACCGGCCACGTGAAGCTCGGCCTGGGCAAAGGCTCGATCGCCGCCGTCGGCGGCATCTCGATGTCGCTGGATGCCAGCCTGGAGGGCGAGCACATCGAGGGCAAGGCGTCGGGCATCGTGCGCGACATCGGGGCCTTCGGCGCCACCTGGCAGTCCGAGCTGAACGGCAACCCGGCAGAGCCCAAGTCGTGGGCGGGCATGACCGGCGACGGCGAGATCCAGCTCAGCGACATCCAGCTCTCGCTGCTGCGGCTGGTGCTGCCGAAGTCCGCCCGGATCGAGAAGGTGGCCGGCACGGCCTTCGCACGGGTGCGCGTCGAGCGCCTGGCCCCGAAAGAGCTCCCCAACGCCCGCGTCGAGATCGCCGGCACGCGGGGGCTCGAGGTCGTGCAAGGTCCGGCCAAGAAGGGCGAAAGGCCCCTGGTGGTCCAGGGCATCGACGTCACGATGGTGGGCGGCGTGAACGGCGAGAAGGGCGACGCCAGCGGCACCACTCAGCTGGTCGACGCGGTCGGACCGGTGGTCACCACCAGCGGCACCGCCCGCGTCGCGTGGAAAGAGATCGTGGCCGCGCCCGACGAATGGCTCGGCCACCTGCTCGAAGCGCCGGTGATGGCGGTGATCACCCTGCACGAGCGCCCGTTCTCGCAGTTTCCCCCGGTGATCCGGCCCGAGGGGGTCCAGGGCACGGGCGCCGCACGCCTGCTCTTCTCGGGCTCGGCCAGCGACCCCAAGCTCTCGGCCAACGTCGAGGCCCGTCAGATCCAGTCCACCGCCGGTCGGCGCGCGTTGCCGGTCGACCTGCGCGCGAACGGCGAGTACGAGCTGGCCAGCGGGCGCTTCGGCGCCAACGCCGAGCTCTTGGCCGCCGGTCGCCGGATCGCCCAGCTCACCACCAAGGGCAACGCCGACATCGTGGGCGGCACCTGGACGGGCGGCGCGCACCTGGCGCTCGAGGGCACGCCGCTGACCGTGGTGCCCGGCTTTGCCGACGCCAAGGTCGCGGGCGCCCTGCAGGGCAACGTGGCGCTGCAGCGCACCCAGGCCGATGCGCCGCCGCAGCTCTCGGCGAACGTGGATCTCACCGGCGCCAGCGTCGACGGCGTCAGCGTGGGCCACGGCAACGTGCTGGTGCGTTCGGACGGCAAGCAGCTGCGCGCCCAGGCCGAGCTGGACGACGGGCGGGGCCGGCTCACCGCCGAGGCGCGGCTCGGCCTGGACTGGGGCGGGGCCCTGCCGGCGCTGGATCGCGCGCGCCGCGTGCTGCTCAGCGCCGAAGCAAAGGGCTACGACGCGGTGGTGCTCTCGCCGTTCCTGCGCGACATCTTCTCGCGGCTCACGGGCAAGGTCGACGGCCGACTGACCGCGACCCTCGAGCCGCGGCTCAAGTCGAACGGCGACCCCACCGGCCAGTTCGAGACCGACGTCGACGGCCGCGCCACGGTCAGCCAGGGGGTGGTGCACATCGCGCCGCTGGGCATCGAGTTCCGCGACGTGACCTTCGGCGCCACGGCCAAGAAGGCCGGCGGATTCACCCGGGTGAACGTGTTCGACGTCGAGGGCAAGGCCCGCTCCGAGAAGGTGAACCTGCGGGCCCTCGCCAACTTCTACTTCGACGGCGTGCGCATGACCCGCGGCAACGCTTCGCTCAGCATGACCGAGGTGCCCGTGATGTTCCAGGGCGTGTCGCAGGCCATCGCCAGCGGCTCGGCCACCCTCAAGCTCGAGCGCGAAGAAGAGCGCATGGTGGTCACGGTGGACATCCCCAACCTCAACGCGCGCTTGCCGCAGGCCGGCGGGCGCGAGGTGGTGGACGTCGCGGACAATCCGGCCATCCAGGTGGTGCAGGCGCTGAAAGAGCCCACCGTGGAACGCACCGGCAGCACCCTGCCGTGGCGCTTCGTGGTGAACCTCAAGCGCGGGGTGCGCATCACCCGCTCGGACCTCGACCTGCCGCTGGTCGGGCAACCGGTGATCGATCTGGAGAAGAAGGCGGTGGTGGGCGGCTTCATCGAGCTCGAGCCCGGCGGGCGCTTCCAGTCGTGGGGCAAGACCTGGGTGATCGAGGCCGGTCGGGTGGTGTTCGACACCCCCGAGCCCACCGACCCGCATCTCTTCGCCACCGCCAGCTGGCGCGCCCCGGACGCCACCGTGGTCTACGTGGACGTGCGCGGGACCTTGAAGGACGCCAAGCTGAAGCTGTCGAGTGACCCGGCCCGGTCCGAGCCCGAGATCATGGCCCTGCTCTTCGGGGGCTCGTCCAGCGGCGCCAGTGACGAGGCCTCGGGGGCGCGCACGCGGGAGACCGCCGCCGCCGGCGGCATCGCCACGGCGTTCAACACGCTCTTCGCCGACGCGCTGGTCGGCAGCGTCGAGCTGCGCACCGGAACGGACGAGAACAAGGCCAGCTACACCGCGGCGGTGCGGCTGAGCGAGAGCGTCTGGTTCGAGGGCACGTACCGAAACCGCCTCGAGCAGCAGCAGAACACCACCACCACCGAGCCGGTGGACGTCAGCGGCACGGTGGACTGGCGCTTCCGACGCAACTGGTCGCTGCGGACCGAGGTCGGCACGCTGGGCACCGGCCTCGATCTGCTCTGGCAGTACCGGTATTGACCGCCGAGGGTGCTAGAGCGCTCGCGGGGCGCATAGTACGCTTCGGTCCCAGTGCGTCCCGGTGACCTCCTCGGCGATCGGTTCCGCGTCCTTGGCCGCGCGGGGGCCGGAGGCATGGGGGTGGTCTACCGCGCCGAGGACCAGTCCAGCGGCGAGCTGTGCGCGCTCAAGGTGCTGCCCGCCGACCAGCGCCCCGACCGGTTCTTGCGCGAAGCCGCGGTTCTCGCCGAGCTGTCGCACCCGGCCGTGGTGCGCTACATCGCCCACGGCATCACGCCCAAGGGTCAGGTGTATCTGGCCATGGAATGGCTCGAGGCCACCAGCCTCGCGTCGTACGTGGCCACCCGCCGGCTGGGCTTCGGCGAATGCCTCACCCTCTTGCGCCGGGTGTGCGCGGGCCTGGCGGTGGCCCACCGGCTGGGCGTGGTCCACCGTGACTTGAAGCCGGGCAACATCTTGATCCCCGACGGCGTGCTGGGGCAAGCCAAGCTCATCGACTTCGGCATCGCGCGCCGGCGCTTCGACCCTCGCATCACCGAGCGCGGGCTGTTGATCGGCACCCTGGCTTACATGTCGCCCGAGCAAGCTCGCGGCGCGGCGCACATCGAACCCGCGTCCGACGTGTTCTCGCTGGGCAGCGTGGTCTACAAGTGCATGACCGGCGACACGCCGTTCGGCGGCGGCGATTCGACGGCGGTGCTGGCCAAGGTGCTGCTCGACGAGCCAACGCCGCTCAGTGAGCTGTCGGTGGCGGTGCCCGCGGCGTTCGACGAGCTGGTGATCCGCATGCTGGCCAAGGCGCCCGAGTCGCGCCCGCGGGACGCCGGCGCGCTGCTCGGTCAGTGCGACGCGCTCGGCTCGGCGCTGGACGAGACCGAAGCCGTCCCGGGGATCACCGGTCGCGAGCAACGGGTGGTCTGGGTGGCGCTGCTGGGCGGGCTCCAGGCCGACGACGGCGAAACCCGGCAAGAAACCGAGCCAGAGCTCGCGCTCACCCCCGAGAGCCGACTGGCCGAGGCCGTGGCGGCCTCTGGCGGCCGCTTCGACACGCTGGCCAACGGCGCGCGGGTGGCCAGCTTCGTGGGCGGCGGCGCGGCGCGGGACCAGGCGCTCTCGGCCGTGCGCGTGGCGCGCGCCATGCGTCAGCTCTTTCCCGATCGCGCCATCGCGCTGTCGTCCGGGCTCGGCGTGGTGGGCGGGCGCGCCCCGGTCGGCGCCGTGATCGAGCGCGGCGTGGCGCTCCTTGCGCGGACGGCCGCGGGCCAGGTGGCGCTCGACGACACCACGGCGGGGGCCATCGCCGACAGCTACGACCTGGGCCGCGACGCCCGGGGTGCCGCACTCTTGGGCAGCGAGCGGCAGGCCGAAGCGACCCGACGCCTGCTCGGCCGCCCCACCACCGTGGTCGGGCGCGAGCGCGAGCTTCTGACGCTCGAAGCGCTGGTCGACGAGTGCATCGACGAACCGGTGCCCCGCGCGGCCGTGGTGATCGCGCCGGCAGGCCTGGGCAAGTCGCGGGTGCGCTACGAGCTCTTGGCTCGGGTCCGGGCGCGCCACCCCGAGGTGCTCGTGCTGTTCGGGCGCGCCGACGGGGTGAGCGCCGGATCACCCTTCGCGCTGCTCCGCGGTGCGCTCCGTGCGCTGGCCCAGATCCGCGACGGCGAGGCCCCGGCGGCCAGCCGCGACAAGCTGGCCACGCGGGTGGCCCGGCACGCCCTGGCGGGCAGCGACGTGCACCGCACCACGGTGTTCTTGGGTGAGCTCGCCGACGTGACCTTCCCCGACGCCGCCCACCCCTCGCTCTTGGCCATGCGCCAGAACCCGACCCTGCTGGGCGACGCGATGCGCGGCGCATTCCTCGATTTTCTGGCGGGCGAGTGCGCCTCCCATCCCGTGATCCTGGTGCTCGAGGATCTGCACTGGGGCGATCTGCCGTCGGTCAGCTTCGTCGAAGCCGCCCTGGCCACGCTCGGCGAGCTGCCGCTGTTCGTCTTGGGGCTGGCGCGTCCCGAGGTGGCCGATGTGATGCCGAAGCTGTGGCAGAAGCGCGAGCCGCTCGAGCTTCGCCTCGGCCCGCTGCGCAAGAGCGCGGCCCTCTCGCTCGCGCGCGAGGTGCTGGGCGACGGCGTGGACGCCGCCAGCCTGGAGCGCGCGGTCGATCTGGCCGACGGCAACGCCTTCTTCCTGGAAGAGCTGCTGCGCGCGCTGGCCGAGGGGCAGCGCGATCTTCCCGAGACGGTGCTGGGCATGGTGCAGACGCGGCTCGAGGCCCTGGGCGCCGAGTCGCGCCGGATCTTGCGCGCGGCCTCGATCTTCGGCGGCCACTTCTGGACCGGTGGGGTGCGGGCGGTGCTCGGCGGGGACGCCGACGAGGGCGTCGTGGCCCTCGAGCTCGACGAGCTGACCCGCCGCGAGCTGATCTCGGCCAGCCCCAGCTCGAGCTTCGCGGGCGAGGCCGAGCACGTGTTCCGGCACGCCACGCTGCGCGAGGCCGTGTACGCCACGCTCACCCCGGAAGACCGCGCCCTCGGCCATCGCCTGGCGGCTGGCTTTCTGGAGGCAGCGGGCGTGACCGACGCCCTGGCCCTGGCCGAGCACTTCCGGCGCGGCGAGCTGCCCGAGCGCGCCGCGCGCTATTACCTGGCCGCTGCCCGCGAGGCGCTCGAGGGGACCGACCTCGAGGCGGTCCTGGCGCGGGTGCAGCGCGCCCTCGAGATGAACCCCGACGAGCCCACCCGCGGTGAGCTGCACTACCTGGCGGCCGACGCCCAGTTCTGGCGCGGCGAGTACACGGAGTCGGAACGGCACGCCCGCGCCGCGGTGGAGCTGCTGGCACCCGGCTCGGCGCGCTGGTACGTCTCGATCGGGGCGTTGTGCAGCGCGGTCGGGACGCTGGGCCGAGACCAGGAGCTGATCGCCTGGGGCGCCCGCGCCGCGGCCCAGGTGGCCCAGGGCGAAGAGGCCCGCGCCAACCAGATCGTGGCGCTGATCCGCGCCTCGCACGGCCACCTCAAGCTGGGGCTCAGCGACGCCGCCGAAGCGTTGATCACCACCGCTGCAGCCCTGAGTGAAGAGCTCGGCGCGCTCGCTGCGCTGGGTCGCGCCTGGGTGCACCACGGCAAGAGCGCGCGCGCCTATTACGACGGCGACGTGGGCCGCTTCATGACCGAGGTCGAGGCCTCGATCGCCGGCTTCGACGCCATTGGCGACGCGCGGACCGGAACCAATGCCCGGGCCAATCTGGGCTACGCGGCGCTCTCGGTCGGGGACATCGACCGGGCCCAGCGCCTGCTGGAAGAGGCCCTGGCCCTGACCGAGCGGCTGGGCATGGCCGGCATCGGCCACTATGTGATGCACAACCTGGGGCTGGCGCTCGCGTATCGCGGGCAGTTCGCTCGGGCCATCGAGGTCGAGCGGCGCGCCATGCTCGAGGCCGAGACCCGGCAAGAGAAGCTCTTGATCAGCGCCACGCACCTCTACCTGGCGCTCATCCTGCAGATGAGCGGCGACCCGACCGGGGCCGAGGCCGAAGCCAAGACTGCCTACGCCTCGGCCCCGACCGTTCCCATCGTGCGCGCCCAGGCACTGGCCGTCGAATCCACGGCGCTGCTCGCACAGGGCCGGGTGGCCGCGGCGCTCGAGCAGGCGCGCGCCGGGCTGGCGTTGCTCGAAGAGCACGGCGGCAGCGACGAGACCGAGGGCCGCGTGCGCGCTGCCTTCGTCGAGGCCGCCCGGGCCGCTGGCCTCGTCGACGAAGCGCGTGCTGCGGCCCGGGTCGCTGTCGGCAGCCTGCGCCAGCGGGCAGCCTCGCTCCGCGACCAGCGCCTGGCGCGGTGCTTCCTTCAGAACGTGCCCGAGCACGCGCGCCTGATGGCGCTGGCGGCCGAGCTGGGGGCTGGCTGAGGCCCGCTCACTTGCGCGCGCTGGCGCAGCCCACGTTCACGGTCAGCTCGAACTTGCCTTCCGACCAGTATTTGTCGATGGCGTCGCGGGTATAGGCCAGGGGCTTGTCGATGTCGGCGCCGCCCAGCGAGAGCGCGATCTCGGGCAAGATCAACAGGCGCGACACCGGATCTTCCACGAAGGCGCGGCCGCTGTCGAAGGTGAGCACCACGCTGCGGATCTCGACGTCCACGTCTTCGAGACCGCAGGCTTCGATCTCTTCCGACAGCGTCTCGATGCTGTGGCGCGAGGCCATGGCCTCGTCCACCGTCTTGCCCAGATCGCCGTCGTCGTGCTTCAGCGCGTATTCCCGGAACAGGTCGCCGACCTCTTGAAACGAACCGCGCAGCGGCAGCGCGATCAGCGCCTGACCGTCGTCACAGAGCAGGCGATACATCTCGCGATATATCTGCGCGCGATCGTGGGGCGAGCCCACGGGGTGCAGGCACACCGCGTGGCTGAAGCCCCCGGCCTCGAGCCCGGTGGGCAGCTCGGTGCTCAGCAGATACTCCACGGGCAACCCGGAATCCCCCAGCTTGCCCCGGGCCAGATCGAGCGCGGCCGGGGACGCATCGAGCCCGATGACCTCGGCCCGAGCCGTCAGCTCGCAGATCTGCCGATCGGGGTAACCGGTGCGACAGCCCAGGTGCACGATGCGCGCGCCCTCCCCCGCCAGCAAGAGCTCGAGCGAGAGCTCGCCGAAGAACGACAGATAGCGAGGGACCACGAAGGTCTCCATCACCGCCGCATCGGCCGGGCTGAGCGGGCCCGAAGGGAACGTCACGCCCACTCGCGTATCAAACCCGGGGGACCGAACGCAAACGATCCCGCACGGCGGGGTGGAAATGCGGACGGAATGGGCCGGGCGCCTTCTCCCGGTTATGCTCCGCGCATGCAGCCGCTGACCCAGGCGACCGCCCTGATCGCCGCCCTGATCGCGCTCGCGCACGCGGCCGAGCGCGGGCGCCCTCGGGTGGGCCCGGGGCCGGTGCGCGCCCACGCCCTGGGTCCGTCGGCGGCGCCGGCGTCGTCGGCGCTGGCCAGCGCGTGCCCCGAGGGCACCCTCCCCGACCAGGGCGTCTGCATCCCGGTGCCCCAAGGCGTCGCGGGCGGCGCCGAGCTCACCGCGGCAGAGAACGCGCACCGCGATCGCAGCGGGGCCTGGCGGTTCTACGAGCAGATCCCGCGGCGGCCCGAGCGGCCCGGCGACTATCGCCGCTACCGCTGGCCGGTGCCGCCGCTGCCCGGGCAGAACCTGGTGGTGAGCGGCTACGATCTCGATCGCCCCGACGTGCAGCAGCGCCGCGGCGCGCACATCAAGGCGGTGGGCCACGGCGGTCTCGATCTGGGGCAGCGCCGGGGCGCCGAGGTGCGCCTGGTGAACCTCGAGCACCAGACCGCCGACGCCGAGGTGCTGTTCGTGGGCGAGGTCTTCGGCAACTCGGTGGTCACGCGGCACTCGGTGCGCGAAGGCGACCGGCTGCGCGAATACGTGATCGTCTACGGTCACCTCGAGGGGGCCGCGCCCGGCCTGAGCCGCGGCATGAACGTGCGCGAGGGCGCGCTGCTGGGCTTCGTGGGCGACAGCGGCAGCCCCGGCGACGTGCACCTGCACCTCGAGGTGCGTCGCGTGCGCGACGGCGTCAACGTCGCCTCGCTGGCCCCCGGCGAGCTGACCAAGAACGCCCGCACCGTGGCGTGCGACCCCCGAAATGTGATGCCGCTTGCGGCGGAATGAGGGTCACGGCCCCGACCGGAGGCCGGACCGGACGCCGGGCGGAAGCCCAAGTTCGTCCGCGCGGCGACGAGGACTCAGGGGCCGCTCAAGCCAAGACCGCCAAGGCCGCCCGGAGCAACGGCTCGACGTCGAGGGCGACGCCTTCGTGTCGCACCCGCTCGATGGCCTGCTGGGCGTGGTTCGAGCGGAAGCCCAGGTTCGTCAGCGCGGACAGCACTTTGGAGCACGTCTTGTCTTCGGCCTGCTTCTTCGCGATGTGCGCTTCACCGAAGACCTCTCGCGCGCGATGAGCGTTGTGAGCCTTGCAGAGCAAAGCGAGATTGTCGACCGTCGGCG
>Ga0138256_10000468_pt1 | contig 44276 bp, 40 predicted proteins | sample KNB2016incub_MG_FD_105486 | JGI IMG/M metagenome (GOLD analysis project Ga0138256, IMG submission 105486) | Active sludge microbial communities from wastewater in Klosterneuburg, Austria - KNB2014incub_MG | ecosystem: Engineered > WWTP > Activated sludge > Unclassified | place: Austria... | reverse complement strand
TTCACCGCCACCAAGGCGATGAGCATGGGGATCAGGCGCCACAACTGGGCTATCCGAGAATACGTCCGGCTGGTGTAGGGGTTATTCATCTGATACTTGGTTTTGGTAGGGTTTCAGGGTTGGGGGACGATCATCACACTACAGGGCGCATACAAGCCGACCGCAGTCATCCGTGTCCGGCTGTCCTGTCCGATGTATTCGCAGTCTGATGGCTGAATGGAACGGCTCATGAAAAGATCGACAAATGATCTTGAGGCGATGAAAGTAGAAGTGGTTCGTCACATTACAAACAAATTATTGTTACTAACAACAGGCAACCATGGTCCGGGACTCCGAAACCATTGATAATGGAGGGGATCCGACGCGCCACGTTCATGTTGATGAACAAGTCTCATGGCCGAGCTGAAAGTACCATCCTTGGCCGGTGTCGAATGTATCTGGACTTACCAGATGAACCAAGGAATGGTGGATACTTTCCGGATGCGCTACCGGGATAGGGGACGAGGCCGACCGGATCGGAGTATGATCGCGTCGGGTGTGGGTGGCCTTCGTAACCTGTGCTTTGGCCTTCGCGTTCCAAGGTCCGATGAAATTGCACTTCGCGCTCATCCCATTGGGGGGGCTTTTTGTTGTTTCCACAGTACAGGCCCAGCCGGACACCTTGTTGCTGGCGCAGGATGAGCACTACCTCATCGGCGATGCCGGGGACGATCCGCTTCCTGAACTCAACATCTACGACGCCTACAATTCCACCATCGGCGGGGATTCGCTCCGGCAATGCGGGGCCTTCCCGTGTACGGGTTGGGTGGAGGACAAGTACCCCAACGGCCAACTGCGGCATCGTGGATATTATGATAGCGGGCGGCTGACGGTCTTCAAGAACTACTACCGCAGTGGGCAATTGGAGCGCGAGTTCAAGGCCGTGGATGCGACCCATTGTTCCCAACGCACGTGGCATCCGAATGGGCAGTTGCGATCATGCACGAGGTATCGCGACGGGGTAGTGATCCAGTATGAGGACTATTATGTGAGTGGACAGCTCCGCTACGTGGAGGAGCGCCACAAGGAGCACCATTGCTTCACCCGCCTGGAACTGTACGCAGGCGACGGCACGCCGATCAGCCTGCTGCGCGTGGTGGACAAAGGCAAACTCGAAGTGGAGCAGAAGGAGTTCCACCCCGGAGGAACGCTCAAGAGCCAAGGCAGGGCGCGATACAACCGCGCGACCATGGACAGCCAGCGTGTGGGAACGTGGGTCTACTTCGATACGGATGGAACGAAGATCCGTGAGGAGGACCTTGTGGGCGGAAAGGTGCTGAGCGTGCGTTGAACAGAAAACCATCGAACAAGCATTGATTTCCGGGGAAAGCGATCGAGACTGAGGGTCAAGCCCGCAGTGACGAGTACGCTTGGAATTCGGGATCCGCCCGCCGAATGGCGGGCGGATCCCGAATTCCTTTACAAATGTCACCCCGGCCCTGAGCCGGGGTCCCGAAAACGCGACCGTCGAATTCACCGGACAGCAGTGATACTGAAAGCGGTCTAATGAGAAGCCCCGTTCGCTGGATGGCGAACGGGGCTCTTCAATGGGTGTGCATCCTACTTGGAGTCCTCCTTCACTTCCTCTTTGGTGTCCTTCACTTCCTCGAAGTCCACGTCGGTCACCTCCTGATCGGCGGTGGTGGAAGTGTTCTCCGGGTTGGCTCCGTTGCTCTGGGACTGTTGCGCTGCGTTGTACATCTCCTGGCTTGCGGCTTGGAAGGCTGTGTTCAATTCGGCCCCCACCTTCTCGCACGCTTCGATGTCCTCGGCCTTGTGCGCATCCTTCAGGCGGGTCAGTGCATCCTCGATCGGTTGCTTCTTGTCCGCCGGGATCTTGTCGCCGTACTCCTTCAGGTTCTTCTCCGTCTGGAAGATGAGGCTATCCGCTTGGTTCAGTTTGTCCACGCGCTCGCGAGCCAGCTTGTCGGTATCAGCGTTGGCCTCGGCCTCCTTTTTCATCTTCTCGATCTCCTCCTTGCTCAAGCCGCTGCTCGCTTCAATGCGGATGCTCTGCTCCTTACCCGTGGCTTTGTCCTTCGCGCCCACATGCAGGATGCCGTTCGCATCGATGTCGAAGGTCACTTCGATCTGCGGGGTGCCGCGCGGTGCCGGCGGGATGCCATCCAAGTGGAAGCGACCGATGGAGCGGTTGCCGTTCGCCATGGGGCGTTCGCCCTGTAGCACGTGGATCTCCACGCTTGGTTGGCTGTCACCATAGGTGGTGAAGACATTGCTCTTCTTGGTGGGGATCGTGGTGTTCGATTCGATCAACACGGTCATCACGCCACCTGCGGTTTCGATACCGAGGCTCAATGGCGTGACGTCCAGAAGCACCACGTCCTTCACATCACCGGAGAGAACGCCACCCTGGATCGCAGCGCCAACGGCCACTACTTCATCCGGGTTCACGCCCTTGCTCGGCTCCTTGCCGAAGAACTTCTTCACGGCATCCTGGATCGCGGGGATGCGGGTGCTGCCACCCACGAGGATCACCTCGTCGATGTCGGTGGTCTTCAGGCCGGCGTTCTTCAGTGCGGTTTCACACGGCGCGATGGTGCGCTTGATCAGGCTGTCGGCGAGGCTTTCGAATTTCGCGCGGGTCAGGGTGCGCACCAAGTGTTGCGGGATCCCGTCCACCGGCATGATATACGGCAGGTTCACTTCCGAAGTCGTGGTGGAGCTCAGTTCGATCTTCGCTTTCTCCGCTGCATCCTTCAACCGTTGAAGAGCCATCGGGTCCTTGCGTAGATCGATGTTGAACTGTGACTTGAACTCATCCGCCAGCCAGTCGATGATCACTTGGTCGAAGTCATCACCGCCGAGGTGCGTGTCGCCATCGGTGGATTTCACTTCGAAGACGCCATCGCCCAGTTCGAGCACGCTCACGTCGTGCGTTCCACCGCCACAGTCGAACACGACGATCTTCTGGTCCTTGTGGCGCTTGTCCAGGCCGTAAGCCAATGCGGCTGCCGTGGGTTCGTTGATGATCCGGCGGACCTTCAGCCCCGCGATCTCGCCCGCCTCCTTGGTGGCTTGGCGTTGTGCATCATTGAAGTAGGCAGGCACGGTGATCACCGCTTCGGTCACGGTGGTGCCGAGGTAATCCTCGGCGGTCTTCTTCATCTTCTGCAGGACCATCGCGCTGATCTCCTGCGGGGTGAAGTGCCGATCCCCGATGGAAATGCGGGGCATGTTGTTCGGCGCACGCTCCACCTTGTAAGGGAAGCGGCTGATCTCCTTGGCGATCTCATCAAAGGAACTCCCCATGAAGCGCTTGATGGAGGAAATGGTGTTGGTGGGATTGGTGATGGCCTGACGCTTCGCAGGGTCGCCCACTTTCCGCTCACCGCCTTCAACAAAGGCAACGATGCTTGGTGTGGTGCGTTTTCCTTCGCTGTTGGCGATGACGACGGGCTCATTGCCCTCCATTACGGCCACACAACTGTTGGTGGTTCCCAGGTCGATCCCAATGATCTTGCTCATAGTAGTAGGTTGAAAATGGTTCTTCTGAATGCGGTGCCGCAGGATCAATGTCCATGCCATCGCCGCAAGTCGGGCGATCCCTGCCAAGGCGTACGAGATCCCGCCAAAGGCATCCGGATCTCTGCTGTCAGATCGACAGGATCAGTTGCAGCTGAAGGCTCCGCCGGCATCCAAGGCCGAGCAGAAATGGAGGTCGGCCGTGTAGGGGCCCTGTACCAATTGGGTCAGCGTGGACCCACCCAAGCGCTTACCCACCACATTCTTGGTGTAACGGCTGCCCCAGATGCCCAGCGCCCCATCGATATTGCTGTATGCAGGCCGGTCCTCGATGATGCCCGAGATCGGTTCGGTGAGGGTGAGGTAGGTGTGAAAGTCGTCGTTAGCCACGGAGACCAGGAAGTCCAACCCGCGGAAGATCCGCTTGTTCACGGATGTCCATTCCGGGTTGGCGCGGATGTAAGTGGAAAGTCCGCTGAAGAACAACTGGCCTCCCATGGTAACTGCGAGATCCTGGAAGACCTGTGAATTCGTCGATACCTGTTTGCCAAGGAATTGGGTGAACGAAGTGCGCACCGTGTCTGTTCCGGTCACTTCATCATATCGAAAGCGGAAGGAGACAACGAAACGCTTGCAGTCCTGCTTCGATTTCCAGTTGAATTCATAGGAGCCATAGTCGGTGCCTTGTGCATTCATCAAGTTCACCCGGCTGCCGAAGGTGCTGCCCGTGTCCTGATCCACCGGGTCGATGCTGAAATCATTCACGATGGGGCACGTGGAGGTGATGTCCTTGCCATTCACGCGCAGGTGTAGCCGGTAGGTCTGGTCCTGGTGCAAATACATCCGGGAACCGGTGGCGATATTCGGAATGCGCTGCACAAAGGGCGTGGTGAAGTAGGAAAGCTTCTGCACGGGACTGTAGAACTCCCCAGATCCGCGATCCGTGATGATCGTGTCGTGCAACGGGAAAGAGTCGATCGCATTACCACTGGCATCCAAGCGGAACACTTTCGCATAGCTGATCGCCTCGTTGCGGTATTCATTGCTGTCCTGCACCAATGCCATGTCGTAAGCACTGCCTTCTCCCAAGAATGCCTTGTTGATCTTCACCAGATGAACAGAATCCCGTTGGTTCAACAAGCCATAGATGATCGTGTGGTCCGCATAGTCGTCGTTGATCTCCAGATCGTTGGTGCAACCAATGAACAGAAGAGCGGCAGAAGCAACGAGCACGAGCGGACGGAGCATGGGTTCGAGTTGAGGTGGCCAAAGATAGACGGGCACATCATCCATCACCTTCTCAACTTGGTGAACGGTCGAGGAATGCTCAGGAGCGGTGGTGCGGTCTAGCTTTGTGCCATGAGCACGGCCAAGACGGAAGCCAAGCGTGTGACCACGCATACCCTGCAAGAGATGAAGGCCGCTGGACAGCGGATCGCCATGCTCACCGCGTATGATTACTCACTGGCCCGGCTGGTGGACAGCGCGGGTGTGGATGTGATCCTGGTCGGCGACAGCGCGAGCAATGTGATGGCCGGCCACGAGACCACCTTGCCGATCACCTTGGATCAGATGATCTACCATGCCAGTGCGGTGGTGCGCGGGTGCGAGCGTGCGCTGATCGTGGTGGACCTTCCCTTCGGCACCTACCAAGGGGATACCAAGCGGGCGCTGGCCTCGGCCATCCGCATCATGAAGGAGAGCGGCGCCCATGCGGTGAAGTTGGAAGGTGGCCGCGAAGTGATCGGTTCGGTGGAACGGATCCTGACTGCCGGGATCCCGGTGATGGGCCACCTCGGCCTCACGCCGCAGAGCATCTACAAGTTCGGGACGTATGTGGTCCGCGCACGCGAGCAGGAGGAAGCCGATCGTTTACGGGAGGATGCCTCGTTGCTGGAGCAGGCCGGTTGCTTCGCGCTGGTCCTCGAAAAGATCCCGGCAGGATTGGCAGGGGAGGTCGCTGGAAAAATACAGATCCCGATCATCGGTATCGGTGCCGGTAACAAAGTGGATGGACAGGTCCTGGTGTTGCACGACATGTTGGGGATCAACAAGGAGTTCAACCCGCGTTTCCTCCGTCGCTACGCGGATCTGCACGAGGTGATCACCGGTGCGGTCTCCCATTATGTGGCCGATGTGCGTTCGCGGGATTTCCCCAACGAGCATGAGCAGTACTGATGATCCAACGGTGCCGGTCCTGTTCGAGGATCCATCGCTGCTGATCGTCCGCAAACCGTCCGGGATGCCCGTGCTACCGGATCAGTCCGGTGACCGTGATCTGTTGACCATCCTGCGCGACGGGCGCAACGAACCGGGGTTGGAATTGCCGCATCGGATCGATCGTCCGGTGAGCGGCGTGGTGCTCTTGGCGCGCAACGCTTCGGTGAACAGTGCGATGAATGATCTCTTCCGGGAACGCTTGGTGATCAAGCACTACCGCGCGATCGTGGAAGGGTGCCTTCCCGAAGGTGAGCAGGAATGGAAGCTGGACAACGCCCTTCGGCACGACACGAAAAGCCGTCGCGCGATCGTCATCCGGGATCCGTCACCGACGGATGAAATGCTTCGCATCACAGTGTGCCGGTTGGCCCAAGGCGATCGGTACGCGTTGGTCGGGATCACTCCCTTGGGCGGTGCCTTCCACCAGATCCGCGCGCAGCTCGCGGCGTGGGGCCATGTGATCAAAGGTGATGTGAAGTATGGCGCACGAAGAGGGGAGAAGGATCGGAGTATTGCACTGCACGCGCACGCGTTGCGCTTTACACATCCGGTGCTCGATGTGCCGATCTTCGTGGAAGCGGATCAACCATCCAGCCCGATCTGGCTGGCCTTGTCCAGTATGACCGCCGGTGGTGCTGTTCGATCGTGATGCATGTCCTCATCATTGGCCGACGGTAGCGACACGGATGTCCTGCGCGCAGGGGCGACCGATGGCGTGTTCACTTCACACGTGATCGTGTATTGACCTTCAAGATCGGTATCCACTGTTGATCCGACCGATCATACAGGATCAACGTCCGTGATCAACTGCACCGCGCGGTGTTCCGGTTCGGCGAAGAGCCGATCGATCGTGTCGCGAACGAATTGTTTCTCTTCGTTGTGAGCGCTGCGACGCAACTTGATCAACAGCTTTCGCAAGTGACGGTCCTTCACCCAAGCCACACCAGGGATATCCGGACCCAACACGCGTTCGCCCATTCGTTCGCGCAACGCCATGGCAAGATCCGCGGCTGCAGCGGCCACACGTTCCTCGTTGCGGTGGCGAAGCGTCAATGCGATCAACCGCGTGAACGGTGGATACCCGTGCAACTTCCGGTGTTCGATCTCCCGCGCGAACATCCCTTCCACGTCGTGTTCCATCACGAAACCGAGCACGGGGTTCTTCACCTCGTGTACTTGGATCAGTACCGTGCCGGCCTCCTTGCGCCTGCCAGCGCGACCGGCCACTTGGGCCATTAGTTGGAAGGCGCGCTCGTGTGCGCGGAAGTCAGGGAATCGCAACAGGCTGTCCGCGTGAAGGATCCCCACCAAACGCACATGCGCGAAGTCCAATCCCTTCGTCACCATTTGTGTGCCCACGAGGATGTCGATGGACCCTTGCGCGAATCCGGTGATGATCCGATCCAACGCTTGTTTGCCGCGCGTGGTGTCCTGATCCATGCGTGCCACGCGTGCTTCCGGTAGGAATTCGGCGAGTTCCTCTTCGATCTTCTCCGTCCCGAATCCGATCATCTTCAAACGCATGCCACCGCATTGTCCGCACTGCGTGGGTGGCGGATAGTTGCGGCCGCAATAATGACAGCGCAGTTGATGTTGACGCTTGTGGTAGGTGAGGCTCACATCGCAGTGATCGCACTCAGGCACCCACGCGCATTGCTCGCATTGCCATACCGGCACATAGCCGCGCCTGTTCTGGAACAGGATGGCTTGCTCGCGCCGTTGCAGCGTTTGCTGTAACGCTTCGATCAATTGCACGCTGAGGTGCCCACGCATGCTCTTTCGCCGTTGTGCATCGCGCAGGTCCACGAGTTGGATCGTGGGCATGGCCACATCACCGAAACGCGAAAGCAGTTCCACCGAGCCGTACTTCCCGGTCTTCGCATTGAACATGCTCTCCAAGCTCGGGGTTGCTGACCCGAGCAAGGTGCGCGCGCCGTGCAGGCTGGCCAGCACAACGGCCATGTCCCGTGCGTTGTATCGCGGCGCCGGATCGTGTTGCTTGTAGCTTGGGTCGTGCTCCTCATCCACGACCACCAATTGCAAGCGCCGGAAGGGAAGGAAGAGCGCGGACCGCGCACCGACCACGATCCGTGGCGCATCGGTGTCGTTCACCATGCGCATCCACAATTCGGTGCGATCACGTTGCGACATGCGCGAGTGGTACACCGCGATCCGATCACCGAAGCGCGCGCGCAACCGTTCGATGATCTGTGTGGTGAGCGCGATCTCCGGCAAGAGGTAGAGGACCTGTCCGTCCGCTTCCGTGATCTCGTCGAAGAGCGTGGTATACAACTCGGTCTTTCCGCTGGAGGTGACACCGCGTAAGAGAACAACGGCATGCTCCGCGAACGACGTGCGCAATTCGCGAAGCGCGGTCGCTTGCGCTTCGGAAAGTTCCGGACCTGGTTTCTCCATCCGCTCTGTGGATGGCGTCCCGGCCTCGCGCTCGTAGGTTTCAAAAAGGCCTTTCTCCACCAATTGTTTCAGGACCGCCGAGGATGCATCGCTCCGGTGCAGCAATTCATCGCGGCTCACTTCAAGTGCGGCATCACTGAAGCACCGCGACAATTCCACGTACCGCATCAAGAGGTGCAACTGCTTCGGCGCTTTCTTCTCCAAGCGATCGAACCATTCGTGCAGCGCATCCTCGCGCTGTGCCTTCTCAGCAAGTTTCACGTAGGTCACGGTGCGCGGCTTCCACGTATCGCGTAGATCCTCTTCCAGCAGGACCACACCTTCGTCCATCATGCGCTTGATCACCGGCAGTGGATCCTTCAAGCCGAGCAGTTCTCCGGCCTGTGCCATGGTCAGCACTTCCTGTCGCTCCAGCGCGTCGATGATCATCGCGGTGCGCCGATCATGCGGCGGACGCGATCCTTCGGTAACGTTCGGGACGATGCGGGTCTCGCTACCCAACGTGAGTTGGGCAGGCAACGCGGCGATCATCACTTCGCCAACAGTACACAGATAATGCGCGGCGATCCTGTCCCAGAGTTCCATCTGTTCAGGTGTCACGACCGGTTGCGCATCCAGCACGGAGAGGATGTCGCGCGGTGTGCGCACGTTCGGTGCTTGTTCGCGCACATGACGCACGAGGCCGCCATACAATTTGCCACCCTTGCCGAAGGGCACGGCCACGCGAACGCCCGGCACGATAGGACCGAGACCTTCGGGGATAGCGAAGGTGAACAGGCCGGGAACGGCCAGCGGAAGGATCACATCAGCGAACACGGGCGGGGAACGCAAAGGTGCTGCACGGGGGCATGTCATGGAAACGTCAGTTGGTGGATCGAAGAGGGATCGAGGCAACGATCCACGCGCTCGACTTGTCCGCTGGGTATGGGAGCGAAGAAAAAGAAGGTCCCGCAAGCCAGCGATGACGGCGCGGCCAAGGAGTTGAACTCCGTGTACGATACGGCAACACCCCAGTGGAACGCTTACTACCGGGCGCTTCGGAAACGGATCCGTTTCCCGCGCTATTACAAGCGTGCAGTGAACTGGTGATCCATCGACATCGGGATGTGTACGAGCAGCGGTGATCCCGGGCCGAGCGCCGTGGAGTGCGTTTCTACTTTCACCGCCACATCAACATTGCATGCGAGCGAACGGCCGTACCACCTCGGCGATCATCATTCTGGGTGCGCTGTTCTTTCTCTTCGGTTTCGTCACGTGGATCAACGGTCCGCTGATCAGCTACCTGAAGATCATTTGTAAGCTCGGTCAAGGCGCCGAACCGTTCTACGTCACCTTCGCGTTCTACATCGCCTACACGGTGACCGCCTTGCCCATGGCGTGGGTACTCGGTCGCACCGGTATGAAGCGCGGCATGATGTACGGCTTGTGGGTGATGGCGCTGGGAGCGTTGTTGTTCATTCCCGCAGCGCAAGCGCGATCGTATCCGCTGTTCCTGCTCGGCTTGTTCGTGATCGGCACGGGGCTGTCCTTGCTCCAGACCGCCAGCAACCCGTACATCACCGTGGTGGGTCCGATCGAAAGCGCCGCAGCACGGATCAGCATCATGGGGATCTGCAACAAGTTGGCAGGGGTGTTGGCACCGTTGATCCTCGGCGCGGTCCTGCTTGGTGATGCGGATCAATTGCAAGTGGAACTGGCCGGGTTGCACGGTGATGCACACGATGCACGATTGGATGCGTTGGCGCTTCGCGTGATCATGCCGTACATGGTGATGGCCGTGGTGTTGTTCGCACTCGGGCTGCTCGTTCGCTTCGCTCCGTTGCCGGAGCTCGATCCCGAAGTGGACGCACCGGGCAATGCACCGGATGGCCGATCCATTTTCAGTTACCCGCAACTCTGGTTCGGTGTGCTCGCACTCTTCCTTTACGTGGGTGCCGAGGTGATCGCCGGTGATACGATCCCCGGATACGGGCAATCGCAGGGATTGCCGCTCTCTGAAGCAAAACACTTGACGAGCTACACGCTCATCTGCATGGTGATCGGATACTTCGTGGGGATCTTCGCCATACCTCGGTGGATCAGTCAATCCGCTGCGCTCACGGGCTCCGCGGTGCTCGGCGTGGGTATCACCTTGGTGGCCCTGCTGACCACAGGCTACACATCCGTCCTGTGCATCGCGGTGCTCGGCATCTCCAACGCGCTGGTCTGGCCGGCCATCTGGCCACTCGCTATTGAAGGGCTTGGCCGACATACCAAGACAGCAAGTGCATTGTTGATCATGGCGATCGCGGGCGGGGCGATCCTTCCAATGGTGTATGGTTCATTCGCAGCGATGCCTTCGATCGGCCCACGCATGGCGTACAGCATCCTGCTTCCTTGCTACTTCGTCATCGGTGCTTACGGCCTGTGGGCTGTTGCACGTGATCGGCGCGCAAAAGCGCATCAAGCCCGCGCTGTTGAAAACTGACACCGACCGACCGGGAGGCCCCGGGCCACCCCGTTTACCTTCGGCGCTGCAACTTCCACTAGCCCCCTTATCAGCAATGGCATCGCTCCGATCACTCACAGGCGTCTTCGGCCTATCATTCCTTCTCGCGTCGTGCGGTGGGTCGGGTGAAGGCGAACGGCAACAAGCCGACAGTCTGGCCACCGTTCAAGAAACCCCGGGCACCGAGGTATTCGGCATCGGCGGGAAACTCTTCAGTGTCCCTTCGCCCACCCAAACCGCGTTGGCCATCCGCAAGGCGGGATTGAAATACCAGAAGGAACTCACCGCGCCGTTGGAGAAGGGTGATGCCGTGAGCGGAAAAGCGGCCCAGGCCACCTTGCTCGGTGTGTTCGGAGCGGACCTTTCCTACGTCACCGTGCATAAGGATGGGCAACGCGCTCTCGCCACCATGCAAGCGGTGGAACGTTTGGGTGGTCGGTTGGAATTGACCAATGCGTTCGACCGTGCGCTCCTTGATCGGTTCAAGTCGAGCATGGGCAACGAGGACAGCCTCCTTCGCCTGTCGGGCGTGGCGTTCCGCGCAGCGGATCAATACCTGAAGAACAGTGATCGCGACGACGTGAGCGCACTCGTTCTCACTGGTGGTTGGATCGAATCCATGCACCTTTCCCTTGCCGACCCGGCTGCCATGAAGGACAAGGTCCTGATGGCGCGTGTGGGGGAGCAGAAGAAGACCCTTGCCGGGTTGGTGGAACTCCTGACCGCAACGGATAAGGAAGGTGCAGCCGTTGCGCTGATCGCGGGCCTCAAGGATCTGAGCGCGGAATTCGAGAAGATCACCATCGCCTACAAGTTCGAGCCACCGGTCACCGACGCCGATGCGAAGACCACCTTCATCAATAGCACCGTCGCCGTGGAGATCCCGGCGGAGCAACTCACTTCCATCACTGCCAAGGTTGCCGCGCTGCGCAACATGATCCTCGCCTGAACATGACCAGGACACTTTCCCTCGCCCTGCTACTCACCGCATCGGCAACCACACAAGCGCAGAGCTTGTGTCAATCCATCGCAAGTCGTTGCGAAGCGCACATCACCACCAATTACATCCCGGACGGCCAGTTCTACCGGGCCTTGTTGCAAGGGGATGAGACCGCCGAATTCCAGCTTACGCTCTTCGGCGGGACCACCTATCGCATCGCGGCATGCAGCGGGGATAGCGACGGCATCCTGCTCTTCAGTGTGTTCGATCAGGAACGGAACCTGTTGTACACCAATAAGGATCACCACAACGCTCCGTTCTGGGATCTTACGATCGCCAACACGATCGATGTGATCATCGAGGCCAATCTGGATCCCACCAAAGCGGGCAGTGGCTGTGCTGTGATGCTCATGGGCTTCAAGAAGTAGCGTCCTTTTCCCGGTAACATTCAAGCGCCCCTCCCGTAAAGAGGGGCGCTCTTTTTGGGGTCTATGCGACTCCCGGGGCTACTGGACGGATGAGCGAGAAGATCCTCAAGGCTTTGCTGCACCTGTTCGCGATCATCGCGAAAGGGGAGGACGTGGCGCAAGGAGCGAGGCCGGAGAACGCGGCCATCCTGGAACGCTTCCTTCGCAAACAATTCAACCCCGAGGCGGCGGCTGCGCACATGGCGCGGTACCAGGCCTTCGTACAAGCCTTCCACTCCGCTGGTGGCGCAAGCCGAAGCGGACGGAAGCGCACTTCGCTGAACTCGGTGAAGGTGCTGCGCATCTGTACCCAGATGAATGAGGAGCTGAACCAGCACCAGAAGTTCGTGGTACTTGTTCATTTGCTCGAGTTCATCCACGCGGACAACTTGGTGACGGAACAGGAGAACGAGTTCGTGATGATCGTCGCGGATACGTTCAACATCGGGCAGGAGGATTTCGCACGGTGCAAGGCCTTCATCTGCGCCGCTGCCGAGGTACACGCGGATGCTGACAATCTGCTCTACATCAATGCGGCGGTGGAGAACAAGTACGGGAAGGCGAAGCATCTGCACGCACACGGGTTGAACGGCGAGATGCGGGTGCTGCATGTGCCCAGCGTGAACCTCTACGTCATTCGCTACAACGGATCGGACGATGTGTTGCTGAACGGCCAGCGGATCGGCCGGGACAGTCACTACGTCCTGAGCAATGGCAGTAGTGTGCGACCACCGAGTGGCGTACCCATCTACTACAGCGATATCCTCGCGGCCTTCATGTCCAAGGTCGGTCGGCCACGGATCGTGTTCCGTGCCGACGCGATCGAGTACACCTTCCCGAACGGTCGTATCGGGTTGCACGAATTGCATCTGGCCGAGACCACGGGCAAGTTGATCGGTATCATGGGCGGCAGCGGCAGTGGCAAGAGCACACTGCTGAATGTCCTCAATGGAAATCTGGCGCCGAGTCGCGGTCATGTCACGATCAACGGAATCGATGTGCATACGGAGCGCGAGCGGATCAGGGGTGTGATCGGCCACGTGAGCCAGGACGACCTGCTCATGGAGGAACTCACCGTCTTCCAGAACCTCTTCTACAACGCCAAGCTGTGCTTCGGCGGAATGAATGACGAGCAGGTCTCGGAGCGCACGCTGCGCATGCTGCAGTCGCTCGGCTTGTATGAAGCGAAGGATCTCAAGGTGGGCAGCCCGCTGGACAAGACCATCAGCGGCGGGCAACGCAAACGGTTGAACATCGCCTTGGAATTGATCCGCGAACCGAGCGTGCTCTTCGTGGATGAGCCGACAAGCGGATTGAGCTCCCGTGATTCGGAGAACATCATGGACCTGTTGAAGGAGTTGGCCCTGAAGGGTCGCTTGGTCTTCGTGGTCATCCATCAACCGTCCTCGGAGATCTTCAAGCTTTTCGATCGCCTGTTGCTCATGGACCAGGAAGGCAATCCGGTCTACCTCGGTGATCCCGTGGATGCCGTGGTCTATTTCAAGAAGGTGACCGGGCAGGTGAACAGCGAAGTGGGGCAGTGCCAAGCTTGCGGGAATGTGAATCCGGAACAGATCTTCAACATCCTCGAGGCACGCTTGGTGGATGAGTACGGCAATGAGACCGACCAACGGAGGATCAGTCCCGAAGCTTGGAATGAAGTGTTCCGGGCACAGATGGAGGTTCGCGTGGCGCAAGTACCGGATGAGCGCAGCGTGCCCAAGAGCACCTTCGCGATCCCTGATCGGATCAAGCAGTTCAAGGTCTATTTCAAACGCGACCTGTTGGGCAAACTGGCCAACAGGCAGTATGTACTCATCAACTTGTTGGAGGCACCGGTACTCGCCTTCTTCATGTCCTTCTTCCTTAAGTACCACCGCACCGATGAAGGCACGGCCGCGGAATACATCTACCGAACGAACGACAACATTCCGCAGTACCTGTTCATCTCGGTGATCGTCGCCCTGTTCCTTGGCCTAACAGTAAGTGCGGAGGAGATCATCCGCGATCGCAAGATCCTGCAGCGGGAGAAATTCCTCGACCTGAGCTGGCTCAGTTACCTGATGAGCAAGTTCGGCCTCATGTTCATCATCTCGGCCATCCAGACCGGGCTCTTTGCTTTGGTGGGTGCGAAGGTGCTGGGCATCGAAGCGTTGAGTTGGGTACACTGGCTGGTCCTCTTCAGCGTGAGCTGTTTCGCCAACGTTCTCGGACTGAACGTCAGTGCGAGCTTCAACAGCGCGAAAGTGATCTACATCCTCATCCCGGTCCTGATCATTCCACAACTGCTCTTCAGCGGTATCATCGTCAAGTTCGACAAGTTGCATCCGTGGTTCGCATCGGAGCGAAGCGTTCCACTCTTGGGCAATGTCATGGCCTCGCGATGGGCGTACGAGGCATTGGCCGTGACGCAGTTCATGGAGAACCCGTACGAGAAGAACTTCTATGCCTTCGATCGGAAGATGAAGACCTCCAACTGGAAGAAGGACTTGTGGGTACGCGAGCTCCAGAACAAGGTGGAGGAAGTTCGCCGCGTGTTGCGGGGCTATTCGGAGGGTGTGGACATGGCTCATGAACTCGCGCTGATCCAACGCGAACTGGCCAAGGAGAAAATGACGCTTACCGGATTCGACCTGGAGGTACTGGATCGCTTGACGCCGGACCGGATCAATGAGGACGTGCTGGAGCAAGTGGAAGCGAGCCTGCAGACCTTGACCCATCACTACCGTACTGCATACAAGGATGCGGAGCGGTTGAAGGAAGCGCGCATCGCGGAACTCACAGGAACGCCCGAAGCGCGTCGTGTGTACTTCGATGAACTGGACCGCTTCCGGAATGAAAGCCTGACGGATATTGTCACGAACAAGAATGACGTCCACGTGATCGTGGAATACGAAGGAGAACTCATCCAGAAGAACGACCCGATCTATCTCGAGCCCATGCGTAGCGGCTTCTTCGGTGCGCAGTTCTATGCACCGTCGAAGTGGTTGTTCGGCATGCGTCTTCCAACGGTGGCGGCCAACGTGCTCGTCCTTTGGGGGATGGTGCTCATCCTCGGGTTGACGCTGTACTACGAAGCCTTCCCGAAGCTCATGAAGCTCTTCCAGCCACGCGCTGGAGGATAGTGCGGGCTATTCGCCCTCCACCTCGGCGATCTGGATCATCTTGAACGGGATGTTGATGATCCCCGAGTAATCCTCGCCTGCTTCGAGCATGTCCTCGTCATCGGCCTCATAATGCCAGAGCACCGTTACCTCATTGCCCGCGGAGCGGATGGGTTCCAGACGCTTGAACACATCCAGGATGCACTTGGATGAACTGGTGTTGAAGTATTCCAACTGCACATGAACAGCGGTCTTGCTGTTCGGTTCGCGGCCGTACTTATCGATCCAGTCGATCAGAGGTTTGTAGAAATCGATACTGTTCTCGGGGATGGATCGTCCCTTCAACTCCAGCAGTCCGGAGCGGGGGTCGAAATGGACGTGTGGGGTCTTGGGGGTTCCTTCGTACTTGAGCGGTTCCATGGGAGCTGGGTCAGGTATTCACATTCACATTCAGGCTGAAGAAGGCGTTGTCCTGATCATACGGCACGAAGCCATATTCCAGTTTGCCGCCACTGCGCCGGGCGATATCGATCATGCCAAGGCCACCGCCACCGGCAGAGGAGTATTGCCCATCCGCCAGCTTGGCGCGGTACCAGTCCCGGAGGTCATCCGGTGTCAGGCCGTTGATGCGATCAAGGTGTGATCTCAGTTGTTCCACATCCGAGCCGGCCATGAAGTTCCCGGTCAACACACTGTATCCGGTGGCGGTATGTGCGATCATGACCACGCCTTGCGGTTCGCGGACTTGATCGGCCGGCTCATCGGTCGAGGTCTTTTGCCGGTTGTGGTGATACAGGTTCTGGAGGCATTCCACCACCACATTGAACACGCGCTTGCGCGAGCGCTGATCATTTTCCATGGAGGCCAGTTTGCGTTCCACCAAGCCCAGGATCACGGAGATGAGTTCAGGATTCAGGCCGCCTTTGAAAGAGAGCAGCACGCAATTGCGCTCCAGTTCGTCGTAGAGATCATGAACGCGATCGAGCATACCGGACATGTGCGAATAGGGCTTGCTACAAATCAAGCCTCATGGGTTAGCCTATCGGGACGGCTTCGGACCTAGTTATCCACGGCGTTGTCAACCTGTGGAATGGAGCGGACTACTTTCGGCGACCCGTTCGGGCATCATGGGTTGGTTCAAACACTGGTTCGGCACGCGTTACTACGCCCTGTTGTATGGGCACCGCGATGCGGATGACGCCAACATTTGGGTGGATGCGATCATGACCCGGTGGGAGTTGCCCATCAACTCACGCGTGCTTGATCTGGGCTGTGGTCGTGGACGGCATGCACGTCGGTTCATGCATCACGGCATGCGCGTAACGGGCATCGACATTTCCGAGAAGAGTATTGCCGAAGCACAGGAACTCGAACCCAAAGGTGATTTCCGGGTGCATGATATGCGGGTCCCGGTTGAGTCTGGAACCTTCGACGCTGCGTGTTGCCTGTTCACGAGCCTGGGATACTTTGAAAGTGACGAGGATGACCAACGCGTCTTCGATGCGGTCTCCGCCGCGCTTCGTCCCGGGGGCCTTTTCGTACTGGATTTCATGAATCCCAAAGCGGTGTTGCGGGATCTGGTCATCGAGGAGTCGTTGCGGCGCGAGAACGTTGCCTTCGAGATCCGTCGTGCGGTGGAGGAAGGAGTCCTTGTGAAGCGTATTTCCGTCTCAGAGGGTGGTTCAACGGAACAGTTCGAGGAGCGCGTCAGGCTCTTGCACCCCGATGAGTTGGAGCGGATGGCACGCGCCGCAGGACTTGAACTGCTGGACCGCACGGAAGGGCCGGTGATGTCACCATTCCTCCCGGACCATTCGCGGCGTTTCGTTCTTTGGGCCCGCAAACCTTTGGCATGATCCCGTCCGTCGCCCTGCTCTTCTTCGCGCTTCCGATGCTGGCGGGTGGTGCAGTACGCGTGCTGCGTCCGGATGCACGCTGGTTGCGTTTGCTGCTTTCCTTCAGTGGAGCATTCCTGTTAGGCGTCGTATTCCTTCACATGCTGCCGGAGCTCTACGCGGAAGAAGGCATCGGGGTAGGGGCGTGGGTCCTAGCGGGTTTCCTGTTACAAGTGGTGCTGGAGTTCTTCAGCCAAGGCATTGAACATGGGCACATGCATGTGCATGGGAACAAAGCACTCCCTGCGATGACGCTTGCCAGCCTTTGCCTGCACAGTTTCACCGAGGGAATGCCGTTCGCGGATCCCGCAGTCGCCGGAGACATTCCATTCCTCACAGGAGTCGTGCTTCACAAGATGCCGATGGCCATTGCGCTCGCCACCGTGCTTCAGCGTTCCGGTCAATCCCATATGACCGCGTGGATCATGTTGACGGTCTTTGCACTCGCAGCGCCGGCCGGGATGCTCGCCGGTGAATTGGCCGGAGGATGGATGGACGGACACTTCCTGCACCACATGTTGGGACTGGCCATCGGCATGTTGTTGCACATCGGCACCACCATCATATTCGAGAGCGCCCCGGAGCATCGCTTCAATTCCGCACGGTTCGTGGCGGTGGTGGTGGGTGCCGTGCTGGCCGCCTTCGTGGTCCACTGATCTTTTTTTCGCTGAGTTGCATACCAGGATCGATCGGATCCCGTTACTTTGAACCACAAAGTACTTTGCGATATGATGGAACAGGACCACACCAAGGAGCTCGCGCACATCCGTGGGCTGATGGATCGAAGCACGCGTTTCCTAAGCCTGAGTGGGCTGAGCGGTGTTGTGGCAGGTGTGGTGGCCTTGGGTGGCGCGGCACTGGCGCATTACCACATCACGAGGGCTTCCATTCCTGATGCGGATATCCTGACCTATGGCACCGGCGGAGGATACACTTCGGCTGATGATCTGTTGATCCAACTCATCGTCGATGCTTCCGGAGTACTCGGTGTGGCCCTTCTCTGTTCGTGGTGGTTCACTTGGCGCCGTGGTCACAAGACTGGACAGCACCTGTGGGATGCAAGCGCGCGCCGATTGATGATCAACATGATCGTGCCGCTCTCAGCAGGAGGGATCTTCTGCCTCGCGCTCTTCTATTACGGCCTCCCGGGCCTTGTGCCTCCAGCGACCTTGCTATTCTATGGGCTGGCGCTCTTCGGCGCGAGTCGCTACACCTTGGATGAGGTTCGCTGGCTTGGGTTGAGTGAACTGATCCTTGGCGTGATCGCGATCTTCTGGATCGAGCAGGGCCTTTTGCTCTGGGCATTCGGTTTCGGCGTCCTGCACATTGTCTATGGTGGGGTGATGTACTGGCGCCACGAGCGCGGACCGGTGACACGGGAAGCATGATCGAGGGGCTCAACAAGGCATTCGAGAGCCGCGTTCGCTTGGGGATCATGGCGGTCCTTGTGGTGAATGAATGGGTGGACCATTCGCGGTTGCGCGAAGTGCTGAACGTGACGGACGGGAACCTCGCGAGCCACCTATCCGCATTGGAGGAATTGAACTATGTGCTGGTGCGGAAAAGATTCGTGGGCAAGCGACCCAATACGAGCTACAAGAACAGCGTTGCAGGCGCACGTGCGTTCCGCGAACATCTGGACGCCATCGAACGATTGATCCCCAAACCCTGATCCATGACCGCCGCGAATCAAACCCTCCTCAGCAAATGGATGCCGTTGATCATCATCCTTCTTGCCGCCATCGTTTTCGATCAGCTCTTCCATGATCGTGCATTGGGGGTGAACCTCTTCCTCTTCCACGTGCTCATCATCGGGTTGATCGTGCAGCGTGTAGGGTGGAGGGCGGTGTCCATTCCAGCGCGATGGGCAGGTGTTGGAGCGCTCATCGCCGTTTCCATGGTGGTGGTGCATCACAGCATCATTGCGGGTTTCATGGCCATCGTATCCATCGGGTTGTTCGCGGCCTTGGCTCATGAGAGTGCGTTGCGCAGCGTTCCGTTCGGCTACTTGCAATTGGCAGCGAACTACATCATGTTGCCCGTAGCGGCGGTTGAAGGCACAGGGGAATTGATCCGTGGCAATGGAGGCACGCGCGCAGGTTGGCGATGGATCCGACTCGTCCTTATTCCGCTCGCCGTTGCATTGATCTTCTTCCAGTTGTATCGAGTGGGCAACCCGAAGTTCGATCAGCTCACAGCCGGATTCCTGGATGGATTCTTCCAAGCGATCGGCGATCTGCTCGAATGGATCTTCACGCCACACGCCCTCTTCTTCATCTGGGGTGCGATCGTATGTGCGGGGCTGATCTTCCGTTTCGCACCGCGACTCGTTCCACAGTGGGAGGAACCTTGCTCCGACCTGCTCAAGCGTGTCCGCAGCCAACGACCACATTGGATGGCGCCGCGATCCATGGATCCACTGGAGCGCGAACGGCGCATGGGCATGGTGCTCCTGGTGTTGGTGAACGCACTCCTGCTTGCAGTGAACGTGATCGACATCTCCTGGGTGTGGATCGGTTTTGAAGTGCCGGAGAATTTCAGTTTGAAACAGTTCGTGCATGAAGGAACGTGGATCCTCATCATCAGCATCTTCTTGAGCATGCTCATCCTCCTGCATCTCTTCCGCCGAAACCAGAACTTCTATGTGCGCAGTGCGTGGTTGCGGATCCTCGGCCTGGTGTGGGTAGGGCAGAATCTCGTGCTCGGGGTGAGTGTCTTCCTGCGCAACTACCACTACATCTCCTTCCATGGGCTGGCCTACAAGCGCATCGGAGTGATCGCTTTCCTCGTGCTGGTCCTCATTGGCTTGATCACGCTCTACATCAAGATCCTGAAGCGTCGGAGCCTGTTCTACTTGGCGCGGGTGAACGCATGGGCGGCATTCGCGCTGTTGATCGGAATGACCACCGTGGATTGGGACAGCTTCATCGTGCGCACCAATTTGCGCCATTCCAATCCGGGCGAGATCGACATCGACAACTACTTGGCCATGAGCGATAAGGTATTGCCCTTGCTCTACGCGAACCTCGATCTCGTGCAAGAACAGATGGCGCGGCACAGCACGAATCGCGTGCGTTGGGTGGAGCACTTGGATCCGGTCGCGTTCCGGGCCGATCTCGACGCGAAGCGCGATCGATTCCTGCTACGCATCCAGGAGCAACATTGGCAGGAATGGAACATGGCGGACGTACGAACCCGGACGGAGTTGGCTGAATTGAGCGCCGTTGGAACACCATGACGGATCTTCGGTACATCCGCCGGTGGATCGTCTTCTTCATGGTGGCCTTGGCCTTAAGCGGACTCACCGCTGTGCCGTTGGAGTGGCTCACCGGGTTGTTGGCGGAATGGACCATTCCCTTCGGGGATCCGCTCCATGCATGGGCGCAACATGCGGCGGATGCAGTAGCACACGTTGCGCAGACCTATCCGATCCTGTTCTACGGTACGGATTGGCTGGCCTTTGCGCATGTGGTGATCGCCTTGGCTTTCATCGGACCGTACCGTGATCCGGTGCGCAACAAGTGGATCATCGAATGGGGCCTGTTGTGTTGCTTGCTGGTATTGCCGCTGGCCTTTTTCTGGGCACCGGTTCGTGGCATACCGTGCTTCTGGCGTTGCGTCGATGCCTCCTTCGGCGTCTTTGGCGCCATCCCGTTGTGGTGGGTGCTCAAGCGCATTCGAAGAATGGAAGGCGCGCAGCTCGAACAGGTGAACCGCGGCACGGCCCATGCGCTCTGATATCCGCCGTGCATTCGTGTGGATGACGGTGTTCTACATCGCCATGGCCTATTTGGAAAGCGCCGTAGTGGTCTATCTCAGGGCGCTGTACTACCCGGAAGGATTCGATTTTCCGCTGGTTACCATGAACCGTTCGTTGGTGGGCACGGAGGTCTTCCGGGAAGTGGCCACGATCCTGATGCTCCTGGCGCCAGCGGCGATCCTCACACGTTCCGCCCTGGAGCGATTCGCATGGTTCTGTTTCGGATTCGGCATCTGGGACATCTTCTATTACGTCTGGTTGAAAGTCCTGCTCGGTTGGCCGGCCGGTTTGATGAGTCGCGATCTGCTGTTCCTGGTCCCTGTGCCTTGGGTGGGACCCGTTTGGGCACCGTGCGTGATATCCCTCGGCCTGATCGGCCTGGGCGTTGTGATCCTGCGCGGAAGGTCCACGGGTGCTCTGTTCGGGGTGGATGGATGGTCGTGGTTCTTCTTGCTCTTCGGCGCACTGCTGATGGTCATCTCCTTCACCATCGACCCTTTGATGCGATCCTATGGCCTCGATACCCTGGCAGGCGCTGGAGATGCGAGCGGGTCGGCGCTGATGAACGGACGCGAATACATCCCGGAGCACTACCCTTGGCCATGGTTCGCAGTGGGCTGTGCCATGGCGTTGTTCGCCCTTATCCGGCTGGCCAGAAGGGCTTGGGACCACAATACTTGACAGACTGTTGAGAATACGTAACCCATCCGGACGCAACCCCGTTCCAAGGCTGCGTCATTGGAATGGATAGCAAGAACAAAATGGTAGCAGAAGCACGCCTGTTCATACGGTTGGGCCTCTTGTCCACTGTAGGGTTCGTGTTCTATTACGCGCACCTCTTCTTCGGACTGCTGAATAATGTGGTCCTCTTCAAGACACTCGCCATCACGTTCCTCTTGGCCACGATCCCCCTGCCGATCATCGCCATGAACAACAAAAAGCTCTTTCCGGAGCTGACCAAGAGCGGGAAGACCATCCTCACGTTCGTTACGGCGATGCTCTTGTTCCACCACTTCCTCATGACGTTCATCTTCGTCATGTTCCTGAAGGGTGAAGCCGTGTTCTAGTCCGATCCCCCGATAGCTTTGGGGCATGTGCCTCATCGCATTCGCATACAAGGTCCATCCTGAATTCCCCCTCATCGTTGTTGCGAACCGCGATGAATTCTTGGACCGCCCCACGGAGCCGGCCCGTTTCTGGCCAGCCGAGCCGCACATCCTCGCCGGTCGCGATCGTAAAGCCGGAGGAACGTGGATGGGCATTACCACCAGTGGTCGTTTCGCCGCGGTCACCAATTACCGCGATCTGCGTCTACCCCGTGTTGAAGGACCCTCGCGCGGAATCCTTGTGCGCCAAGCCATGGAAGCGGGCTTCGCCCCGGAGAACTCCGAACGCTACGAAGGATTCAATCTGCTCTATGGAACGATCGATCGGCTGATGTACCACTCCAACGTGAATGGGGAGACCCTTGATCTGCCACCCGGCGTACACGGATTGAGCAACCATTTGTTGAACACCCCATGGCCCAAGGTTGTCCGTGCCAAGTCCCGGTTGACTGAATTGCTGGCCGCTGAACTACAGGTCCGAGATCTTTTCGACCTGCTTGCGGACCGGACTCGCGCGGCGGACCCGGATTTGCCGGACACCGGATTGGATCTGGGTCGTGAACGGGCCTTGAGCTCCATTCGCATCGAAATGGATGGATACGGCACGCGGTGCTCCACGGTCGTCCTGGTCGATCGAACGGGAGCGGTGACCTTCGAGGAGCGCGTGATCCAGCCTCCCTCGGTCGGACGATTTGAATTCTCGATCCCCTGAATGCAACATCCTGTCCTGAACCTCCGTTGAACCGTCAGGTCCGGAAGGACCGACAGCATCCCCGGTCACAAGGAGCATCAGCCTCACGGCGCCAAAAGCTCCCTTCCAAGCCCGTAAGCTGGGAGACCGGGATACTCAGGAACCCGCCCCGTAAGGCGGGTTCCGCTGTTTCCAAGAGTTACTGGAAAGTAGCTGGGGTCTCCTTCTTCTGAAGGTCCGGATCGTAGACCAGCTCGATCAGTTGATCACGGTACCAGCACGCGCTGCACGTGATCACCCACTTGCACCAGGACGAGCCCGGTGGTTATCCCGCCCACCGGAATATGAAGTGTGTTGGATGTAGTGGTGGAATTGAACAGGACCTTCCCGAGCGTATCATACATTTTCACCGGACCCAATGGTCGCGCATCCGACCGGCAGATCAGGAGTGAGCCGTCCTGCACGAGGACGCTCGCCGTGATGGCCGCAGTTTCCGCCACTGCGTTCGTGCCATCGATGCAGTGCTCATAGAAGGTGAAGGGCATGACCACAGGCAAAGCCCAGGCAACGGGCTGGGAAGGGCCGCTGATCCAGCCCTCGGTGCTCACATTGAATACCGGGTTGCCACCGGTGGGCGGATCATTGGGGATGACCACCATGCCATAGTTGCCAGCCGGAATGCAGATCGTGTCGGAATCGAATTGCAATTGATCGGTCATTTCAAAGATCCCGCTCGCCACCTCCCCACCATCATCGGAGATCGACCAGCTATACGTGCCTATCGTGAGCGCGCCCCCGAAGTTCTGGATCATCGGGATCAAGGTTGCGCAAGGCTCCGGTGGACAGAGGTCGAAAGGCGCTGACCAGGAGCAGGCGAGATCCGCGGTAAAGAGTGTCCACAATTCCAAGGTGCCGTTGAAGGGCGCATTGGGGATCATGGCACCGTCCTGCACACGCAGCATGTGCCAACTATCACCGGCGATGCCGAAGAAGTTCACCGTCTCTTTGGCCAGTGTGTCGCCGTTCGCGTCGAACAGGATGAAGTTCGGATAGTCGAAGAGCACATCCGGATTGTTGTTCTGCGCATGCACCACGATCATGGTATCCGTGAACGCGTGCCATTGCACCGACACGATGTCCAACAAGTCGCAAGCCGTACCGGCCACGGTGAAGAAGTGATCCACTGTGTGTGCCATGTCCGCCACGTACTGCCCGACAATGACGACGGTATAGTCACCCGCTGGCAATTGGCCCACCACCACGGTTTCCGTATGGGGGACGAGCACGGCTAGCCCGCCTACATCCATCACGTGGATGGAAACGGTCACAGTGGTGCCTACCACCTCCGCCGATGCGCTGACGACGGATGCCCCGGTGCTACTGAGGTTACCGACCAGATCTATGCTGACGACATCGGCCGTGGTCGGAACCGCAGGCTGTATCATGATCGCATCGATGTAGAAATAGGTCTGCGCATGAATGAAGGAGCTTACCAGGGTCGTGATGGCGAGGAGTAGGGATCGTTGCATGGGTTCGGGTTTCTGGAAGAGGACGTACAAAGATGCCGGATCGCCGCCTGACCCTCAGCGTGATCCTTGCGAGGCCGTCACTGCGAGGCTCCTAGCTCTTCATGTTCTCGAACTGCAAGGGCAACTCGAAATCCTTCTCACGACAAAGCGCCATGATCGCTTGCAGGTCGTCGATCTTCTTGCCGGTAACGCGGATCAGGTCGTCCATGATCTGGGTCTGCACCTTCAGGCCGCTGTCCTTGATCTCCTTCACGATCTTCTTCGCTGTTTCGCGCTCGATGCCCTGCTTCACCTTGATGATGCGGTAGAGCGTCTTGCCGCTGGGTACCGGCTCGGCCTTCAGGTCGTAGCTGCGCACATCCACCTTCTGCTTGCCACTGCGCTCCAGGAGCAGGTTCAGGACGGCATCCAACTTCATGTGGTCCTCCGTGCTCAGTTTGATGGTGAGTGCGTTCTTGTCCAACTCCACCTTGCTCTGCGTGCCGCGCAGGTCGTAGCGGTTGTCGATCTCGCGCTGCACCACGTTCACGGTGTTGTCGAGCATTTGCAGGTCCACTTTGCTTAGGATGTCGAGACTGGGCATGGGGGAGGGCTTGGGGGGTAAAGATGGGAATGGGAACGCACTGTCCCCGGTTCATAACCACCCGCTTGCCCAACGGCCTGCCATGGTGCGTCCGGCTAGTTTGGCTATCCATTCAACCAAACCCTTATACCATGAATATGAATGTGCTACTCGCTGCTTTGGCCGCAGGCATCGTCAGCTTCTTCCTGGGCTGGCTTGTCTTCGGCATTGCCCTCATGGGGTACTACGATGCCAACATGCTGCACCACGAGGGGCTGATGAAAGCCGACCCGAACATGATCGGACTGGTGCTGAGCAACCTCGCAGGAGGTGCGGCTATTGCCTATGTGGTGTGGAAGGCCGGGGCACGCACGGCCATGGCCGGTTTCCTGCCTGCCTGCATCATCGGCCTGCTGTTCGCTACGAGTTATGACCTGTTCAACGCTTCCTTCATGATGATGTACAAGACCCGTACGATCATCGTGGTGGATATCCTGCTGAACGGTGCGTTCGGGGGTGTGTTGGGCATGGTGGCCGGCATGGTGCTGGGCATGGGGAAGAAGGAGGGCGCGTAGAACGAACGGAACGGAAACAGGAACGGCCGCCCATGGGCGGCCGTTCCTGTAAAGGGGCCGGATCCTACTTCATCACCTGCACGCGGAACTCCGCGCACTGGCCATTCTCGAAATCCATGTGGAAGAGGTAGAGGCCGTTGGCGAGATCACAGAGATCCACGGTGAGTGTGCCATCGCTGCTTACCGAACTGCGGCGGTTGATCACCTGTGCACCGCTGGCATCGAACACGCGCATGGAGGCGGCACCGCTATAGCCCTTCACCGGTATGCGGAGGATATCCGCGGTAGGATTGGGGAATGGGCTGGCCACCACCACAGCGGCTTGCTCAGGGATGCCGATGCTGTTGGCATTGATCACCTGCATGCCGATGGACGGCGCGCCAGTGATGCCGGTGAAGCCGTTGTACCAGGTGGTGCCATCGCGCAGCATGCCGACCGGGGTCAGGGTGTTGGTCTGCGTGCGGTCGTAGCTCAAGGAGTTGTCCCAGCCGTGGCGCACGATGCCGCTGTAGGAATCGAGGCACACCAGGTAGTTGGTGTTGTTCTGTAGGGTCACCACATCCAGGAAGGGCATGAAGATCGGTGTTTCACGCAGGTCGCTGTCGAAGATGTACTCGCCGCTGGTGAGCGCGATGAGGCCCGCGTCGGTGGGCAGGGTGATCTGATCGGTAATGGCGTCGGTCCACTGGTAGAGCGTGCCGGTCATCACCTCATCGGTGAGCACATCGGTCACAGCCGCGGAAGCGCTGAACCACAGGCCGGTCATGGCCAAGCGCGAGGCGTTGGGGTCGCTGAAGAACACGCAGGAGCGGAACCCGGTGGTGTTGGCGCCTGGCAGCGTGTGCAGGTCCGGCGCTGGCAACTGCGTGGTGGCATCGGCCGGTGCGTAGGTGATCTTGTCGCCCGTGGTGAGCGTTACGGTGATGGCATCGTTGTTCGTGAACTCGTCGCTGTTATCACCGAGGAGTGCATACGCGATAGCGTACTGGCCGCTGTAGCTGCTCTGGGAGAAGTCCGGCAGGGTTACGAAGAGCGAGTCACCGCTCAGGAGCGTTACCCCGGCGGAGGTCTGGTCATACACCACGTTGCTGCCGTTCTGGGTTACCACGCACTGTACGCGGGCGTTGGGCATGTCCAAGGCGCCGTAGTTGTGCATCATGGCACCGATCTGCACGCTGAACTCCGAGGCGTTGGAGGCGATCAGGGGGTTGATCTCGCCGTAGCGGGGGATCAGGATATCGTTCTTGTACATGCCCAGGTTATACTGGAAATAGCCGGTCTGGCTGCCGATGAAGAGTTCCAGTTCACCGCAGGTGGCAATGGAATTATGCAGCGTGGCACCCGATTCCTGACTGATCATCACCACCGGAATGGTGACGTTGGCGCCTTGCGCACCAGCACCCATGCCCACCGGCGCGCCGGGAGCGTTGTTGATGATCACCACGGCGATGGCACCGGCCTGCTCGGCGTTCAGGGCCTTCGCCCCGAACTCACAGACACCACGATACACCACGGCGATCTTCCCGGCGATGTCGGCGCCGTTCACCAAGGCGTTGCAGCCCAAGGAATCCTCGGCCGTGCCGTCGTCCACGAAGCAGGCCGTGCCCACCAGGTTGTTCAGCGGGTCGTTCAGGTCGGGGTTCTGGCCCCAAGCGGCCCACGTGAATTCCAGCGGTCCTTCCAACCCGGGCGGTTGTTGCACATACACGGTGACCTGGGCGCTGAGGGCCAGAGCAGCTACGCAGGTGGTCAAGGTGGAGAGTAGGCGTTGTATCATCAGTGAGGGGTTTGGTTGTACAGTGGTTCTTTCTATTAGGGGAACTACAATGTTAACCATCCGCCGCGATCTTTCCGAACCATCACGGATGCGGTGGTCGAGCGGGACGGATCCTCGGTCGAAATGTGTCCGGACCGGGCCAACCGCTTGGCCCGCACATTCGCATAGCTCCGAAGCGCTAACCTTGCAGCACCATGGACCTCTCCATCGTTGTTCCGTTGCTCAATGAGCACGAATCGCTGCCGGTGCTCACGGAACGTTTGCACGCGGTGATGGGCGCGATGGGTGTGCAGTACGAGATCCTCTACATCGACGACGGGAGCACGGATCCTTCGTGGGCGGCCATCTGCAAATTGGCCGCCGCCGATGCGCGTGTGAAAGGCATCCGTTTCGGGCACAACTACGGGAAGAGCCCGGCGCTGAACGAGGGCTTCATCGCCGCGCAGGGTGATGTGGTGATCACCATGGACGCCGACCTGCAGGACGACCCCGACGAAATCCCGGAATTGTACCGCATGATCAAAGAGGAGGGGTGCGATCTAGTGAGCGGTTGGAAGAAGAAGCGCTACGACCCGATCACGAAGACCCTTCCCACCAAGCTCTTCAACTGGACCACGCGCCGTGTGAGCGGCGTGATGCTCCACGATTTCAATTGCGGCTTGAAGGCTTACCGGAAGGAGGTGATCAAGAGCATCGAGGTCTTCGGGGAGATGCACCGCTACATCCCGTTCATCGCGCACAAGGAAGGATTCCGGAACATCCAGGAGAAAGTGGTGAAGCACCACCCGCGCAAATTCGGTCGTAGCAAGTTCGGCTTCGATCGCTTCATCAACGGCTTCCTCGATCTGCTCACCATCACGTTCGTCTTCCGCTTCGGTCGCAAGCCGATGCACTTCTTCGGCGCGGTGGGCACCTTCATGTTCGTGGTCGGTCTGTTCTCCACGATCTGGGTGGTCGGCGAGAAGCTGATGCACGTATACCTGTGGCACGAACCCGCACCGCGTGTGGCGGATCAAGGCCTGTTCTATGTGGCACTCACCTCCATGGTCATCGGCGTGCAGCTCTTCACCATGGGTTTCGTGGCGGAACTCGTGCGCCGTTATAGCCCGGAGCGGAATGTGTACCGGGTGAAGGAACGCGTGGGCGTGTGAGGGGTAGGGACGCGCAGAGCCCAGCCTCACGCGGAGGCGCGGGGAACGCGGAGCTAAGGTCCATTCAACGCTATTGATCTTTTTGAAGAACACTCCTTTCTTGCATTTACCTCCGCGTTCCCCGCGCCTCCGCGTGAGGTGTATTCCCCCACCTGTTCATTGTGCCTCATCGGCTCATCCTCTGCATTCCCTCCATCTTTGATCCATGGACCGCCGCCTCTCGATCGTACTGATCGTGTTGCTCGTGATCGCACTCGCGCGGTACGTTGCGGTGGCGTTCTTCATCCACCCGTTCGCGGACGACTTCAGCTACGCGGTGGCCGGTATGCGCACCGATCTATTGCCGCGTTTGTGGGATGAATACCACTTGTGGAACGGACGGTGGTTCTCGAACATCCTTGTATTGCGCGGGCCGCTGGTGCTGGGGATCGAGAAGGGACTATGGCTGTACCGGGTTGTTCCCATTGCCTTGCTCGCACTTACGTGGTGTGGCCTGTATGCCCTCATCCGCGTGCTCGTCGATGCGTGGTCCATGCGCCGCGGGTCGGTGGCCGTCCTCGCTTCGCTATTCCTTCTTCTCTACTTGCACATGATGCCCGACCTCGGCGAAGGCCTCTATTGGTACACCGGTGCGGTGAGCTACCAATTGCCCGGGGCGCTCATGCTTCTTCTCGTAGCCGCATGGATCCGGATGATCGATACGGTGAAGGCGAAGCGAATTCGTTGGCTTGTCCTCATCATCGTGCTCGCGGTGATCATCTGTGGCTGCAATGAATTGCACATGGTCTTCATGGTCATGGTCCACGCGGCGCTTGTGTTGGCGCCCCAAGGTTTTTGGTTGCGTATTAGGCGGAAAGCCGCTGTGGTCCTTGCATTCGTGGTCCTTGCTGCATTGGTCATGATCCTCGCACCGGGTAATGAAGGACGTGGATCGCAGTTCCCACTCAGGCATGATCTCCTGCACACATTGGGTTGGGGCGCGCTGCAAACAGGTCGCTTCCTGCTCACGTGGATCGCATCACCGGCCTTGCTTATTACTTCCTTGCTCTATCTCTCGCTGCGGGAACGGATCCTGGAGCATGCATCGCTCCTCAGTATGGCGGTTGGCGTGCGCCCGTGGCGGTTCGCACTCTTCATCGTCGGTGTGGTCTTCGTCGCCATGGCATTGCCCTACTGGTCCACCGGTCTGCTCGGGCAGCATCGCACGGTGAACGCCACGCTGTTGTTCTTCCTGCCGTGTTGGTTCTTCCTGCTCACGGCTGTTCAGTTGCGCTGGAAAGCGAAGGATCGACGGTACGAGGCAACTCCTCTACTCGAACGTTTCCGCCTTATAGGGTTCGCGCTACTTGCAGTGGTCTTCTTCGCCACCGGCAGTGGTCGCGGTGTTTCATTTGATCTCCTCGATGGACGACTACGCGGTTTCGATGCGCAATTGTCCGATCGCTATCGCAGGATCGAGCGCGCGAAGCAGGAAGGCCTTGCGGAAGTGATGCTGCCTGCTCTGACCCAGGAACCACGGAGCATCCGTTACCTCGATGGCGGTGCGGGTCCGGGTGATTGGATCAACCGGTCCATCGCGTACTACTTCCAAGCCGACACGATGCGGATCATCATCGAAGCCGAGCCGAAGGCTTCTAAAGGACCGGTGGCGTCACCGTGAACAGTTCGTTCGCCAAGCGGATGTCGTGACCGTACACATCGTCGCGGAAATTCAAGCGGCCTTGTCGATCAACCCATGCGGTGAAATAGCCGATGGACACCGGTCGCTTTTCCTTCAGCATCACGTACTGTTCCTTTCCGGCGTTCATGGCTGCCTTGATCTTCTCCGTGGTCCACGCGGTGTCGTTCCGCAACAGGTATTCCGCGAAGCGTTGTGGTTCGCTAAGTCGTATGCACCCGTGGCTGAAGGCCCGGCTTTCGCGTGCGAAGAACCGCTTGCTGGGCGTATCGTGGAAGTAGATGTTGTACGTGTTGGGGAAGAGGAACTTCACCTTGCCCAGCGCGTTGGCTGCTCCGGGTTTCTGGCGAACGATCGGATTCTTCTCGCTACCGCCGATGATCTCCATGTTGTGTTTGCGCAGGTAGTTCGGATCCTTCGCGATACCGGGCAGGATCTCACCGCGCACAATGCTGTTCGGCACGGTCCAGGTGGGGCTGAAAGCGATCCGCGAAAGCGTGTCGCCGAAGATCACGGTGCGCGTGGCCGTGGCACCCACCACCACATTCATGCTCCAGGCCTCGGTGTCGGCCTCGTACACATGCAACTTGAATTCGGGGATGTTCACCAGTAGCAGGTTGGGCGCGTTCTGTTCAGGCACCCAGCGCAACCGTTCCATGTTCACCAGCAAGGTGCGCAGCCGTTCCGCAGGTGCGATGTTCAATTGCTTCAGCATGCCGTTGCCGATCACGCCGTCCGGGTTCAAGCCATGGCGGATCTGGAAAGCCTGGACCGCTGACACGAGCGTGCTGTCGTATTTCTCCGACGCGAGCTGCGAACTATCCAACGTCGCGGTCAGATCACCAAGAAGGATCAACCGTTCGCGCATCGTGATCACGGCCTTGTCCTCATCACCCGGCTCCAACTTCTTCTTTTCACCGATGCCGATCACCGGCCATGGCAGCGTATCCAGATCGTGGTAGCGCCGCAATTGCGCTTTCAACATGGCGTATTGCGGGTGAAGCGGTTCGATCGGGCCGAGGTCCATGTGCCCGGCCACCAGTGAATCCAACAGGCGGTCGTAGTTCTTCTTCCGCCGAGGAATGAACCAGTCCAGTTCGCGCAGGTCCTTGCCCACGGTCCCGCCGTAGTTGCGATCCGCGAAGCGGAAGAACTGTGCGGTGAGGTCCAGTTCCATGCGCTGGATACAGCTATCACACACCACCGTGTCCGCTACCACTGCATCGGCCATCATCAGATCCGCCAGCCGTTGGCGAATGGACCGGAGTTCGCGGAAGGAGGTGTCCGCATTGTTCACCAGATCGAAGAAGGATGCGGCGCTCTGGGTGAGCGTGTCGTTCATGAACCATGCGAATTGGAACCGACGACGCTGGTAGAACGCGCGGATCCCGGCGGAATCCGAATGGAACTCGGGATGCGTGTTCAGGTAGCGTTCAAGATCGACGCTATCGAGTGTGCGGATCGAATAATCTTCCGGCGTTTCGAAGACCGCCGTGATGTCCTGTGCCTGCTGTGCGATGTCCGGAGCGGTATCCGGAACCTGACACGAGGCCAAGAGGAGAAGTGGAACGAGCAATGAAAGAAATCGCATGCGACCGCGAAGGAACTTGATCGAACCCCTCGCCGTCAACGGCCGTGGACATATAGATATCCACCGTTCGCCAACAACTCGATTACGCGCGGCATGTCCTCGCGGCTTAGCGCCGGACATCCCCAGCTACGACCCAGGCGCCCGTGCTGTGCGATGAAATCGGCACTCACATAATCAGCGCTGTGCATGATCACTTCACGGGATTCGGCTTGGCAGTTCACGCCGCGATCGAGTCCTTGTAGCATCAGCGCAGCGCCGTGCTTCGGACTGATGATCTCCGCACCCACGCGGTACAAACCTTTGCTTGTAGCATGGGATCCTTCACGATTACTGAAGGAGGTACACATCAATTCCCCGGAACCGGAACCATGCGCGACCCATGTCCGCATGATCAATTCCTTCTTGTCGAGGTCGATGAGGAAGAGCCGTTTCGCCGTGCTGGGCTGCGTCATGTCCGCGATCGCCAACACATGGGCTGGGACACGACGCTTGGCGATGCTGGCATATCCGGCAGTGAACACGTTCGGGGCCATCAGCCCTTCCAGGCCGATCTCATCGAAGAGCAAGCTGGCCTTTTCCCCGATACCAAGATCAAGCACAGGTGCGGGCGCAACGGTTGCTGAAGGCAGCAACAGCAGTAACGCCAATACCAATGCCCACGGTGCTTTGACCATTCTTCCTTACAGGTGCTTCCTAGAGAACGAACACCGATGAGGTTCCAGTTCATCGGTGTGACGAGAGCCCGCGAATCTAACGTTCATCCGCATTCGGAACGTGTGTACGCCGGTGATCCGTTGCGGTTGCGTGTCACAAGGTTCTCTCGTCGATCCGCATCGCAGGTTCGGCGATCGGGCCGACCGCTCAGAACAAACTCGTGAAGCCGAAATGGATCTTCCCGCCGCGCAGCAGGATCGGGTTGTCGAATTGCCGACCCAACGCGTAGGTGAGTCCGAACAATCCTGCCTTTGTTTCGAACGTGGTGCCTACGCCGAAACCAAGCGGCGTATCGGTGAGCAGTTGATCGCGTGCGGCATCCTCCCACCATCCTTGGTCCACGAAGGCGAAGAAGTTGGCGTTCTCTTCATACACGAAGCGGTATTCCAAGGTGCCGATGGCATACGATGAACAGCGGATCGATGCTTCGTCCACGCCGCGCATCGTCTTCAAGCCGCCGATCCGGTATAGCTCGTTGGTGTAGAGGTTGTCATTCACCATCCATCCGCCTTGTCCGGCGATCCGGATCGTGCTGCGCCGCCGGATCGGGATGTGGACCACCGATCGCCCTTCCAGATCGTACTGGATGGTACGGATCTCCGCAGGCGGGTTCTCCTGCCCGAAGTACGCCGTGTTCGTTCGTTTGCGCCCAACGGATGATTCGAGCTGCGCACTGTGTCCCCGACGTGGATTCAGGCGGTAATCGAAGCGTTCGCGCGACAGCATCAAGCCGTAACTGAGGATCTTCACATCACCAAGCCCTGGCGTGGACGCCGTGTTCCTGCCCAAGCGTTCGTTGCTCTTCGTGTTCACGAACAGGCCGAGCTTGTCGCCGCGGGTCATCAGGTATTCCAATGTTCCGCGCGCATTCACCTCCAGGAAGGTCGTGTCGCGCTTGAACAATTTGAAAGTGGCATCCGTTCCGAACGGGGTCCGCAACACGAAGGGCATGTTGAAGCGGACGCGCAGATCCTGTGTCGCATCCGCGAGGCTCCGCCAGTTGAGTTCGATCGCTTCGCCGCGTTTCAACGCATTGCGCAAACGCAGATCGAGGTCACCGGTGATCTTCACATCCCGCGTGACCGGATCGGGCTGCACACCCAGGATGCCGTTGATCGAACTCGCCTTCTTCGCATCGAGGAAGAGCACAAGCTTGGTGCGCTCCGGGGTGAATTGAACGTATGGCCGTTGGCGTTGCGTGACGAATGGAAGTTCGCGCGTGCGGCGTTCCACATTGCGGACCAGCGATTCGTTGTAGAGGTCACCGGGACGGATGCCGATATGCGCATGCAAGTACGGAAGGCTCGTGCGCGCCGTGCCGCGCACCAACACGCTGTCCACGCGCACGAGTTTGCCGCGATCCAAGCGCACCACCGCACGCATGCCGTCGGCATCGCGACGCAAACTGTCCAATCGCACCGTGGCGAAAGGATAGCCGTGGTCCTCGCTCCATTGCAGCAGTCCTTCCACGGTGCGTTGCACGTTCTTCGGCGTCACCGGGCGGTTGGTGTAGAGCTTTTCGCGGAAGCGCGCTTCGCTTGCGATCTCCGTGGGGATGCCGGCCCGGCTCAAATGTGCCCAGTGGTATTCGCGCCCCAAGGTGATCGCACAGGTCGACTTCCGTGCAGTGGTATCGGTCACACACCCGTCGATGCTCGCCTCCAAGTATCCTTGTCCATGCAGGTAAGCCAGCTGTGAACTGAGGACCGATGGCAGCTGCTGCAAGGACCCGGCATCCACCGGACGGATCCATCGCTCGGGGATCTCTTGATCACAGGTGAATTCGATCCGGTGCTTCTGCGCGAAGGCAGTTGCGATCGAAGCGGACCACAACAAGCCGAGGAGGAATATCCGCTGCATGGTCACGTGGCCCATATGATCGGGGACTGACCGCGTGCGGCCAGCAGTTCATTCACTTGACCGAAATGACCGGAACCGATGAAGCCACGATGCGCCGAAAGCGGAGAGGGGTGAGGTGCCTTCAGCACATAATGGCGACTGGTATCGATCAAGCTTTCCTTCTGTTGCGCATAGCTGCCCCAGAGCAGGAACACGATGCCTTCGTGCCGGTCCGAAACGGCCTTGATCACCGCATCGGTGAAGGTCTCCCAACCTTGCTTCTGGTGAGAGCCGGCTTCCGCTGCACGCACCGTGAGTGTGGCGTTCAGTAGTAAAACTCCCTGGTCCGCCCAACCTGAGAGATCACCGGAAACCGGTCGTGGGGTTCCTAGATCGCGCGTGATCTCCGTGAAAATGTTGTTCAGCGAGGGCGGGACCGGTATCCCGGCCGGAACGGAAAAACACAGCCCGTGCGCTTGTCCGGGACCGTGATAGGGATCCTGCCCGATGATCACCACCCGCACGGAATGAAAAGGCGTGTGCTTGAAAGCGTTGAACATGTCCCGACCACGTGGGTACACGGTTTTCGTAGCCAATTCAGCTTGAAGAAAGGCTTTCAACCGGGCGAAATAGGGTGACCGGAACTCGTTCTCCAGCACCTCGTACCAGCCCTCGCCAATATCCGGACGCTGGGGAGCGTTATCCTGTTCAGCAATACTTCCCGGCGTCATGAGTGTATCGACAAGGACCGTGTTGAAACATTTTGAAGACCGGTCCGTTCCACGGGCTAACTTTGGCGGCACGGACAGCGGTCAAAGGTCCATAACCAAGGACACAAACCACCGAACGATGAAAAAGGTGCTTCTGGTACTCGCGGTGATCACGGTTTCGAGCGTCATGCTCAGTTCCTGTGGATCAACCCATTCCTGCCCAGCCTATAGCAAGGTCGCCAAGGTGCCTGCTGAACAGGCTTGCTAAGGAGGGACTTCCTACTACAACACCGAGCCCGGATCCTGGATCCGGGCTTGCCCGTTTTCAACGGTAGGTGAAATGTACCTCCTGCACCAGGTCTGGATGCACGCTCACCGCCACCGGACACCCATGTGCCGTGGCCTCCATAAGCTGGCGCCGTTCCGGGTCCAATCCGCTTCCGTCCACCTGCAAATGGATCTCGACACGCTCTACGCGGCGCGGGTTGGAGGCCATGTGCTTCACGACCCGGGCATCGAGGACTTTCAATTCGAAGCCGCGCCCGTTGGCCACGATCTCCATGGTCGTGATCATGCAGGTGGCCAGGGCGGTCGCCAAGAGGTCCGTGGGTGAGAAAGCCTCACCCCGACCCTTGTTATCCACCGGGGCATCGGTGAGGATCGTGCTGCCGCTTCGGACGTGGGTGGCTTCGGTGCGGAGCGCGCCGAGGTGTTTGATGTGTGCGGTATCCATGGGGAGGTACTTGATGCGAGCAATGTAGCGTTCACCTTGAGCCGGTCTCCGATGCGCCGTAGCTTTGTTCGCCTCTTTCCATGTTGAGGATCCTCACACCGACGATCGCCTGTCTGATGGGCTTCGCGCTGAACGCGCAACAGACCATCTATGAGGAAACACGCGTGCCTTTCAAGCGGGAGATCTATGGCGGTGCCATGATCCACGGCGATGGATGGGGGCTATTCTTGAACTATGCCCGCCACCGCACCGCGATCGATCGGGACTTGTACGGCTTGGAGATCGTGGGGATGAAGCACCCGAAAGAGGTGAAGAGCTTCAACCCGTACTATGAGGACTCCCGCGGCTATTTCTACGGGAAGATCAATGCCTTGATGATCGTGCGGCCAACGTACGGTCGGAAGCACCAGATCACGGATAAGATCCGCCGCACGGGCGTCGAATTGAATTACGTGTGGAGCATCGGGCCTTCGCTCGGTCTGGTGAAACCGGTGTACTTGGAGATCGGCAAGCCGGACGCGGTGCCATACGAGACGTTTGTTACGGAGCGCTACGACCCGAACGTACACAACATCCAGAACATCTACGGCAGAGCCTCGTGGTTCCGGGGCTTCGGTGAATTGTCGTTATACCCTGGTGCTTTCGGGCGTGTGGGCCTCAACTTCGAGTACTCCGGCCAGACCACCGGGATCAAGGGCCTGGAGGTCGGCGCGAGCATCGATGCCTATCCCGTGACCATACCCATCATGGCCGAATTGGAAGGCGTGCAGAACAAACAGTTCTTTCTTGAATTGTACCTGTCCGTGCAATTCGGCAAGAAGTACGTGCAATGAGCGAAGTGAAAGTGGTGGAAGGGCCGGAGCGCGTGCGCAAACCCGACTGGTTGCGTGTGAAGTTGCCCACCGGTGAGAATTTCCGGAAGGTGGCGAGTATTGTTGGCGAGCACAAGCTGCACACCATCTGCCAGAGCGGCAATTGCCCGAACATGGGCGAGTGTTGGGGCGCGGGAACGGCCACCTTCATGATCCTCGGCAATGTGTGTACGCGCAGTTGCGGCTTTTGCTCGGTGGCGACCGGACGCCCGGAAGCCGTTGATCCCTTCGAGCCCGCACGCGTGGCGCGGAGCATCGAGCTCATGGGCATCAAGCATTGCGTGATCACCAGTGTGGACCGCGACGACTTGAAGGACGGCGGCAGCGATATCTGGGCGCGCACCATTCGCGCGATCCGTCGCCGCACACCGAACACCACTATGGAGACCTTGATCCCCGATTTCCAGGGGAAATGGGAGAACCTCGCGGTGGTGACTGAAGCAGCTCCGGATATCCTTTCACACAATCTCGAAACAGTTCGTCGCCTAACGAAGCAAGTGCGCGTGCAAGCGAAGTATGATCGCAGCTTGGAAGTGCTGATGCGGGCCAAGCGCGCCGGCTTGCGCACCAAGAGCGGCATCATGCTCGGCCTCGGTGAGAGCGACATGGAAGTGGAGGAAAGCATGGACGATCTGCGCAGCGTGGGCGTAGACATCCTAACGCTGGGACAATACCTTCAGCCTACGAAGACGCACTTGGCGGTGCAGGAGTTCATCCACCCGGATGTCTTCGCGCGGTTCAAGACCGTGGGCATGGAGAAAGGATTCCGTTATGTGGAAAGCGGCCCGCTGGTGCGGAGCAGTTACCACGCGGAGAAGCACCTGTTCTGAGGTGGATGCGTTGATCGTTGCTTGGCCTGCCCCGGACCTGATCCGGGGTTACTCGTTGTTGGTTGGTCGGCTGTGTACGGTCGATCAACCACCCTCACCCTGTAATTCTTCTGTTGAATGAAGCGCATCGCTATCAATGGTTTCGGTCGTATCGGTCGTGTTACAGCGCGCCTGTTGCTCGAGCGCACGGACGTGGAATTGGTTGCCGTGAACGATCTCACGGACAACCGCACGCTTGCGCACCTCTTCAAGTACGACTCCGTGCACGGAGTGTTCCCTGGTGAGGTGGGGCATGAGGAATCACACCTCATCCTCGGAGGCAAGAAAGTGAAGGCCTTCGCGGAGAAGGATCCGTCCAAACTGCCTTGGAAGGATCTGAAGATCGATGTCGTGATCGAATGCACAGGCTTCTTCCTCACGCGGGAGTTGGCCTCCGGTCATCTGCGCGCTGGGGCGAAGAGGGTCTTGCTATCCGCACCGGCCAAGGACGCCGACATCAAGACCGTGGTGCTTGGCGTTAACGATCACCTGCTCGATGGCACGGAGGAGATCGTCTCCAACGCAAGCTGCACCACGAATTGCGCGGCACCCATGATCATGGCGATCAAGGATCTGTGCGGGATCGAGGACGGCTTCATCACCACAGTACACAGCTACACCGGTGATCAGCGCTTGCACGATGCGCCGCACAAGGACCTGCGCCGCGCGAGGGCTGCTGCGGTAAGTATGGTGCCTACGACCACCGGAGCGGCGAAGGCGATCACCCGCATCTTCCCCGAGCTCGATGGTAGACTTGGCGGCGGTGGGATCCGAGTACCTGTTCCCGATGGTTCGATCACCGACATCACCTGCCGCGTGACGAACCTGAAGACCGAAGAGGAGATCAACGCCTACTTCAAGCGTCTTGCGGAAGGGAAACTCAAGGGCATCTTGCGCTACACCGAGGATCCGATCGTCAGTGTGGACATCGTGGGTGATCCGCACAGCTGCATCTTCGATGCACAACTCACCAGCGTGGTGGGCAACATGGTGAAGGTGATGGGCTGGTACGACAACGAGTACGGGTACAGCTCGCGCTTGGTGGATCTGGTGGGGAGGCTAGGGGCTTAGGGTCCGTCACTCCGGGCGATGGGAGGCTCCGCGACCGGACCCGCCCTTCGGGCTGGAGTCTCACAAATGACTTGCATATCAGGCATCGGTGAGACTCCGGATGGACCGCTACGCGGATCCTCCGGAGTGACGAAACCGCGAGTTACACCGCTGGCCCACCCGTGATCCGCACGTCCCCATTCAACGGCCCATCGCTCATCCGCTTCATGAGCTTCAGTTCGCTGCCGTCGAAGGACGCGTAGGTGAACCACGTGATCCAATCGCCGAGGTTGACATAGCGTGATCCCGTGCCCACCTCCATATCGATGGGTAAGTGACGATGCCCTAAGACCATGTAGTCGTAGTGGGCCTTCTTCAATTCAGCGGTGCAGTATTGAACGAGCCATTCCTTGTCGGCGCCCAACCACTTGCGGTCGTTGGCGTAGCTCTTCTTTCGGCTTTGTCCGCTCAGTGCATCGCCGAGCCACAAGCCGAAGTTCGGATGCAGTCGTGCGAAAAGCCACTGGCACACCGGATTGCGGAATACGCGCTTGATGAACTTGTAGCCGTGATCGCCGGGGCCGAGTCCGTCGCCGTGGCCGATGTAGAATTTCTTCCCGTTGATCTCGCGCACGATCGGTTCGCGGTGCATGATCACGCCGGTCTCCTTCGGAACGTAATCGAAGATCCACATGTCGTGGTTGCCGATGAAGAGGTGTACCGGGATCCCGCGGTCGGTGAGTTCGGCAAGCTTGCCGAGCAGGCGCACATGTCCGCGTGGCACGGCGCGCTTGTACTCGAACCAGAAATCGAAGAGATCGCCGAGCAGGATGATCTCCTCCGCGTCCTTCGCTGCCTCCTCCAGAAAAGCAACGATGCGTTTCTCACGCGCCAAGCTGCTGGCGGCATCGGGAACCCCCAAGTGGAAATCACTAAGGAAGTGGATGCGTTTGCCGGGGGTCATGGGGCGAAGATCGCCACTTCGCTCCGCTCATGGTGACCGTTCGTACGTCATGCCGGAAGTCAGGCGCGCGGGACGATGTGCGCGGGCTGGCTATCCGGCATCTCACAAATGCGCTTTGGTGAGATGCCGGATAACCCTTCGGGTTTCCGGCATGACGTGCGTTGTTGGCTCACGGCTGCATCCTCCGCAACATGCGCGTGGGATCCAATTTCTCCAGGGCGATCACGAAGCGGATGCGATCCGTCACTTGCCGATCCTTGAACTTCTCCTCATCCGCGATGCGCTCCGAAACGAGCAAAGGGAACCAGATCTCAAAGACGTCCTTCACAATGGGCAAACCGATGCCGGCCTCGAAGTACGTGGCCGTACTCGTGCTCTTTCCGTCCTGTGTCACGGTGGTGATCGGTACCCAACCGGCGCTGCCGAAGAGGGCAAGCGGCAGCCGGAAGGGAAAGTCGAGTTCAGCGTTCACGGATGCGATCCACGTATCACTTCCACCGTGGAGGAACGGTGTCTTGAACGCTCCCTGTTGTTTGTTGAACTGGCGGCTGAAGAAACGATCCGTAGCGCCGCGCTCGAAGTAGGCGTGATCGTAGAGCATGTCCTCGGGTCCCCAGCTGAGGCCCCAGGCATCCAGTCCGTTGGTGAGGTACTTACCGCCTTTATAGAGGAAGGACCCTGCGAATGCACGAACCCGGAATTGCTTGTTGTGTTCGTTGTACGCGAAGGCTTGCTTGATCTCGATCGAGCCACGAAGCCAGTCCTCCGCCGCGGTCACGGTCGTGGTGATCGCCGACGGGTGCAGTTTGCGGACATCGGTCATGGTGTGCTGAAGCTCCATGTAATCGCGGGGTTCGCTGCGAAAGGAACTGGCCGTTCCATCGGGCAGGTCGTACTGTGCCGCTTGATAGATGCGTACGCCGCGCAATCCGATGGTATGCGCCCACGACCGTGTCAACGGATCACGTTTCAGGTCGAAGCGGACGCTGGGCGAGATCTTCTCGTACCACGCCACGGCATCGTGATCGTGGAAGGTTCCAGAGGTCCTTCCGGTCAAACCGACGTGGATGTTCTGGAACACATTGCTCCGGATGCGATCGAAGTGGTGTTCGATCCGCGCGGCGCCGACCAATCGTTCGCTGCCGAAGGCATAGAGCGGTGCCAATATCCACTCGGTGCGCTGGGAAGGGAAGGTGGTATTGCGGAGCGCGAGGCCCACTTGAAAACCATCGTGGCCATTCCATGCGGGCAGCAGTTGGTAGTACACCGAACGTCGGTCGTTGCGTTCGATCCCGGCGAATGACTCGAAGCGCGGTGCCTTGCATCGTTTGAACAAGCCGTGTGCTCGCACCTCGTTGTTGCGGCGCTCAATGTCGAGAGTGCGGTTGCCAGCATCGATGCGGACGCGATCCACCTCTAACCATGGAAGAATTTCTACGTCGCCCCGTCTCCCACCGTAAGACTGCAGCCAGACAGTTCCAATACTGTCACCCTTGAAGTATCCGGTAACGGGAAAGGGAACGGGATCGACCGATAGTTTCTGGCTCCTGTAGTGGAAGCTGCTTCTCCGTTGGTTTCTGCCATCCAATGCTCCATCATATCGTAGTTCCAAAGCCCTTGGATCGAACTTCTCATCGGTCATCAACATTCGGTCGAAGACCCACTTCAGGTTTTTCCCACTCTCCCGCTCGAACACCTTGCGCATGTCCTCCGGCTGCGGGTGCTTGAATTTCCATTCCTCGAAGTAGGCGTGCATGCACCTATCCATCATCTCCTCGCCGAGGTAGGCTAGGAGGTGATCGAAGATCAACGCGGTCTTCATGTACACATCGGTCCCGTAGTTCAGCTCGGTGAAATCATCGCTGGTGAGTGAGAGCGCTTGGTCCAGGTTTCGACGTGCGTTGAGACGGTAACCGAGTTCGCTTTGCGCGCGATGCGGATCGGTGATCCCCTTCGTCAACTTCTTCAAACCCGGAATGCCGATGCTGAAGCCGCTGGCCGGGTATCGCTCACGCATGTAGCGCAGCTCGATGAAACTGTTCACGCCTTCATCCATCCACGCGTGGTCACGCTCGTTGCTGCCGAGGATCCCGTAGAACCAGTTGTGTCCCACCTCGTGCGCGATCACATTATCCAAGCTCTCCTGGCTGTCCATGCTCCCGATGATGGTGATCATGGGGTACTCCATGCCGCCACCTGCGCTGATGGTCCCATCGATCGCGGTGCAGGCATCGTACGGGTAATCACCGGCCCACTTGCTGTAGAGGCGCACGCTCTCGTTCACGTAGTTCACCGCATCGCTCCAGAGCAGGGCGTTCTTCGGCGTGAAGAGCACCCACGTATCCACTTTGCGACCGCTCTTCGCTAAGGTCACGCTGCTCTTGCGCACGATAAAGCGCTTATCCGCGAACCACGCGAAGTCATGCACGCGGTCTTGCGTGTAGCGGATGGTCTTGGTCTCCGGTGTGGAGGCCGGAATGGTGTTCGATTCCTTGGTTCCATGCGCGCCGAGAGGAAGGCGTGACCGCTCTTCCATGAAAGCCACTTCGCGCGGACTGTCAGTGAGCTTTCCAGTTGCGCCCACCACGTAGTTCGTGGGCAATGTGATCGTGACATCAAAGGAACCGAACTCGCTGTAGAACTCGCCTTGGGTGAGGTAGGGCATGGCATGCCAGCCGGTAGCATCGAAGACCGCAGGTTTCGGATACCACTGCGTGATGTAGTAGGCTTGCTTGGTGTGACCGAGTCGTGAGAAGCGCCCGCTGGGGATCTTCACGCGGAAGGGTGTGGCGATCGTGACCGAGGCTCCTTGTTCCAAAGGCGCGGGCAACTTCAACCAAGCAATGTCAGTGTACTTCAGATGTAAGCCCCAAGCGAGTTTGTTCCCTTCAATGTTGAAGTCGAGGCTATCGATGAAGCCGCGATCCGCTTCGGGAGCGAAGTGCAGGCTGAGGTCGCCCGTGCGATCCATCTGATCGCAAAGCGCTGTGTTCCGATCACGGTACGCATTCGGCCAGAGGTGGATCCACAACGTGTCGAGCGAAGTCGTGCTATTGTTCGTGTACACGAACGACTCTTTCGCATGTAACACATGCTGCTCATCATCCAGCCGGACGCTGATGGTGTAATCGACCTGTTGTTGGAAATAGTCCTGTGCTGTCGCGGTGAAAGGCAGCAACAAGAGAAGCGGAAGGATCCGGACCATGCGTTAGTCGCTTGGGTCCGAAGATCGCCACTTCGCTCCGCTCGTGGTGATCGTTCGTCCGTCATGATGGAATCCCGAAGGTGTATCCGGTATGACGACTTCCATCGCTCAGCTCCCGAGCAGCTTGGCCAATTTGCCTTCAAGCTCCTCGCCGCGCAAGCCTTTCTCCAGGATGTTGCCATCGCGGTCCAAGAGTACGGTGAACGGAATGCTGCCCACGCCGTATTCCTGCGCGGCAGCATTGTTCCAGAACCCGAGGTCGCTCACATGCTTCCACGGAAGTCCATCGTCCTTGATCGCTTTCACCCACGCCTCATGATCGCGGTCCAAGGAAACACCGAGGATCTCGAAGCCTTTGCCTTTGAAGCGTTCATACACGCGCTTCACATTCGGGTTCTCGAGCCGGCACGGGCGACACCAGCTTGCCCAGAAATCCACGAGCACCACTTTGCCGCGTAATTGGCTCAGCGAGAAGGGGCTGCCATCCGGAGTGTTCTGGGTGATCTCCGGTGCAGCGCTGCCCACGGGAAGCAGATTGCTCAAGCGCTTCATCTCCTCCTCCTGCATCTTCATCATCAGTTGCTCCTGATCGAAGCGATCCACTTGATCGCGGAACATGGCGAAGTAACCCGAGCGTGGCATCGTCTTCCGCAGATCATCGCGCACTTTCTTGAAGAGTTCGAGCTCCTGTTGCATGTTCAATCGTCCGAGCACGCTGATCGCCACTGGCGAACTGCTGTGTTCCAAAGCGAATTGCTTGCAGCGCTCATAGTACGCCGCGTTGGTTGCGTTGAGTTCGACGAGGTTCGCGGTGTTACTCGGGTCGGCGGTAAGTGCCGCGCGAAGCCCCGCCACCTTCTGTTCGTAGCCCTGCGTCTCGGCTTGGAAGGCCCGCAGTGCGCTGGTATGCGTTGATCCCTCCAGGAGCTTCGGCGTGGCGAGGTTGCCCGCTTGCGCTTCCACAGAAATGGCTTCCGCGCTGTCCAGCACCAGGATCAGTTGTTCATCCCCCACGGTGATCCGATAGAAATCGAGTGCGAGTTTCGGGATGTGCATCGCACCCTTGCCGCTACCGTCCAGTTTCACCGAGTCCACATGGTATGGCCGATTGTTCTCGAAGCGATCGAAGTAGGCGGTCTTGCCACCGGCACCTTCAACAGAGAGATCGATCGTGCGTTTGCCACCGGACCCGTTGCACGCGATCAACGTGATCGTCGCAGCGGAAAGGATGATCAATGAACGGAGCATGGTCATTTGCTTTCGGTTTCCAGGAGTTGTCGAACGACTTCGTTGGCGCGTTTGGGGTCGGCCTTGCCTTTGGTACCCTTCATCACTTCACCCATGAAGAGGCCGAGCAAACCTTTGTTCCCGCTGCGGTATGCTTCCACCTTGTCGGGGTAACGCGCCATGATCTCGTGCATCAAACTTTCGATCACATCCTCACGGGTGTCCTGCACGAGATCGTGCTTCGCGGCGAGTTGATCTGCGGTGGAAGTGGTGTCCTCCAACATCAGCGGGAACAACTTCTGGCTGGCCGTGGTGTGGTTCACCTTGCCTCCATCAATGAGGTTGATCAGCCCGGCGAGACGTTCCGCAGTGATCGGGAATTCTTCCATGGTGAGTCCGCGGTCGTTCACCCAACTCCGCACTTCGCCCATCACCCAGTTGGCGGCGCCCTTGTAGTTCGTGGTCCCTGCGATCACCGCTTCGAAGTAGAGCGCCGTGCTCTTGTCGTCGGTGAGGATGCCCGCATCGTACGCGCTCAGTCCAAGCCTCTCTGTGTACTTCGCGCGCAATTCGCGCGGCAATGGCGGCATCTCCTTGCGGATGGCTTCCTTCTGCGCTTCGG
>Ga0138256_10000466_pt1 | contig 44289 bp, 41 predicted proteins | sample KNB2016incub_MG_FD_105486 | JGI IMG/M metagenome (GOLD analysis project Ga0138256, IMG submission 105486) | Active sludge microbial communities from wastewater in Klosterneuburg, Austria - KNB2014incub_MG | ecosystem: Engineered > WWTP > Activated sludge > Unclassified | place: Austria... | reverse complement strand
AGCGGCTAAGAATTTTGAAGGGAGCAAGATCAATGTTATTATTACTGTAAGAGAAAGGTGGTACTTGTTTCCGCTACCTTATTTTAAACCGGTTGACAGAAATCTCAATCAATGGTTGATAGAGCAAAAGGCAAGTTTAAGCAGAGTAAACTATGGAGCTAAACTTTTATACAATAATGTTACAGGGAAAAATGATAAACTGAGATTTAAAGTAATAAATGGCTATACCAAGCAACTTTCATTCAGCTATGACAGATTATATATTGATAAAAAATTGAAATGGGGTGCCAGGGTTTCTTTTGATGCAGGAAAAAACAAAGAAATAAATTATAATACGATTCAAAACAAACAGGCTTTTGTAAAACAAGAGGATGTCTATACACGAAGATTTATTAATGCCTATGCTGAAGTAACTTATCGCAGAGCTATTAAAACCCGCCATAGTTTTGGAATAGGATTTACCCATGAGACGATTAGCGACACAGTAGCTCTATTGAATCCTTCTTACTTTAATTTGGGCAGAACCAGTATTTCATATCCTGAAATAAATTATACAATGAGTTACTTTGACCTTGACTATATACCTTATCCCACAAAAGGATATGCTGTTCAATTGTCAATTGGTAAAAAAGGGTTTAATAAAATATTAGACGTTTGGGGTTTTGAAGTTAAAGCATCTGCCAGTTGGCCGCTTTCCAAAAAAACGTTTTTTAACCTGACTACTGTTGGCGGTCTTAAACTGCCTTTTAAACAATCCTATTTTAATCAGCGTTTCTTAGGTTATGGCGATGCTTATTTGCAAGGCTATGAATATTATGTGGTAGATGGAGTAGCAGGAGGTGTTGTAAGAACAACATTTACCAGAGAGCTATTAAACTTTAAGATAAAGATTCCTGCAAAAAGAGGAAAAGAACCGGAGCGAATACCTGTACGCATATTTGGAAAAACGTACGGCAATGCTGGCTATGCACACAATCCCCAGCCCGGCGAAAATTCGCTGTCAAATAAAATGCTTTACTCCGGCGGTTTTGGAATTGATATACTCACCTTTTATGATGTAACTTTCAAATTGGAATACAGCTTTAATGCAATAGGTCAAAACGGATTATTTTTGCACCGCAAATCTATATTCTAAATATTTGCCAATATAAAATAGTGATAAACCAATTTGAATGAAAGCAGCGATTTACAGCAGAGTAATGGTGGATGATCAGCAAAAAGATGTACAACTCTTTTTTGATGAGCTGACAAAACAGAAAATTCAACCTGTTATTTTCCGTGATTTTTTTGAACAGATAAAAGATGCTATTCATTTACCAGCGGATACAGCTAAGTTTTCCAGAGCAGAAGAATTGAGTGATGAAATTGAATTTATTATCAGCCTTGGCGGCGATGGCACTTTACTGGATACAATTACGTTGATACGAAATAAGCCCATTTCTATTATGGGTATCAATTTCGGTCGACTGGGCTTTTTAGCCAGCATTGGCCGGGAAGAGTTACAAATGGCTGTAAAAGCAATAGCCAACAGAACTTATCTGAAAGATACCCGATCATTAATCCATGTTGATGCAAGTATTCCAATTTTTGGTAACGTTCCATATGGGTTAAATGAATTTTCTATTCATAAGAGAGATATTGATTCGATGATAAAAATTCATACTTATCTCAATGGTGAATTTTTAAACAATTACTGGGCAGATGGTTTAATAGTGGCTACGCCAACTGGTTCTACTGGTTATTCGCTTAGTTGCAATGGTCCAATAGTTTTTCCTGACTCAGGCAATTTTGTAATTACTCCTGTTGCGCCGCATAACTTGAATGTTCGTTCCATAATAGTTCCTGATAACAATATTATTTCTTTCGAAATCGAATGCAGGTCCGATCAGATTATCTGTTCGCTTGATTCAAGAAGAGAAATTGTAGATAAAAACATTCAACTGGCAGTAAAAAGAGAGGCCTTTGACGTTAACCTTGTCCGCCTTAGTGAGAACAATTTTCTGCAAACACTCCGCAATAAGCTTACTTGGGGACTTGATAAAAGAAACTAATTACAGCCTGCTGAATAAGAAATCAATTACTTTTAACGTTCTAATACACTCTGGATCGTATTTTAAATAGTTATGATGAAGAAGATTATTACAATTACACTGGTTTTTACTGTATTAACTGGCTGTTTTAGTCAATTAAAGGCACAAGAATCTGTTGTTCAGGAAGGTGAATTTGGAATAGGCCTGGGTGGCAGTCACTATTTTGGCGATTTAAATACCAGAGCCAGCTTAAACAGGCCCAAAATGGCGGCAACTGTTTTTTTTCGTAAAAACCTAGGCAACTATATAGCAGTGCGCCTCGGAGCAAGTTTTGCTCAGCTCGGATATTCTGATAAATACAATGATTTTAATAAGCAGATGTTTTCCCGTAACCTGAGCTTTAACAGCAAAGTTTGGGAACTTAGTTTGCAAGGCGATTTCAACTTCTTCCGATTCATGCCAGGTGAACCTGATTATAGCTTTACGCCATATATCACTTTTGGCGCAGGCATATTTACTTACGATCCATATGCATACCTGCGAGACGAGAAAATTTTACTACGTCCATTAAATACAGAAGGTCAAGGCAGCACTCTTTATCCAGACAGAAAGCCATATAGCACAATGGCCATCAGTATTCCTTTTGGCGGCGGCGTTAAGTATGCTTTTAACGATAGATTTAATATAGGGTTTGAAGTATTGTATCGGTTTACCAATACTGATTATTTAGATGATGTAAGTACTACTTATGTAGATCCTGCTGTTTTTCCTCCAAACCCAGACGGAAGCATATCTAATGCCTTATTGCTGAGCGATAGGTCCTATGAGTTGGGAACACCAATTGGTATTCCTGGAAGACAAAGAGGCAACAGTAAACAAAAAGACCATTTTGTGACTGCAATGTTTCATGTCACTTTCAACTTACAGTCTTATAAATGCCCTACTGCTAATTAAAATAATCCACTACAAAATTACCCGCAGGGGTTAGTGTTTGCACAGGGTTGTGGTTTATGTTTGTTATGCATTAAACCGATGCTTTAATGTTCAGATCAGTGTAAAACATTCTTAACCATAAATCATATTTTATGCGCATTACAAATTTAATTTACGGGTTAGTAGCCGTAGCACTTCTGAGTTTTTCTACTCAAAAAACAGTAAACGATACATCCGGCGATTGGTTTTTTCTAGCAGATAAAAATGTTGGCTTTGGAGCTGACCATGATGTTATACATTTTGGCAATTGGAAGGATGATGTTCGCCAGTTAAAATTAAAGATAACAGATGGCCCATTGAAAATGTATGATATGAAAATACATTTTGACAATGGTACTGTGCAGGATGTGGAATTAAGAAACAGGTTTGCCCAAGGCAGCGAAAGTCGTGTTATTGACCTTACAGGTGGCTTACGACATCTGTCTAAAATTGAATTCTGGTACGAAACCAAAGGCTTCAGAAGAGGTAAATCGAGAGTAGCCGTTTGGGGTAAAAACTAAAAGAATGTTTACCTAACCACAATTAATTGCATATATTTTGAAAATGCCCTCAAAAGGGGCATTTCTTTTTTTGCAAAACAAGCTAAAATACCTGTAATCATGATTACCTTTGTGCCCCCGTTTTTATGTCGCAATTACTTGAAAAAATAGATAAAGGATCACTTCCCCGTCATATTGCCATTATTATGGATGGTAATGGCCGCTGGGCAAAAGAGAAAGGCGAAGACAGGCTTTTCGGTCATTATCATGGAGTAGAAAGTGTACGCAACATTGTAGAAGGTTGCGCAGAGTTGGGAATAGAATACTTAACACTCTACGCCTTTTCCACTGAAAACTGGGACAGGCCGGAATATGAAGTAGCAGGACTTATGGAGTTGCTAGTAAGCACTATTCGTAAGGAAGTAGAAACATTGAATAAAAATAAGATTCGACTGCATGTAATTGGCGATATGAGTATGTTCCCAGACTTTGCCAAAAATGAATTGAACGAAGCCCTGGAAATTACGAAAGCGAATACAGGGCTAAATCTTGTAATGGCACTTAGCTATAGCGGAAGATGGGAGCTGGCAAATGCAGCAAAAGAAATAGCAAGAGAAGTAAAAGAAGGAAAGTTGAATGTGGAAGATATAAATCAGAAGACTGTACAGCAGTTTTTATGTACGGCCAATTTTCCTGACCCGGAGCTGATGATTAGAACAAGTGGTGAGTTTAGAATCAGCAACTTCCTATTGTATCAGTTGGCATATGCCGAATTGTACTTTACAAATGTCCGCTGGCCCGATTTCAGGAAAGAGAATTTATACCAAGCTATAGTTGATTTTCAAGGAAGGGAACGGCGGTTTGGAAAGACAGGTGAACAGATAGCAGAAACAAACAAAGCCCATTAACACCGAAAGCCTTGTTAGGAGTGATTTCTTTTAACAAACAGTTTCGATATTTACGTTTAATTTGCCGCCTGACCAGAATGGCGGCTATTTTATAAATCGCAGAAAACAAACCATTTAAGTCCCACAAGGTGGGTATTGAATACCAGAACAAAATATATGCAACGACTTCTATCCAGGTTTAGTGTTACAATGTTTATAGTTGTAATCTCCGTATTCAACTCATTTGCCCAAGATGGTGATACTACAAAGCCTACCTCATTAGACCCGAAACTTATTGAATGGCAAAATGCCAGAGTGCCAAGAGAATATACTATTGCTGATGTACAAGTTACCGGCATAAAATATCTTGATACATCAATCGTTTATTCAATTTCAAATTTAACTCCCGGCGACAAATTCATGCATCCGGGTGGTGATATTTTTGCGAAATCGATTGCAAATCTTTGGAGGCAAAAATTATTTTCTAACGTAGAAATATTTGTTACAAAAGTTGATGGTGATAAAGTGTGGCTCGAATTGAGTGTGCAGGAAAGACCTAGGCTTGGCAATTTTAAATTTACGGGAATTAGTAAATCGGATGCTGATGAGTTAATTACAAAGGCAGCACTTGCAAAGCAAACAATCATCACCGAAAATACCCGTAGAAATATAGTTGAGATTGTTACGAAATTTTATACGGAGAAGGCATATCGGAATGTGCAGGTTACAATAGATGAAAAGCCAGATCCTGCTTTTGCGAATTCCAACCAGATGACGATTAATGTAATTAAGGGGAATAAAATTAAGATTAACGAAGTTGGTTTTTATGGTAATGACAATGTGGACGGACTGCGGTTGAAAAAGCATATGAAGGGCACCAAGGAAATGTCAAAGTTTTCTTTGAAAAAAGATGAGGCGCAAAGCCCATATGGTGATAATAAGCCTTATTCATTCGGGGAGTACAGTAAGGACTGGGGATTTCTTTCATTAAGCAAAACTAAAAGGTTGCTTGATCCATGGTTCCGATTCAAGCTTTTTAGTGGAGCAAAATTTGATCAAAAGAAATTTGAAGAAGATAAAGAAAAGGTACTTGACTATTACAACTCTCTTGGATACAGAGATGCTCAAATTGTTGACGATACATCATACTTAACCAAGAACGGAAACCTGAACGTTGATATAAAAGTTAATGAAGGCAGACAATATTATTTTGGAGATATTACCTGGAAAGGGAATTCAAAATATTCTGATTCCATCTTGAATATTATATTGGGCATTAATAAAGGCGACATTTATAATATCGGCATCATGAACAGAAGGCTTGGTAAAGAAGCTGCACAAGATGGTGGCGATATCAGCGGTCTTTACATGGATGAAGGTTATTTATTTTTTAGAGTAGAGCCGGTTGAAATGGCAGTGTATAACGATACAATTGATTATGAAATCAGAATGACAGAAGGACCGCAGGCTAGATTAAAAAATGTAACCATTGCTGGCAACGAAAAAACAAAAGATTATGTAATCCGACGTGAGTTAAGAACTACACCGGGAGAATTGTTTAGCCGTTCAGATTTAATCCGTTCACAAAGAGAATTAGGAAACCTGCAATTCTTTAATCAGGAAACCATAGAACCGGGTGTGGTGCCTAATGCAGATGACGGCACAGTGGATATAAACTGGAAGCTGGAAGAAAAATCTTCTGATCAGCTTGAACTTTCTGCTGGCTGGGGTGGCGGTATCGGTCTTACCGGAACATTGGGTGTTACCTTTAATAATTTTTCTATTCGCAACATCTGGAAAAAATCTGCCTGGGATCCGTTGCCAACAGGCGATGGACAAAAACTAAGTCTGAGAGTTCAATCAAATGGCCGAGCCTTCAGATCGTATAGTTTTTCATTTACCGAACCTTGGTTAGGAGGTAAAAAAAGAAATTCACTTACAATAGGATTTAATAATAGTAAATACTCAAATGCCTTCGATCCATATACGGGACTAATAGATAATGCAAGATCAGACACAAACTATTTAAAAGTAAATGGGGTTTCTGTTTCGCTTGGCAAACAATTAAAATGGCCGGATGATTATTTTAGTTTGGTGTATGCAATTAATCTTACACAATATAAACTGCGTAACTACCCGATTTTTGATCAGGACTTTAAAAACGGTACATCTACCAACATAAGTTTTAAAATAGGATTGCAACGCTCATCCGTATTCGACCCTATTTTCCCAAGAAGTGGATCGAACTTCCTTGCCAGTGTACAGTTTACGCCGCCTTATTCTTTATTTAATAAAAACTCGACAAAGGATAACGACAAGTTTAAAAATCCTGAATACCATAAATGGCGTTTTAATGCAGAATGGTATGTGCCAATTGGTAAGCCATTAGGTGCAGATAAAAACCGCCAGTTTGTATTAAAGATGGCTGCCAAGTATGGATTTATGGGCAGGTATAATAAAGATCTTGAGTATTCACCCTTTGAAAGATTCCAGGTGGGTGATGCAGGTTTGACAAATAACTTTGGATTATTAGGATATGATATTGTAGCTCATCGTGGCTATCCGGTTTATCAATCATCTGATCCAACAATAAATCCTGATCAGCAAAATGCTACTCAATTCTTCACCATATTTAATAAGTACACACTTGAAATGCGTTTCCCGTTGGTAACAAATCCAAGCAGTACTATTTATGCACTGGGCTTCTTTGAAGCGGCAAATGGATGGTATAATTATAAAGATTACAATCCATTCAAATTGCGTAGAAGCGTTGGTGTTGGTATGCGATTCTTCCTACCGATGTTTGGCTTGTTAGGGTTTGACTATGGTATAGGACTTGATCGTATTACACCGGGCACAGGGCTGAAAGGTGCATCAAGATTTACCTTTATGCTTGGTGTAGAACCAGAATAATATTGATATTGTATTTTCATTCTGAAAAATGTATAACATGAAAAAAATACTTATTGCTGCTCTTAGTATTATGCTGTTAAGTACTGCTGTTCAGGCACAGAAATATGCTATAATCGATACCCGTTACATTTTAGACAAAATGCCGGATTATAAAGTGGCACAAACGCAATTGGATGAGGTAGCTAATAGCTGGCAAAAAGATATTGATGGTAAACAAGCAGACCTTGATAAAATGTATCAAAACTTTGAAGCAGAGCAAGTAATGCTTACGGAAGAGCTAAGGAAAAAAAGAGAAGACCAGCTTTATAATAAAGAGAAAGAGCTCCGTGATTTGCAGCGTAAACGCTTTGGTTTTGAGGGAGATCTGTTTAAAAAGAGACAGGAATTGATTAAGCCGATTCAAGATAAAGTGTACAATGCTGTGCAGAAAATGGCAGTTACAAGAGGATATGATTTTGTATTGGATAAAAGTGAAGGAATTACCATTATATTTGCCGACCCAAAACTGGACAAGAGCGAAGATGTGCTCAAAGATCTTGGGATAAGATAACTGTTAACAAAAAATAAATAAGACCCGAAAAGGAGTTGAAAAGCAACGAATCAAGGGCATAATAACTCTATAAAGCAATCTTAAAATAAACTAAATGAAAAAATTTCTTACTGTTGTTGTGTTAGTATCGGGAATGTTCTTTGCAAACGATGCAGCTGCTCAAACTAAAATTGGTTATATCCGTATTGATGATGTAATAGGGTTGATGCCAGAAACGGCTAAACTTGATTCATTGTTGGACAGATATCAGCAAGACTCTATTAATCCTCAATATGCACAAATTATTTCTTTATACCAGTATAAGGATAGTGTTTTAAAAGATTCTGTGCATGTAGCCCCTGCTGTTGTAAAAAAGCAAATTGAGCAGGAATTGCCACAGTTGCTTTACCAAATACAAAACTGGCAGCAAATAGTAAACCAGGCATTGCAGGCAAAGCAAGATGAATTGCTTGCTCCATTATATAAAAAAGCATACGATGCAGTAAAAGCAGTAGCCAAGGAAAAAGCTTATACTCATGTTATGAGTAAAGACACATTTCTTGTAGCACCCGATGGTGATGATATAACATTATTGGTAGCCGCAAAGTTGAAACTAAATATTCCCAAACCGGCAGGAAAGTAATTGATAGCCGTTTAAATACTTAAACCCTGTTGTACCTCTTGTACAACAGGGTTTTTTACTGTATTACATTCCTATTTTTGTACTATGACGACGAAAGGTCCCATAGGCGTATTTGATTCTGGTTATGGTGGCCTAACCGTCCTGAAAGAAATTGTAAACAAGCTGTCAGACTACGATTATATCTATCTCGGCGATAATGCCAGAGCTCCTTATGGCAACCGGTCATTCGATACAGTTTATCATTACACATTAGATTGTGTAAAGTGGTTTTTCAAACAGGGCTGTTCGTTAGTCATTCTGGCTTGCAACACTGCTTCTGCAAAGGCGTTGCGAACCATTCAGCAAAATGATTTACCAATAATAGCTCCAGATAAAAGAGTGTTGGGCGTTATAAGACCAACGGCTGAAGTGATTGGTAATTTTTCCGAAACAAAAAATGTAGGAGTAATGGCCACTACAGGAACTGTTGCTTCAGAATCTTACCCGATGGAAATAGCGAAGTTCTTTCCTGGCTTAAAAGTGTATCAGGAAGCTTGCCCTATGTGGGTACCATTAGTTGAGAATGGAGAATTTGAAAATCATGGAGCTGATTATTTTATAAAAAAGAACTTGCATAACATATTTGAAAAGGGAGAAGCAATAGATGTACTACTGCTGGGGTGTACGCATTATCCTCTGTTGAAGGAAAAGATTGAAGAATACTTGCCAGTAGCAGTAAAACTGATTTCACAGGGCGAAATAGTTGCTGAAAGCCTTGCTAATTATTTACAACGGCACCCTGAAATAGAAAGCCTTTGCAGCAAAGAAGGTATTCAAAAATTCTATACAACCGATTCGGCTGAAGATTTTAATAATAAAGCCAGTATGTTTTATGGTCAGCCTGTAAAGTCTGTTCATACAAGTTTATAGCAAAAGGGGCCACAAGAAGAAATTGCCAATTTTGAATAACTCCTTCATTATAAACTCCTTAATATTTAAATAGTACAGCTCGGATTGTTTTAAAAAACAACTTAATTTCTCTTTAAATTTTACATTTCAAACCCTTACCTTTGCCGTCCTTTCACAAACAGCAGATGTGGTGATTTGCTGGTGAAGTTTGAAACCTGAACTGTTCTCCCGGTTCGCATTTCATAAAAGTGAAAAAAGTAATAAAAAATGAAACGTACATTCCAACCTCATCGTAAGCGTCGTAAAACTGTTCATGGTTTTCGTAAACGTATGTCTACTGCAAATGGTCGTAAAGTATTGGCAAGCCGCCGTGCAAAAGGCCGTACGAAGTTGACAGTTTCTGATGAGAGCAAATTAAAATAGAAGCATAGCTTTCTCCATTAAGGAGTAGAAGCATAAAGCTCACTATATTTATAGCTCCGTCCCGTTTGAAACGAGACGGAGTTTTTTATTTGCATAAATTTTGCCAAAGCAATTTACATTAGGGAAAGGTGAACGGTTAAAAAGCAGGAAAGCTATTGATGAACTGTTTAAAAATGGGAAACGATTTACCGTTTCACCATTCAGGGTGTTTTATTGTATTACAAAAGAAGGTGGTTTGCAATTTGGAGCAGGAGTAAGTACAAAGAATTTTAAGAAAGCAGTTGACAGGAATAGAATTAAGCGACTAATCAGAGAAGCTTACAGGGTACAAAAAAACTCACTGGAAATTTTACTGAAAGCGAAAGGCTTGAATCTTTTTTTTATCTATACAGAAAAGGAATTGCCGGACTATCATCTCATTTATTCTCAGGTGGAAAAAGTAATTAGAAAATTATCATCAATTATTAATGAAGACATTTCTTAAAATATTGGGTCTTCCATTTATTTTCCTGATAAAAATATATCAATGGGTAATATCGCCCTGGCTTGGACCGAAATGTCGGTATACTCCAACCTGTTCTCACTATGCAGCAGAAGCTTTAAAAAAGCATGGTGTATTTAAAGGTATGTGGCTTGCAATCAAAAGAATTTCCCGCTGCCACCCTTGGGGAGGAAGCGGTTATGATCCTGTTCCATAGCAAGGCTCAGATTGCGGCAAACTTTGTCAGAAATAATATTTATTTTACAACGCATATATAAAACCTAAAATCAACAACATGAAAAAGAATTTTCTTTCTTTAATCGTACTTGTATTTGTAATAAGTTTTTCTTCTTGCAAATCATCATCATCATTTGATAGTGATGTTAGAAAAATGGCGGATTACCGGTGTCAAATGAAGCAGCTAATGGCGAAAGATCCATCTGACGAAAAAGCAAAAAAAGAATTGCAAGAGCTATCAGTAAAAATGGAAGCTTTCGGTGATGAAATGTCTAAAAAGTATGAGAAAATGAAAGATGATAAAGATATGGACGCAAAAGCTGATGCTATCTTGAAAGAAGTAATGGATAAGTGTAAATAATTTATTAAATAAATTGATTGTAAGCCTGCCTATTTAATAGGCAGGCTTTTTTGGTTACTATAATGCTAACGAAAGGCTGAGATTAAAGAGTGTGATGCAATTAAAAATTGCCGTATATTGAAAATCAATTAAAGGCTTTGATTACAATATCTGTTATAGAAGATGATAAGAACTATCGGGAAGGGTTAGAGTTGTTGATTAACAATGCTGATGGGTTTGTTCTGCTTAATAGTTATTCGACCGCTGAAAAGGCTTTGGAACATATTATTACAAATCAGCCACATATAGCTATCGTTGACATTAAGCTACCAGGAAAAAATGGTATTGATCTTATTGCGGATATAAAATTAAAAGCTCCCGATGTTCTCTGCATGATTTGCTCTTTTTATGATGATGATGAATTTGTTTTTAAAGCATTAAAAAATGGAGCCTGTGGTTATATTTTGAAAGATGCAATGCCGCAGGAAATTTTAGAATCTTTAAAAGAATTGCATGAAGGAGGCGCACCAATGAGCCCTTTTATAGCCCGTAAAGTGATTGGTACCTTTCAACAGAAAGAAGAAAAGCAAAAGTTAGCCGGATTAACAGAAAGGGAGAATGAAATTTTAGAATTGATTTCTACAGGTCTTATCGTAAAAGAAGTATCTGCAAAATTATTTTTGAGTGCTCATACAGTTACAAAACATCTTAAAAACATCTATAACAAGCTTCATGTCAATAACAGAATTGAAGCAATCAACCGGTTTAATAAATAGCTTACAATAAAAAAGCTGCCATTTACGGCAGCTTAAAAATATATTCCTTCGTTTGTTTTAGAATCTCTCAGCTACCTTATCCCAGTTTACAACATTCCAGAATGCAGCAAGGTAGTCTGCTCTTTTGTTTTGATATTTCAGGTAATATGCATGTTCCCAAACATCACATCCGAGTAAAGGAACTCCTTTAGTTTCTGCCACATCCATCATTGGGTTATCCTGGTTGGGAGTAGAGCTTACATCCAGTTTGCCATCTTTTTTTATAATAAGCCATGCCCAGCCGCTACCAAATCTTGTCATACCAGCCGCCGCAAATTTTTCTTTGAATGCATCAAATGAACCAAATGCTTCATTGATTGCATCTGCTAATTTTCCTGAAGGAGATCCTCCGGCATTAGGAGCAAGGCTGTTCCAGAAGAAAGTGTGATTCCAATGTCCACCGCCATTGTTACGAACAGCAGGTGAAATAGAGCCAGCGGCTTCTATTAATTCATCCAGCGATTTATTTTCATGTTCAGTACCAGCTATTGCTTTGTTTAAATTATCAACATAGGCCTGATGATGTTTGCCATGATGAATTTGCATGGTCTGTGTGTCAATATGTGGTTCTAATGCGTCGTGTGCATATGGTAATGCAGGAAGTGTAAATGCCATAATAACTTGATTTTAAGGTTAAAACTCTAATTAATCTTTCGAAAAGTTTTTCAACTTATGCGAGATAAGCAAATTTAACCTCTTGAAGCTAAAACTTGACCAAGGAAAAAAATTGTTTCTTTTTTCGACAATAGACAACTCTAACTATTTATAATTCAATGAGTGTAGAAAGATTTAGTACGAGCTAAAGAGTGTATAAAAAGAGGTCTGTTAAATAATTTTTAAGAAATGCTGCTTTATGCGTAATTTAATGCGGAAATATGCAACCTAACGCTGTATATTTCCAGAAATATTTTCCTGAATTAAACAACTTTTAACCAAGTTAAACAAACGCTTATGAAAAAAAGACTGCTTTCGGTATGGATGATTATTTTCATTTCCATGCCTTTTCTTGTTTTTAGCCAAACCCGGCAGATAACAGGGGTTGTTAAAAACAGCAGAGGAGAAGCTGTTGCCTCTGCGAGTATACTAGAGAAGGGAACTACAAATGGGGTTTCAGCAGATGAGAATGGTCGATTTAAAATTACCGTAAACAACAATGCGGTATTGGTTATTTCATCGGCGGAATTTGAAGCCACGGAAATAAAAGTAGGTAATGCTTCTTCCTATGATGTGGTGTTACAGGAGTCTTCTACTATGGATGCAGTAGTTGTAACAGCTTTAGGTATTACAAGAAAAGAAAGATCACTTGGTTATTCAACTCAAGAGGTAAAAGGAGAAAATCTTACATTGACTAAAGAGCAAAACGTTCTTGGTTCTTTAGCTGGTAAAATTGCAGGTGTTCAGGTAGTCGGTTCCTCTGGAGCAAGCATGGGTGGAACACAAAAAATTAAGATAAGAGGAGTAAACTCAATTGCCGGAACTGACCAACCTCTTATCGTTGTAGATGGAACGCCAATATCAAATGCAAACTTTGCCAGTAGTGACAAAGCGGATTTTGGAAACCTTGGACAGGATGTAAACCCAGAAGATATAGAATCTGTAAACGTATTAAAAGGTCCGGCAGCTTCTGCATTGTATGGTATAAGAGGTCAATACGGTGTAATACTAATTACTACCAAGAAAGGTCAGAGAGGTGCGAAAAAAGTAAACGTACAAGTAAACTCAGCTTTTTCTATCGACAAAGCAAGTAACTTTTTTGAACTTCAGGATTTATATGGTGGCGGCTCCAGCCAAACATGGCGTACACTACCCAATGGAGATAAGTATGTTGACATGAGTGTGGATGAAAGCTGGGGACCTCGAATGGACGGTACGCCTGTACGACAAGTATTTAGTTTCTATCCGCAAGATGCAGAGTATAAACAACTGACCCCGTTTATAGCACATCCAAATAATATTGAAGATTATTACCGCACCGGAAGCAATATTAATAATGGAGTTATTTTTTCAGGTGGAAATGAGAACAGCACATTTCGCTTAAGTTTTAATGATACAAGAATACAAGGAATAGAACCCAACACTTGGTTAAGAAGAAATAACCTTGGTGTAAATGCTTCGCTTGATCTTACAAAAAAACTGACTGTTAGTACCAATTTTAATTACGCAACTAATTCAGCACAACGACCAACACAGGGTTCTGAATATGGAGCAAGATATATGGTGCAATGGTTTCAGCGAAATGTAGATATGAAAAGAATGAAGAATTATAAATATGATGATGGCACATTCTTAAACTGGAATCTTAATAGACCAAGCACAACAACAGGCGAGATAACTAACTTCAAGCCCTTATACTGGAATAATCCTTATTACGAAGTGTATGAAAATCCTACGAATGACAGCAGAGACCGTTTTTTCGGAGATATTGGTCTTAGCTATAAGGTGCTACCAGGATTAACATTGAGTGGCTTTGTACGTTCAGATATGTTCATACAGAGCATTGAAGAAAAATCCGCAGCAGGGGGAAGAAGAATATCTGGCTATTCTGTAGGTAAGTATCAGAATAAAGAAATGAATTATGAATTTTTAGGGAACTATAAAAAGAGCTGGAATGAGCTTACGCTGGATGCTAACGTAGGCGCCAACCTGTATAAAAGAAGATATACAGAAGTAGCAGAAGCAACTGCTGGCGGACTTTCTGTTCCTGGATATTATAATATAGCAGCTTCTATTGACAGGCCGTCTGTAAGTAATTATTTGCTAAGAAAAGAGATACGCAGTTTATATGCGATGACATCTTTTGGCTATAAGAATACATATTTTCTAGACCTTTCAATCAGAAATGATAACTCTTCTACACTTCCTACTAATAATAATTCTTACTCCTATCCTTCGGTAGGGGCAAGTTTTGCTTTTAGTGATTTATTAAAATGGAAGCCTCTTTCCTTTGGTAAAGTAAGATTAAGCTATGCAAAAGCAGGTTCTGATCTTAGCCCTTACGAAACATCATTTGTTTATGGAGTTGGAACAGTTTATACTTCCACGCCGCCAGTAAATACATTATCAGTTCCCGATAATCTTAATAATCCTAACATCCGTCCTTCTTTTGCTAATTCGTATGAAGCAGGTTTGGACCTTCAGTTCTTTAAAAACAGATTGGGCATAGACTTTACATATTATATACAAAAAAACAAAGACCAGATCATCAGGCTGGATGTTTCTGGTGCCAGTGGTTATTCTTCTACAACTATTAATGCGGGTTTAATAGAGAATAAAGGATTTGAACTTACATTAACCGGAAAACCATTAATGACTAAGAACTTCGCCTGGGATGCGACATTTAATATTAGCCAAAATAAAAGCATGGTTGTTGATTTGTATCCTGGTATTAATGTATATACTTACGGTTCTACTACCTATTCAAGTGTTACCAGCTTTTTAAATTCCTATGTTGGTAAGCCATTTGGAAGTTTGGTTGGGCAGGCATATCAAAGAGATCCTGCCACTGGTGGAATATTATTGGATAACAGTAATTTACCAATGTACACGGCGGCAACAGAAGATTTTGGAACTGTATTGCCTGACTTTACAGGTGGATTTCAAAACAGCTTTAAAATTTTTGGATTTGAGTTAAGTGCAATGATTGACTATCAATTTGGTGGTCAGTTTTTCAGCCGTTCTGCAATGTTGAATTCAAGAACAGGACAATCTGCTGTTACTGCAGAATTAAATGATAAAGGATTTAATGTAAGAGATGCAGTTGCAAGTGGCGGCGGTGTAAGAGTAGATGGAATTTCCAATGCTACTAAACAACCCGTAACTGCTTATGTGGATGCAAGAACATATTATAATACTGTATATGGAAGAAGAATTTATGAAGCATGGGTGTTTGATGCTTCTTATATTAAATTAAGAGAAATTCGATTAGGCTACACATTTGGAAAAGAGAAGCTTGGTAAAATGCCTTTCAATAGTATTGGTCTTGCATTAATTGCCCGCAATCCGGCAATGATCTGGCAAAAAGCTCAAAAAGGATTAGATCCATCTGAGCTTTCTACCGGCGGTCAGTCAATCAGTTGGTTTGAATCTGGTCAGGCTAATACAGTTCGTTCATATGGTATTAATCTAAACATCAACTTCTAAAAAATAATCTATGAAGAAAATAAATATAATATTAGTTGCAGGGTTATTCTTAGTTGGTTGTAATAAATTCGATGCAGAAATTAATACAAACACTAACCTGCCAAGCAAAGCATCCGGAACACAATTGATCGCAAATGCTTCCTTGTTTCTTCCGGGACTTAGCTCATCTCCTCAGGGAGAATTTATGGCGCAGTATTTAGCAGAAACTCAATATCCTGGGGCTTCTCTTTATCCCGATGGTGGTACAAATTTTTATGGATTATACCAGGGTCCGTTAGCGAATCTTGAGTCAGTATTAAATTCAGAATTAACACCAACAGAAGGTCCAGTTGCTAATCAAAGAGCCGTTGCTAAAATTTTAAAGGCATATTTCTTTTGGCATATCACAGATCGATGGGGAGATGTTCCTTATTCTGAAGCATTAAAAGGTGCTGCAAACTTTACACCTAAGTATGACACACAAGAAGCTATATACGATAGCATTTTCAAACTATTGGATGAAGCAAATGCGGCTATTGTAGCAGGAAATATTTCAAATGACATAGTTTATGCTGGTGATATAAATAAATGGAAACGGCTTGGTAACTCCGTTCATTTATTAGCGGCATTGAGATTATCTGAAGTAAACGCAACAAAAGCAAATGCAGAATTTAATAAAGCACTCGCTGCTGGAGTAATAACTTCCAATGGTGATAATTTCACTTACAAGCATTTAGCCGATGCCAATAATCAGAATTACTGGTACGGTCAAATTGTAAATCAGAACAGAGTATGGTGGGCATTAACGGAGACTCTTGTAGATTATATGAATCCAACGAATGATCCGAGACTTCCGATTTATGGCAAAAAGAATACGTCGAATATTTACAAAGGTCTTACGTTTGGTACCACACTTGGTCTTCCAAATACCACTGGTGTTTCAGTATTAGGTCCTGATATTTATGCACAGGCGGCACCGGTACATTTAGTTACCTATGCTCAGGTTTTATTTGCAATGGCTGAAGCTGCTAAAAGAGGTTGGATTCCCGGTGGAGATGTAACAGCAAAAACAAATTATGATCTGGCAATCAGTCAATCGATTCAGCAATGGACAGGTAGTTCATCCAGTGTTGCCACTTTTATGACTCAACCAGGTATACCTTACGTTGCTGGAACTGCTATTCAGCAAATTTCAATGCAACGCTATGTTCATTTATTTATGCATGGTTATGAAGCATGGGCTGAATGGAGAAGGACTGGTTATCCAAACAACTTAGTTAGCCCAGGTGGAGTAGCTGTACCATTAAGACATAGCTATCCTCCGAATGAAGTATTTAATAATGGGCCTAATTATACTGAAGCTGTGCAACGACAGTTTGGCGGTTTAGATGGGCTTTATGGTAAAGTGTGGTGGGATAAACCGTAAATAAAGAAGATGTATTTTATAAAAGCTGCATAGTTTTAACGCTGTGCAGCTTTTATCTTTTCCCTTTAAAAAAATCTTTCATCAACCTTGCACAATCCTCTTTCATTACACCTCTTATCAATTCTGTTTTAGGATGAAAGGGCCAGTTGGTACCAGCCGTTTTTTTATAGCCATTTTTTTCATCATCTGCACCATAAACGATTTTACCAATCTTACTCCAATAGATTGCACCTGCACACATAAAGCAGGGTTCCACTGTTACATACAATGTTGCATCAGGAAGATATTTGGCACCGAGTGAATTAAATGCTGATGTGAGTGCAATCATTTCGGCATGTGCAGTTGGATCTTTCAGCCGCTCAGTCATATTATGTCCCCGGGCAATGATCTTTTCATTCACTACTACCACAGCACCGATTGGAATTTCTTCATCTTCAAAAGCTTTTTTAGCTTCCTTCAATGCTTGCATCATAAAGTATTCATCTGTCATGAAGAATGTAGATTTGATTACCTTGGTATAAAATTAGAATTAATGGCAGACATTTCAAACCTTGAAAATTTAAGGAACTACTTTAATAGCGGCAATACTCAATCATATGCTTTTCGAAAAGAGCAGCTTAACAAGTTGAAATCTTCTATTTTAAAACATGAGCAAGATTTATACGATGCTTTATATACTGATTTAAAAAAAAGCCCTGAAGAAGTGTGGGTAACAGAAACGGGAATGGTTATTTCAGAACTAAACACTGCCATAAAAAAATTAGGGAAGTGGATGAAACCAAAACGGGTTTCTACCAATTTATTAAACCTGCCATCAAGAAGCCGCATTCACTCTGAACCATTAGGTATTGTATTGATTATTGCTCCTTGGAACTATCCTTTTCAATTATTGATAAACCCATTAATCGGCGCTATTGCTGCTGGTAATTGTGTTGTATTAAAGCCAAGTGAATTTGCACCTGCCACCGATGCCGTGATGAAAAAAATTATTGAAGAAACTTTTCCAAAGGAATATATTTTATATGTGCAAGGTGATGGAGCAGTTGTTATTCCTGAAATGATGAACAATTTTACTTTTGACCATGTATTTTATACGGGTAGTACTGCAGTAGGTAAAATTATTTATAAAATGGCAGCGGAGAAATTAACACCTGTTACGTTAGAGCTTGGCGGTAAAAGCCCTTGTGTAGTGGAAAGTGATGCGAATATAAAAGTGGCCGCCCGAAGAATTGCGATGACAAAATTTTCCAATGCCGGACAAATGTGTGTGGCGCCGGATTATGTATTGGTACATGAATCGGCAAAAGAAAAATTCGTTAGTGCAATGAAGGAATCGATCGAAAACTTTTTTAGTTCAACACCAGAAGAAAGTTATAATTACGGGAAGATTATTAATGAAAAGCAATTTGACAGATTGAGTAATTATTTGCAGCAAGGGAAAATAGCACATGGCGGACGTACGGATAAAGAAAAATTATTTATCGAACCAACCTTGCTTACTGATGTTTCATTGAATGCAGATGTAATGAAAGATGAGATATTTGGGCCGATACTGCCCATATTTTCTTTTAATGAAAAGGAAGAAGCTTTGAAAATTATGCAACAGCACCCAAATCCACTTTCATTTTATGTTTATACATCGAACAACGAAAAAGAAAATGACTGGTTGAAAGCCGTTCCTGCTGGAGGTTCCTGTGTCAATAATTCAAGCTGGCATTTAACTAATCACAATCTACCTTTTGGTGGAAGAGGATTTAGTGGAATGGGCAATTATCATGGCCATTTTTCTTTTGACACATTCAGCCATAAAAAGGCAGTAATGAAAACACCAACTTGGTTTGACCCGAATATAAAATACCCGCCATTCAAAGGCAAACTAGGTTTGTTTAAAAAGATAATAAAGTGATCCCACAAAGGCACAAAGAAACACAAAGAATAATTGTATGACAGAAAATGAATTGGCAACAATCGCCGTTGATATTGGTTTTAAAATTCATAAAACTTTAGGTCCCGGGCTTCTGGAAAGTGTATATGAATCGGCTTTTGCTTATGAACTTACAAAAAGAGGGGTTGCTTTTACAAGACAGCAAGGTATTGTGGCTAATTATGAAGGCGAAGTTCTTGATGTTGGTTTTAGGGCAGATATAATAATGGAAAATAAATTAATTGTAGAATTAAAATCCGTTGAACGACTAGAGAAAGTTCATCACAAAACAGTTTTGACTTATTTAAGATTAGCAAAAATGAAGCTTGGGATATTAATAAACTTTAATGTTGAATTAATAAAAGAAGGGATTCACAGAAAAATAGTTGGACAATTGACTTAGTCTTTGTGTCCTCTGTGCCTTAGTGGGAAAAATATGAAAAAACTAAAACGATTTATAATTGTTCTACTAGTATTAATAGCAGCATTCGCTGTTTATGTAGAAATTGTAAATCGTAATTCTATAAATATGACATACAGGCAAAAATTATTAAAAGCAGTTTATCCGGCATTGATGTGGTTCACAAAACTTACCGGAAAGAACACAAAAGAACTTGGGGGAAATAAACAACCACCAGTTTCTTTTTATTCGCTGAAAGGACTATTAAATAATGGTGATACACTAGATTTTGCCGACCTAAAAGGAAAGAAAGTAATGCTGGTGAATACTGCCAGTGATTGTGGTTATACTAATCAATATGCTGACCTGCAAAAGTTGGCAGATGAATACAAAGACAAGTTGATTGTTCTGGGATTTCCAGCTAACGATTTTAAAGAACAGGAAAAAGGAACTGATGAAGAGATAGCTTCGTTTTGTAAAAAAAATTACGGCGTTACATTCCCATTGATGCAAAAAAGTTCGGTTGTAAAAACACTGGAACAAAATTTGGCATATCAATGGCTAACAGACTCAACTATGAACGGTTGGAATGCAAAACCTCCGACCTGGAACTTTACAAAATACATTGTGAATGAGAATGGAGTGCTAACCAATTATTTCGGTTCTTCCATTTCGCCGCTTGATAAAGATGTGGTGAAAGCAATTAATGAATAATCTGAAAAATTTATTTTTATGATGTACAATGATATTATCGGCTCAATTGGTGTAGGTCTTATTTTGATGGCTTATTTTCTGGGCACAGAAAAACTAATTAAGAATGATGGCAAGCTTTATTTTGTATTGAATATTATTGGTGCAGGCCTTGCCTGTTATGCATCTTTATTGATTAATTACTGGCCTTTTGTTATTTTGGAAGGAACTTGGATGTTAGTTTCTATTTATGGGATGATGAGAGCTATGAGAATTAAGATGACTTAGTTGTTTCGTCCCGACTCTATAGTGGACATTTTTCATGATAGTTAATTAACTCAATCGGAGTTTTTTCCACCTCAAATCCTTCGTAGGTTATAGCTACTTCATTTAGCACTTCATTTATTTGTTCTTCTGTAGGTAACGTAACAAGCCTGGTGCGAAATTCTTTTATATTGGGCAATCCTTTTAAATAATTAGCATAGTGTCGGCGCATTTCATTGATGCCTACAACATGTCCTTTCCATTGCACAGAAAAATTCAGGTGTTTTCTGCACACAGCAATACGATCTGCAATAGTAGGAGATGGTAAATGCTCACCTGTTTTAATAAAATGTTTTATCTCGTTAAATATCCATGGATAGCCGATAGCAGCACGGCCAATCATAATGCCATCAACACCATATCGGTTTTTATATTCAACTGCTTTTTCTGGAGAATCAATATCGCCATTTCCAAAAATCGGAATCTTCATTCTTGGATTGTTTTTCACTTTTGCAATCAGCGACCAATCAGCTTCGCCTTTATACATCTGGCAACGGGTACGACCATGAATCGCCAAAGCCTTTATACCAACATCCTGTAAACGTTCTGCTACTTCTTCAATATTTCTTGTGTTATCATCCCAGCCCAATCTTGTTTTTACTGTAACAGGTAACGACGTAGATTTTACAACAGCGTCTGTTAAGCGAACCATTAAATCAACATCTTTTAATACACCGGCACCAGCACCTTTCAATGCTACTTTTTTTACAGGGCAACCGAAATTGATGTCGAGCAAATCAGGGTTTGTTACTTCAACAATCTTTGCGGCCATAGAAAGGCTGTCTTCATCACCTCCAAAAATCTGTATACCAACAGGTCTTTCGTAATCAAAAATGTCGAGTTTTTTACGGCTTTTGATAGCATCCCTAATCAGTCCTTCACTGGAAATAAATTCGGTGTACATCAGATCAGCACCTTTATCCTTGCAAACAGCCCGGAAAGGCGGATCACTCACATCCTCCATCGGCGCCAGAAGGAGCGGAAAGTCAGGAAGTTGTATGTTGTCTATGCGTACCATTCAAACTGTAATTACCTATTTTTGCTTGCCCGACTACCTTAATTTTCAAAACTTTAAGGGGAGGCGGGTCATCCCATCTCAGATGGGAATTTGTTTATTATTATTGAGCCTGCAAATTTACATTTTAATCGCCAAAGTTTATGTACGATAGTAATTCAAAAGGCATTTCTTATTTAGCCGGATTTTTTATGCTTATAGCTTTTGTAGTGGCCAGCAGCGTATTAGCCGGGTTACTCAGTTTTCCAATATGGACAGCGATGACGGGAGAAAGTGCTTTAAATATTGAAGAAGGAATGACGAATCCTGCAAACAGCAATGCTGTAAAAGTGATTCAAATAATTACTGCGGTTGTAGGATTTTTATTGCCTGTATTATTGACTGCGCAGATCTTGAACAGACGACCGATGAAGTTATTAGGATTTAAAGGAACGATAAAATGGCGGGAAATAAGTGTTGTGTTTGCAATTGTAATAACAGCCTTATTTGTATCGGCAGGGCTTGCTTATTTTAATCAGCATATTCCAGTTGATGCTTCGTGGAAAGTAAGGTTTGATAAAATGGAGGCGGATTATATAAAACAAGCTTCCGCCATTTTAAGCCTGAATAATTTTGGTGAATACCTGCTCGCCATTTTCATTATGGCTTTTTTGCCTGCATTGTGCGAAGAAGCTTTGTTTCGTGGCGGTCTTCAAAATTTTTTATCCCGTGCAACAAAAAATCCATGGCTGGCAATTATTATTGTAAGCATACTTTTCAGTGCGGCGCATTTTTCTTTCTATGGATTTTTATCAAGAGTTTTTCTGGGAATGATGCTTGGTGCCATCTATCATTATTCAGGAAAACTTTGGCTAAGTATACTGGCTCACTTTATTAATAATGCCATTGCTATTTCAGTTGTCTATGCTACAAAAATGAATGGCAAATCGGTGGCAGAAGCTATGAATGATTCAGGCGATGCTTCTTGGTATGGCATATTCGCTTTGCCGATTTTAATTGCTTTGTTTTATTTTTTTAAAAAAATAACAGTGAAGCCGGCAGAAGAAACTCCTCCTGCGGGCAAAGATGAAAGTTTGCGCAACACACCATTCTATTAATGATTTAATTAATTCATGGCATTTAATATTCAAACCTTTCGCACCAGAGCATTAACGGCAATAGTATTTGTAGCTATTATGCTGGCTGGATTGCTATGGAATCAATGGAGCTTTCTTGTTTTATTTTCCATCATTCATTTTGGGTGCTGGTGGGAATATTTGAAACTGACGGAAAAAATACATTCAACTTCGTTTCATGCTTATACCAAATTAGGATTGATGGTGATGGGCTATGGCATCATGCTTTGGTTTTGTAGCCCGGCTTATCATATCAGTGGTTATGGATTAAAAGAAAATATTTCACTGCCCGTTTCGGCAGCAGGATTTGCATTATTACTAGCTGGTATATTTCAAAAGAACCCAATTAATGTAAAAGCATTTGGCTATGCTGTGTTAGGAGTGTTATATATTTCTTTGTGTTGGGGATTGATGATGGATTTATATAACGACTTTACTATTCGTGTAAGCAGCACTATAGTTTTTATTACAGGATACTTTCTTCCGTTAATAATTATAGCAAGTATCTGGATTAATGACACCATGGCTTATATTGTTGGATCATTTATTGGTAAAACACCTCTTTCAAAGATATCGCCCAAAAAAACATGGGAGGGAACTATTGGGGGAGTAATACTGTGTGTAGTGGTAATGGCTTTTTTGTATCCTCAAGTTCACTATTCGATGAATAGTACTGCCATTGCCTTTTTATTCGGTTCAATTGCATTGATAGCTGCTATCACCGGTACTTTTGGCGATTTATTAGAATCAAAACTTAAACGATCTGCAGGAGTAAAAGACAGCGGCTCATTAATGCCTGGCCATGGTGGTTTTTTAGACAGGTTTGATTCTTTATTATTGGCCACACCGTTTGTTTGGGTGCATGTTCAATTTCTTATAAAATAGTTGATCTAAAGTCCTACTAACTACTTCCCAAACCCTACTCCCCATTTCATACTATATTTGCCTACAACTGATTAGTAATGACAATTCACAAAGAAGGATATAAATCAATCGCCATCGGAGTAATATTATTCGGCATCATCAATATTGTCTCATTTTATTTTATGAGCTCCTCGTTACCAATAATAAGCCTGCTGCTGTTTATTGCTACACTCGGTCTTCTTCTTTTTCTTATTTCTTTTTTCAGAATACCGAACCGTAAGCTAACAATTGAAGAGAATGGTATTATCGCCCCGGCAGATGGTAAAGTGGTAGTGATTGAAGAAGTGCAAGCCGATGAATATTTTACCGACCGTCGCATACAGGTTTCTATTTTTATGAGTCCGTTGAATGTGCATGTAAACCGTAATCCGGTAAGTGGTGAAATTGTTTACAACCAGTATCATAAAGGAAAATATTTGGTGGCATGGCATCCTAAATCCTCTACAGAAAACGAAAGACATTCTGTTGTTTATAAAAAGAATGGCAAAGAAATTTTGGTAAAACAAATTGCGGGAGCATTAGCAAAACGTATTTGTAATTATTTACAGGCCGGACAAGAAGTAAAGCAAACCGAAGAAATGGGCTTTATAAAGTTCGGCTCAAGAGTTGATCTATTACTTCCCTTAGATGCAAAAGTTCATGTAAAGATTGGAGATAAGCCACAGGGCGGCGTTACTACTATTGCTACTTGGTAATTCTCAAAATATTCCTTCTAATTCTTTCAGTGAATAAACAGTATGAGTTGGCAGTTTTCCATTGATGCTTTCAGGTTCATTGGTTAGATGATTCACATGAATCTGATCTATTCCCGCATTGATTGCTCCAAGAATATCAACTTCCATTGTATCGCCGATCATAATGCTTTCATCAGGAGTTGCTCCTGTTTTTTGAAAAGCAAAATCAAATATCTCTTTATTTGGTTTAAGACTATTGCTTCCTTCAGATGTAATTACTTGTTTGAAATATGGACTCAAACCTGAATGTTTCAGCTTGCTATGTTGTGTGTTTTCAAAACCATTGGTGATGAGATGTAATTCATATTTTTTTTCAGTCAAGTAATTGAGTATTTCAATGGTGTATGGAAATAGTATTGTTCTTGTTGGCAGCATTTCCAGAAAACGGTCACCCATTTTTTTGGCTAATGGCTCATCTGCAATTTTAAAATCGAGTAAGGAGAGCCACATTCTTTTTACTCTTAGTTCTTCCTGCTTTACAAAGCCTTTTCTATATCGTTCCCAAAGCCTTTCATTGTGTGCTAGATAGTTTTTGTGAAACAGATCGAAATCATGCACTCCTCTTTCCTTCAGCTTCATTTCTTCGTATAATTCGACTAAAGTGGTGCGACTGTTGGCTTCAAAATCCCAGATGGTATGATCCAGATCGAAGAAAAGATGTTTGTACTTCATAGATTTGCAAAGGAAACTGGAAATTTTCAATAATCAATATTCAATTTCAATGAACATTATTATTACCGGAGCTTCAAAAGGTATCGGAAAGGCAATTGGAGAAATATTTGCAGCAAATGGACATAATCTTTTTTTATGCTCAAGAGGCGAAGTGAATTTGTACAAGACAATGGAAGATTTGCAAACCCGATTTCCAGCGATTACTATTAAAGCAAAACCTGCTGACCTTAGCAAGAAAGAAGAAGTAGCTGCATTTGCCAACTGGTGTTTATCATTTGCTGTTCCGGACGTAGTGGTTAACAACGCAGGAATATTTCAACCGGGCAATGTTTTGGATGAACCAGAAGGAAGTTTGGAAAAACATATTGAAACAAACCTGTACAGTGCTTATCATTTAACAAGATTGCTTTCGCCAAAAATGATGGAAAGAAAGTCTGGCCATATATTTAATATTTGCTCCATTGCGGCATTGAAGGCTTATAAAAATGGGGGAGCATACAGCATTAGCAAGTTTGCCATGAACGGATTTAGCATCAACCTGCGGGACGAGATGAAGCTACATGGCATCAAGGTAACAACTGTTCAACCCGGAGCCGCACTTACTGATTCGTGGGGTGATTTTGATAATACAGACAAACGAATCATGGAAGCAACTGATATTGCAAAAATGGTATATGCAGCAACTGAGCTTTCGCCGCAGGCTTGTGTGGAAGAAATTGTTATACGGCCACAGTTGGGAGATCTTTAACACCACTGAAAATCGAATTAACCCATTAATATAGATAAGTACCAAGGCTTCTTATTTGCTATTCTAAATTAGCGGTATTAACAATGAAGAAAATTGTTGTAATAACAGGGATATTGTTGTTTCCCCTTTTCTTGAAGGCGCAAATTGCATTCAACACTGTTGTGCCATTACGGCCAGTGGTTGCTGGCACATCTTTCCAGGTACAATACATTATTGAAGGTGCAGAAGTAGTTGATGATTTTAAGCCACCTATTTTTGAAAACTTCCGAATTATAACTGGCCCAAATATTTACAACACTACCTCTGCTTCCGTAACCGGGCAAAATCGAATTAGCAATATTGTTTATACGTTGGAAGCGATTAAGCCGGGAAAATTTGAAATACTTGGTGCTAAAGCAACGGTTAATAACAGAAGTTATCAAAGTAATAATGTTTTCTTAATAGTAATTTCAGAAAATGAAGCAATACAAATTGCTAAAAAAGAAAATAACAATTCAATTTCTAATTACTTTTTAAGGCCGGGAGAAGATCCGTATAAAAAGATTAAGGAGAATTTATTTTTAAAAGTACAGGTTGATAAGAAAACATGTTATGCAGGTGAGTCGGTACTAGCTACTTTCAAATTATATTCATGCCTTGAATCAAAATCTGATATTGTAAAAAATCCCGGATTTTATGGATTTTCTGTTTTTGATATGATCAATTTATCCGACAAGGAAGTGTTGGCTGAAAAGATTAATGGAAAACTATTTGATGTACACACTATTCGTAAAGTGCAATTATTCCCTTTGCAAGCAGGAATATTTACCATCGATCCAATGGAAATAAGAAACAGAGTGGAGTTTTCCAGAACAGCCGTTAGTAGAAAAACCGAACAGGAAATAGCAGAAGGAATGTTTGGCAATACAGATGAACCTGAAAATACCAGTGATGTTTACTATGAAACAGCAATCAGCACAGAGCCTGTTACAATCAATGTAACTCCAACGCCAGCTAAGAATAAACCTGTTGATTTTAATGGTGCAGCTGGTAGGTTTTTTATTGCAGCTTCTTTATTGAAAGATGATTTGGCAAAAAATGAAGAGGGCATGCTGGAAGTTACCATCAGTGGAACTGGAAATTTTATTCAACTGACTGCGCCATCAATTAACTGGCCTGAAGGAATTGATGCATTTGAACCAACTGTTAAAGACAATTTCGATAAGAGCATTTCTCCTTTAACGGGAACCCGAATTTTTCGATTTCCGTTTGTATGTTCCTTGAGAGGGCAACATAGTGTTCCACCAATTCAATTTAATTATTTTGATATTGACAGCAATAGTTATAAAACTATTTCAACCAACACAGTAAAGTTTGATGTTTCTGAAGAACAGAGAGTAAACCCAGTTGAAACAAAGAGCAAAACATCAATAGCAGAAGCTAATAAAACTTCAAGCCGTATTGCAGCCGGAATTGTAATAGGATTTGTTCTTCTTGTTTTGATCTATTGGTTTGGAAAAAGAAAAGATACTGTTTCTAGAGTGAATGATGAACTGTTTGAAAGACCAGACGCAGATGAGATTTTACAACCAGCTACTGAATTAATTGAGACGGTTGATAATCAGTTTTACAGCAGTTTATATCACTCGATTTGGAAATACCTTGCTGAAAATTTTAAACTAGAAGGAAGTGAAATGAATAGAAACAAACTAATCTACGCTGTAGAACAAAAAGGATTGTCGAAAGAAATAATTGATAAGCTTGAAATGATTCTTTCGGAATGTGAAACAGGTCAATTCACAAATGCTTCTCCATTGCAGGATAGAAATTCACTCTTGCAGTCAGCAAAAGAGGTAATTAATGCAGTTGAGTTAAACTTACTCTGAGTATTTATAACCTACGCCTCTTACAGAATGGAAATACTTTGGGTTACGGCTGTCTTCTTCAAAATATTTTCTAAAGTTGAGAATAAAGTTATCAATGGTTCTGGTAGTTGGGTACACATTGTAGCCCCAAACAGATTGTAGGATTTTTTCTCTGGGAACTACTTCATTTTTATTTTCTATTAGTAATTTCAACAGCATCGTTTCTTTCTTACTTAGTTGAATTTTCTCTCCATTCGTTTTTATGGCTTCCTGTGCTTTAAAATCTATAGTATTTCCTCCAAATGAGAATGAATCGCCAATGGTTGATTTATCCTGTAGCTTTTTATTCTTATTAATGAGTTTGTGAACTCTCAGTAACAGTTCTTCAAGGTTAAAAGGTTTGGTCAAATAATCATCAGCTCCTTTTTTTAATCCAAGCACTCTGTCTGCACTGCTGTTTTTGGCACTAAGAATTAAAATGGGCACTTCATTGTTACTGATACGAACAGTTTCTGTAACTGTAATTCCGTCCATTTCAGGGAGCATTACATCCATAATAATAAGGTCGAAATATTCTGACTGAACTGCTTTTAATGCCGCAGCTCCATCCATAGCTGAGGTTACTTCATAGCCTTCCAGTTCTAGGTTAAGCTTTAAGGCTTCATGTAGATTTTCTTCATCTTCTACCAGTAAGATTGATGTTTTCTTCTCTGCATTCATGATTTAAAAGTAACGGCAAAAATACTGCCCTGTGGTTCATTGTTTGTCATCGTAATGTCGCCATTATGATCTTTGGCTATTTTACGGCAAAGGTAAAGACCCAAGCCGGTCCCTTTTGTTTTACGGGTGGCTTCGCTGCCAATGCGATAAAATTTATTGAATATTTTATCTTTTTCCGCTTGGTCGATTCCTATACCTTCATCTTTTATCTGTAATTCTATTCCTGATCTGTATTTTTTCAAACTGGTACTGATTGGCGAGCCTTTAGGCGAATATTTTGCGGCATTTTCCAGCAGGTTATTAATCAACATTTGCAATAGTAGTGAATCGCCTTTAATATCTGTATCGGCTTCTATTTCTTCTGTAAAATCTCTTTCTGGAAAGCGGTTGCTAAATTGACGAATGCAATCTTTTAGTAAAGCCGTCAAATCAAGTTCTTCTTTCTCTGCTTTAAAGTTGTTGCTTTCTAACTGAGCCGCCACTAAAATATTATTCGTTAAAAAATCCAGTCGGGAGGTTTCATCCAATGTAGTGCGGATAATCTTTTGTTTCTTTTCTTCATCTAGGTTGTATTTCTGTAAGGTTTCCAGGTTTAACCGGGCAACAGAAATTGGCGTTTTTAATTCATGAGTAATCGCCATCATGAAATTCTGTTGCTGCTGTTGTATTTTTAATTGACGACTGATAGAACGGTACACAAATACAGCACCGATTAAAATAAGGATAAGGAAAGTAATTCCTTCTGCAACATATTTCCAGGTGTTTTTTTTTACTTCTTTATCTATTGCAAATGTCTTATCCGTTAATTGTGATGGAGAAAGAGAATTCTTTTCAATATTTATTGAATTATACTGAAGTTGTGCAATTCTTGTGTTTTGCTTTTCTAATGAAATAAACCACCAAGCCAAAGCAGCTATGATATAAATCAAAAGCATCCAGTAAATAACGGTTGTGCGGCGAATAGTTCTTCTGCTAGCGTCGGGCATGCTGCAAAGATGCGATTATTGTTTCTTTTCAATCCGCAATCCTACATTCAATACATTTCTAAGGGGATTTTCCCGCATTATTTGCTCCAATGTAAAAGTATAGTCTCCTGGTTTTCTAAACCGGAATTGCTGATTGGCGGGTGTAAGTGGTATGCGGTGCTCATAAATATCATCCATGCCTGTCCCTCTCCAACCTTCTTCATCGGTAGCCAGTGTAAGATCATATCTGGCTTTTTGTGTAGTGTCTTGCCCGGGTTGTTTTGTAATAAGGTTCAGGTAGATGTTATTAAAATTGTACTTATCATTATGTCGTAGCACAATAAATAAGTTATAAGCTGATGTGGTGTCTTTTATATTAAATGTAAAAGAAGGTTTGTAATTGTTATCCCATTTATGACCCGGCAGTGTTACCGATTTTTCGAACAGGTCGACATGTGTGCAGGAAGTGAAAGATAACTGCCCAATGGCAACAACTAATAAACCAGTAAGAATCAATCGTACTTTTTTCAAGAAAATTGTTTTTACAAATGTAATCAAGAAGATATGATTTTAAAGTTCAGTTACAGCGCATTTAAAACCTGTTCCTTCGCTTTTTCCAATTCATCCTTCATCATCACCACACATTTTTGTATGGTAGCGTCATAGGCTTTAGAACCGGTGGTGTTTATTTCCCGGCCTATTTCCTGTAAAACGAATGATAGCTTCTTCCCCTTGGCTTCTTCCGCATCCGCTAACAATGATTTAAAATAATCGCAATGGTTTTTCAGGCGAACCTGTTCTTCAGTAATGTCTATTTTTTCGATATAATAAATAAGCTCTTGTTCCAGCCTGTTGCCGTCATAATTTTCCTTACCTACATTTTCTTCTAAAAGGCGGGTAATACCCTCTCTTATTTTTTGCTGGCGAAGTGGTTCCAGTTTAATTACTTCGGTTTGCTGCTTTTCAATATTAGCAATGCGGCTCAGCAAGTCCTGTTCGATCATTGCTCCTTCATTAAGCCGATGTTTATTTAAAGCATCAATAGCTGCTTGTAATACAGTTTGAAAGTCTTTCCATTCATCATCTGATAAGGTTTCGCTGCTTGGAGTAATAACTTCAGGCAGTTTTACCAAAGTGCTTAATATATTAGAGGCGTCGAGTCCCAAGGTTGTAGACAATTCTGACAATGGTTTAAAATATGCTTTAGCAAGGTCTGTATTAATAGTTACTGGCTTAGCATTGCCGGTGTCTTTCAAGCTGATGTTACAGTCTACACTACCACGACTAAGCTGTCCGGATAAAATGCGTCGGATGTCAAATTCAAAAGGTCTTAAGATAGAAGGTAGCCTAAGTTGTAGTTCAAATTGTTTTCCGTTAAGTGATTTTATATCTACCAGAAATGTTTTATCACCTACATTTTTTTCGGCTCTTCCAAACCCTGTCATTGATTTCAGCATGTACTATTTTTTAGATTTTTGTAAAGGTATCTTAATTAATCAATTCTGTATTTCTTTCCCACAAAGGCACTAAGTTCACTAAGAAAATAACGAAGGCTATATAAAATAAAACTTTGTGAGCTTGGTGTCCCTGCTTACCAGCAGGCAGGTTAGTGAGAAATAAATTTGTTGCAATAAAAAACCCCCCTGGAGTACCAGAGGGATTAATATATGGATGGGTTAGTAAGTACAGGGAAATAAATTTCCCTACACAATATTAAAAAGAATTTTCAGTAACTAGAAAATTTTTTCCATTTATTTTATTAACATTTTAAACTGTGCTGTGGATAAGCATGACCTAAAATTGAATAAAAAAATTATGTTTTATAAAAGTGTAAATCGTTTTTTATAAAACATTTTTTATGAAGTTGTTTTTTATATCTGATATAACATAGGACAGTTAAGGTTTGTAGCTTGTTGTGTTTTTTATATTTTTAAAAAATCGAAAAGTGATTTACATTCATTTTCATTTTTTACTATCAACAGAATGCATAAAAAACAATGCATAAAAGGGTAAAAAATAGTTTATAAAAACTTACTACAAGAATGGTAAAAAAGCATGAATTCGTCCCTTTATGATTATTATTTTCAATAAATAGCTTACTACCTTTGTTTGAACTACGCCAGATATTGGCGTTTTAAAAAACAAACTATGCGATTTGAAACTCCTGTTCCTGTTACTACCATTGCTCAATTGATCGGTGCTGAGCTAAAAGGAAATGTAAATGGAAGTGCAACGGGTATCAATGAAATTCACAAAGTAGAGAAAGGTGATTTGGTTTTTGTAGATCATCCAAAGTATTATTCAACTTGTTTAAACTCTGCGGCTACATTTATAATCATCAATACCGAAACAGAAATTCCCGAAGACAAAGCATTACTGATTGTTGATGATCCTTTTGAAGCTTATTTAAAGATTGTGAATTTTTACAGACCGTTTGTTCCATCAATGAAAGCGATAAGTGATACTTCTTCTGTTGGTGAGGGAACAGTTATTATGCCCGGTGCATTTGTTGGTAATCATGTATCGATTGGAAACAATAGTATCATATATCCGAATGTAACAATCCTCGATTATTGCATCGTTGGTGATAATGTTATCATTCAGGCAGGAACCGTTATTGGCAGCGATGCTTTTTATTACAATAAGAAAACAAACAGAGATATTCACTACAAAAAAATGAATAGTTGCGGACGAGTTATTATTGAAGATGCGGTGGAAATAGGAGCTAATTGTACAATTGACAGAGGCGTAAGCCATGATACCATCATTGGCGCTGGAACCAAAATGGATAACATGATTCACATAGGGCATGACACAGTAATTGGTAAAAACTGCCTGCTTGCTGCCAATGTAGTTATAGCAGGTGTGGTAACTATTGAAGACAATGTTACTCTCTGGGGTCAGGTTATTGTAAACAAAACACTAACTATTGGAGCCAATGCTGTTTTGTTAGGAAGAACGGGGGTAAGTAATAATCTGGAAGGCAATAAAACATATTGGGGTGCTCCTGCACAGGATGCTGGTGCGGCAAGACGGGAATTGGTTTGGATAAAAAGAATACCGCAGTTATGGGACAAGGTAATGGGGAAATAAACTTAATCCGGCCAATAATCATACGGCAACTGGTCGCCAACATTCTTCCAACTCCAATAACCCTGATTTATCCAATCCTTTTGATCGTAGTAATATCCATTTTCAGTTACGGCAATCGTATTTAATACTTCAATGTAAGAAATCGGGTATTCAACATTTTTCGGCAGATTCATTTTCTTCAGGTATTCAGGCTCTGGTTTTTTATTGGTGTAAGCAATACTTAACACTCTTGGATACCAGAATTCAATTTGCAATGTACTGTCCAAAGCTCCGTAATAAAGAGAATCGTAAGGATTTGTTACCCGGTTAAATTTCTTATCCTCTTTTTCATCCAGCATGTCTATTACCCAACCATCTTCGTAAACGGAACTATCGTAATAGCTGCGCATAAAATGCAACTTTGAACCTTCGTAGGCAACGGCACGGTTAGTTTTCCAAACGTTTTGCAAACTGTCCTCGCCTTCCATTTCGGTATATAAACAGAAGCCCCGATAAATATAATTGTCCGTTTTATAATAATAAACAAACGAGTCAAGTTGATAACGAAGATTATAACCTAATGCATGATTAGCAATCAATACAGGTTCTGTCGTCAATATTTTTAAGCGATTACTTTTTTTATAGAAATAGAATTTCAGCACTTCAGGATTTAATAAAACGCATTTGGCTGAATTAGGCGTAGCTCCAATAAAGTTCTTGGTAAAAAACTCGCCATATTTTTCCCAGCCATCTTTTACCTCGAATGTGTTGGTAAGGATAACTTCTTCCAATCTTTTTTCTTCCTTTATCAACAGAATTTCTAATGTCCCTTTTTCTGTTACTCTTATTGTTTGTGTACCATAACCTGTGTAGCTGAAAATAAGATCATATCCTCCCGACTTCAATGTAAGAGAAAACTCTCCCTCCCTATTTGTTACTGTGCCAGATGTAGTGTTCTGACAAAATACCGATGCGTTGTATAATGGTTCACGGCTGGCAGAATCTAAAACAATACCGCTGATGGTAAACTGAGCCGAAGCAGTAAATGAAAATACTGTTACTATTAAAAAAAGAGAGAAACGTAGTTTTTGCATAGAAATTGATTACTGCGTAAAGATATAAAATGATGCCGAGCTATATTAAACGGACAACGGCTTTTAAGACTTTAATAGTACAAAGACAGTTGCAGGGTGCGAAAACATCCTATTATTTGAATCCAATAGCTGAGATATTTGATTTTGGTTTTTCCAGGCTCGTAGAGCCGACATGTTGGTAGTAAAGGTAATTTTTAGGAGCTGAAAATCCCCATCGGGGCGGCATATTAAATATATCGCCCCGATGGGGCTAAAAAAATTATTCAAAATTTTATTCTACCAATATTTCTCTGTGGCTAATAAATTAACTACGCCAAAGGGTTTGTTATTTCTTAATGTTTGTAAGATATTTTGCGGAGGCGTTTTTAATAGATTCTTCAAGCGGTGTAAAAGAAAAACCGGGAATTGCTTTTAGTAATTTATCGTTTTCAAATAATGTTTTGCTTTGGGCCACTCTTGCACTTTCTTTTGAGAGCAATGGCTTTTTACCAGAAAACAAGGATTTAAGCTTTTCAATTCTCCAAGCCAGGCTCATTAAAAATGGTGTTGCCAATTTAGAAGGCCTCTTTTTATCAAATGCATCTGCAATATTGTCCTGTAATTTTTGAAAAGTCCAGTTATCGCCGTTAATAATATATCGCTGCTCGGTAATAGTGCTTTCCATTAAAAGAATAGTGGCTTTGGCAACATCTTCTACATCTACAAAGCCGTTGATGCCGGAAGTGTACCATTTAAAACCTTCATAAATATTTCTGAATATTGCACAGCTACTGCTATGCCAATCTCCATATCCCAATATAGTACTTGGATTAAGTATTACTCCCTCTAAACCTTCATTCAACCCTCGCCATGTTTGCAGTTCTGCTTTAAACTTGCTGATGGCATAATGTGTATTCACTTTTGATTCTTCCCATCTTTTTTCTTCATTTACATTACCGCCATTAGCAGTTCTTCCTAATGCAGCCACTGAACTGATATGCACAAATCGCCGCACCTTTTTTTCTAAAGCAACGTTTACAACATTGGCGGTTCCATCCACATTTACTTTGTACATGTTTTTTCTGTCTCTTCTTGCAAAAGAAACAATTGCTGCAGAATGAATAATGGTATCAACTCCTTCCATTGCATCTTCTAAGGCAACAATATCCAGCACATCACCTTCTATCCATTCTACTTTATCAAATATTGCTGATGGAATCCAAAATGGAAGTTTAGCAGATCTGCGTATTGCCCGCACACTATATCCTTTTTCAATCAATTGCTTGATGATATAAGAGCCTAAAAAGCCGGAGCCGCCTGTTACAAGTATTGTACCCCCATCCCCTGAAGGGGAGAATTTACTTTTCTCTTGAAACGAATATTTTTCTTCTTTATCAGTCATTTATTAAATTAAGAGGATTGAGAATTAAGAAAATAAAATTCCCCTTCGGGGTTAGGGGCTGTATTTATAAAAACCTTCACCGGATTTTTTGCCCAGCTTTCCTTCTTTTACTTTTTGTTCCTGCAAATAGGAAGGTTTGAACCGTTCATTTTTATTCATTTGTTCATAAACAGAACAGCTTACTGCATAGTTAACATCATTACCGATAAGATCCATTAGTTTGAATGGCCCCATTTTAAACCCTGATGCTTCTAATAATTTATCGGCTGCTTCAACAGACACATGGCCTTCTTCCACCAACCTCATTGTCTCTGTATAAAATGATCTTGCAACTCTGTTTACAATAAAACCCGGCGCATCCTTGCAAAGCACCGGTACTTTGCCCATTTGTTTTGCCAGTTCCATGATGGTGTTAGTAGTTGTTTCGTTTGTATGCGGGGTATTAACCACTTCCACCAATTTCATAATTGTTGCAGGATTAAAAAAATGCATGCCGATCACTCTTTCCGGCCGTTGAATTTTTTCTGCAATAGCCGTTACAGATAATGAAGAAGTATTGGTGGCAAAAATGCATTCGCTGTGATTTAATTCTGCCAGTTGATTAAATAAAGCAATTTTTATTTCAGCTTTTTCAACAATGGCTTCTATAAAAACATCGGCAAGGCAAGTCTGAATATCGTTAGTGTAATGAATGAGGAGAATTATTTTCTCTCTTTCCTCAGCAGTAATTTTTTCTTTACCCACCAGCATTTGCAGGTTTTCGCTGGTAGCATTTTTTGCTTTTTCAAGAACAGCAGTGTTTAATTCATATAATATTACAGAAAAACCTGCCTGTGCTGCTGCTTGTGCAATGCCATTTCCCATTGTTCCAGCTCCGCATACACAAATGCTGTTGATGTTCATTCTTAATGTATTATATGTGTAAAGATATTATATGTGGAATTTATGGTTCTTTTTTATGCAAAGTTTCTCTTATCTTAAACGAAAATTTCTAATATGGACACCAACCAACCATCAGATCAACCAATCAATCAACCAATCAATCAACCAATCAATCAACCAATAGAGCAATCTATTGCTTCAACAACCATTCAAACATCTGCTGCCGCAGCACCGAGTGTATTAGGAACAAAAATGCCTGCTACTGTAGCGTTTGCAGTTGCTGTTTTACTTTTCCTGATGCCATTTATTGATATAAAATGTAATGGCAATTCTTTACAAACAGTTAGCGGTGTTCAATTAGCTACTGGATTTAAGATGAAGAATAATAGCAGCGATAATTCTTTTCTGAATGATGTAAAAACAGAAGGGATTGATAAAAATATTACTAAGACTGCAACAAAATCGGATGATAAAGACCCGAATCTATATGCAATGATTGCATTAGGTCTTGGAATTTTAGGCCTTGCTTTATCTTTCACCAATGCCAAAGCAGCGTTGGGTGGAGCAATGGCAACAGGTGTGGCTTCTGCTGGAGCATTGATTGGATTGATGCTCGACATAAAGAAGAACATTAAAACAAGTATTCCAAGTACCGACACAGGATCGGGAACCGGGCTTGATAATATCGGAAAATCAATGAGTGATAATTTGAATATCACAGTTGATTTTACTTCTTGGTTTTATATTGCCATTGTTGCATTTTTAGCAGCAGCATTTTTCTGCTATAAACGAATGAGTGTAAAAAAGTAATTACATTTTTTAATCAATCACCAATAAACCAATCAACATGGACAAAAAAACGCTAAACATTGTTTTAGGAGCTGCACTCTTAGGTAGTTTCTTTCTTGCTTATTTTAGTTTTTTCGGAAGAAGTATCAGTGGATTTGATATGGCCACTGCTAGTCCAGGAAACTGGCAACAGTATCTTTTATTTTTAATACCATTATCAGGTCTTTTATTACTGGTAGGCGCATTAAATAACGGCAACAGTATTCTTCCCGGAAGTTTGCTTTCCATTCTTCCATTGCTGACTTTGCTTTACATTATGATTGCAGGTCCTCTTATTAAGGGAGCGGCAATCGGTGATATATTTAAAGCATTAGGTAAAGGATATGGCATTGGCTTATGGATTGCCATCGCTGCTTCTTTAGTGTTGGCATTTTACAGGCCAAAGTCCAGCTAATATTACAATAGTTGAATAGAACTAAAAGGCTGTCTCGTTTTAAACGAGACAGCCTTTTTTATATAGCCGAAGTAAATTGTTTCAGGAAGCGAACATCATTTTCGCTGAATAAGCGAATATCGTTGATGCCGTATTTTAACATGGCAGGTCTTTCTATCCCCATGCCGAATGCAAAGCCGGTATATTTTGTTGGATCAATATTGCAGTTGGTTAATACATTGGGATGCACCATACCGCAACCTAATATTTCTACCCAGCCTGTTTTCTTACAAATATTACAACCACTACCGCCACAGATAAAACAACTTACATCCATTTCGGCACTTGGTTCTGTAAAAGGGAAATACGAAGGACGGAAACGGACTTTTACATCTTTACCATACATTTCTTTTACAAAGAAGTACAATGTTTGTTTCAGATCAGCGAAAGAAACATGTTCATCAATATATAATCCTTCCACCTGGTGAAAGAAACAATGGCTTCTTGCACTCACGGTTTCATTTCTGTACACTCTTCCCGGCATTACCATGCGGATGGGCAGTTTGCCTTTTTCCATTTCCCGGATCTGAACATTACTGGTGTGTGTTCTTAACACCCAATCCGGATTTTGTTGAATATAGAAAGTGTCCTGCATATCTCTTGCAGGGTGATGCTCTGGCAAATTCAATGCGCCGAAATTATGCCAGTCGTCTTCTATTTCCGGTCCTTCAGCCACTGCAAATCCTAAGCGTTGAAAAATAGAAACAATCCTGTTCCGCATTAATACAACGGGATGTCTTGATCCAATTGGTAAATTATCGCCTGGCAAACTAAGGTCAATTGAATTGGCCGTTGACTGTTGTCCATTGACAGACGACTCTTTCAACTCATTATACTTCTCTTCTACGAAAACCTTGAACTCGTTTAACAGTTGCCCGGCTTCTTTTTTATTTTCTACCGCCACATTTTTCATCTCTCCCATAATGGATTTCATTAATCCTTTGGTGCCAAGATATTTAATGCGGAACTCTTCCACCTGCTTTTCATCTGCAGCGGCAAAAGCAGCAATCTCCTTTTTATAATCTTCTATCTGTTTAAGCAATTGTTCCATAAGGCGGCAAAGATAAACCGCAGCGGCTGCAGGTTAAAATGAATTTTTAGAGAATAAAACTGCTGATTATCGGTAATAATTACAAGCTATTATCAAACTCAAGCTTTTCTTCTTTTGCCTTTTTAGGAGCTTTTCCAAACCGGTAACTGAAACCTAAATAAATAATCTGTGCATCTCTTCTTCCAAATGAAACCTGTTGTAAGCCAGTGGTATTGAACTCATTTTTATACCTCAATGTTTTAAATAGATCTGAAGCAGTTAATATTATAGATGCTTTCTTTTTAAATAGATCTTGTCTTAATCCTGCATTAAAAACAAAACTGGCATATGATTTTCCTTGCGGTGTTAACCTCGCAGAACGAAAATTACTGCTTATCTGTGCTACAGTTGTTTTAGTAATAGTAAAAGTGGCATTGAGATTTGTACTCATTGAAAAAATTGTTTTCTTGCCAATAAAACCCAGATCTGATGCATCAATCTGATTATAAAAGAAGTTAGTACTGAGATTAGTGCTGAAAAATTTCCCTGCTTTTGCACTAAAGATGATTTCCAGCCCAGCAGATTGATCGTTAGAAAGATTTTGTTCTGTTGTTAGCAATACGGAATCATTAAGCGGAATAGTAACAGACGTAAATCCGTTTTTCTTATAGCGATAATACAGGCTTGGCACAATAGAAAAATTATCGTTCTGCCATTTGTAACCAAACTCAACTGAATGTATCATTTCAGGCAGCAATTTTGGATTACCAGCTCTTAGGTTCAAAGGGTCTCTGTATTCAGGAAAAGGATTCATCTCATCGCCATCAGGTCTGTTTACCCGTTTGCTATAGTTTAATTGTAGCTCACCATTTTTTAATTTATAAGCAAGATGAAGCGTTGGGTAAATTTTAAAATAATCGTTGCTTATCAGCGAATCTTTGGTAACAAGATTTCCTTTGATGATGGCCTGCTCTGCCCGTAAACCCGCCGAATAGCCAAATTTTTCATATTGATGCTGATAGATTCCATACAAAGCATGAATGCTTTCACTGTATGTAAACCGGTTGGAGCGGATATTATCTTTAATAAATTTTTTCTGAATAGTGTCGTAAACTTCTCCATAAAAATTAAGATCAACCTGACTAAAAGAACCGAGATAACCAGTTTCTATCTTTGAGTCTTCTGTAATTGGATTCGTAAAATCTATTGAAAATTGCTGTTGTTTATCGCCCTGCTTTATTAATGTGTTATCAAATTCAGCAGGCTTAACTGGATAATAATAAATGGTAGAATAATGATTGTCTTCAATTTCGTCTGACGCAGATAAATTCAATTCAACTCTCAGTTCTTTATCTTCTTTTGCAAAATTGTGTTGCCAATAAGCAGTTGCATCTTTTTCTTTTTCAAATTCGGGATCGTAACGCAACCGATCGAACTGGCTAGTGGTAATTTTATTTTTATCAGTGTATAATCTATTCAGGACATCATTTTTTACCTGGTCACGGTAATGATAATTACCCGATAAACCAACAGTGTTCCTATCGTCAATAGTATAATCAACACCGAGAGTTGCAAAATGCGAAACAGGTTTGGCAAGTGAACTATTATAATCATAATAAAAGCTTTCTGTTGTACCGGATATATCAAGGTATTCCCTGTCAATGCTGTTAGTGCGAAGTCGTCTGTCTTTTCGTAAACTGTAGTTACCAAAGAAATTCAGTTTGCCCGGTTTATAATTGAATGTAAGATTGCCACTGTATCTATCGTTGTTTCCGGCATTCAAAATGGCCGATCCGCTCCAGCCTTGTTTTGTATTTTTTTTCAAAACGATATTGATAATGCCTGAAGTGCCATCCGGTTTGAACCTTGCTGAAGGATTGGTAATAACTTCTATCCGTTCAATCGAATTGGCTGGCAATTGTTGTAACACTTCGGCTCTCGATCTTCCCATTAATGGCGATGGTCTTCCATTTATAAGTATCATTACATCAGAAGATCCTCTCAAATTTACTGTTCCGTCAATATCTACTTCCACCGAAGGAATATTTTTCAGAATATCACTGGCAACTCCGCTCTGCGCCATAATATCCTGCGAAACATTATACACTTTTCTGTCAATAGAAGTATTAAGTAATGATTTTCTTCCGGTAACTGTTACTTCGCTCAACGATTTTGATAACACTTCAATTTCTATCTGCCCCAGGTTTTCTTTTTTCTGATTAACGGTGATAGGAAGAATGGCCTGACTATATCCGATAAAAGTATAGCTGACGATATAATTCCCCGACTCAATATCATCAATAGTGAATTTCCCTTTTTTGTCGGTCACCGTTGTTTTTAAAACAATGCTATCCGGTAATTGAAGCAATTGCACCGTTGCAAATTCAATGGGCAGCTTTGTTGTTTTGTCCTGAATGGTTCCGGTAATACTGCTGACAGCCTGTCCAAACAAATTGCCTGAAAAGATAAAGAAAGCTGCTAGTATGAATATTTTTCTGTGCATTTCTGTCTGTCTTTATCGGATTACTTCTTTAAAATTTAAGTTTATAAAGGTATTTTTTAAAACTGTATAAATTCTGTATCAAATATTTTTATCAGTGTATATCTGGGAGTAAATTGTAAAAACTCTTTATCTCCTTTTCTCATTAACCTCTTAGCTTTGTATTTATGTCAGACCACCTCAATATTTCCGACTTTCTTTCACCCGTCAGTATAGCTGCCATTTCTTTTGATGAAGGATACAAAGAAGGGCAGATGGGCCAGATAATTGATATTTATGATAAAGAGTTTCCTGATTTGGATGAAGCGCAGATTGTAATGGTAGGTTGTGGCGAACAACGAGGAAGCGGTTTGATTCATGGACATAGCGAAGCTCCAGATGTTATCCGTCGCCATTTCTACAATTTATATTATTGGCATCAGGATATTAAAATCGCAGATATTGGAAATATTGTTGCGGGTTCATTATATACCGATTCCTATGCGGCATTAAAAACGGTGGTGCAGGAATTAATTGGCGATGGAAAAACAGTTATTATTCTTGGTGGCTCTCATGATCTTACCTTATCACAATATGGTGCTTATGCTGATGGGAAAAAATTGATTGAAGCAAGTTGTGTAGATGCATTGATTGATTTAAACCTTGAGTCTCCTTTCCGTCACGAGAACTTCCTAATGGAAATGCTGACTGGCGAACCGAATTTTATCCGTCACTATAATCATATCGCCTTTCAAAGTTATTATGTGCATCCGCGGATGCTGGAGACATTGGACAAACTTCGTTTCGATTGTTACCGTGTGGGCAGTGTAAAAGAATCCATTGATGAAATGGAACCGGTGATTCGCAATAGCAACATGTTCAGCTTCGACATTACTGCAATGGCAAGTACGTATGCACCTGCAAATACTCTTTCTCCCAATGGATTGAATGGCGAAGAAGCTTGTGTGCTGTTTCGCTATGCAGGCATGAGTCCCAATGTAAATACAATCGGTATTTATGGGTATGATGTGCAGCATGATAAAGATGAACTGACAGCGAAACAGATCAGTCATATGCTTTGGTATATACTCGATGGCCGCAGCCGTGGCAGAAGAGAAGCTAATATTGACGAACGAGATTCTTTCAATGAATACCATACAGCATTCGCCGAAGTTGAAACAACTTTTCTGCAAAGCAAGAAAACGGGAAGATGGTGGATGCAGCTGCCCGATAAAAAATTCATTGCTTGTAGTTACAAAGATTATTTACTGGCAAGCAGTAATGAAATTCCGGAAAGGTGGTTGCGGGCACAGGAAAGAGGATAAGAACCCCCTGTATGCCCCTGTCCCCTAAAGGGGAACTTAGGTCAGACATACTTTTTAATTTAGTACTTTGCAAATAGGAAAATTTTAGATTCTCCCCTTTAGGGGAATAAAGACTTTTAAATATGCAAACTATTAGTGGGGGCATCTGCTCCTTTGGCATGAGCGGCAAATTATTTCATGCACCTTTTCTCGAAGCACATCCGGGTTTTGAATTAGCAGCGATTGTAGAAAGAAATAATAATGATTCAAGAGAACATTATCCTAATTCAAAACTATATCGTTCGGTAGAAGAACTTTGTGGTGATTCCACTTTGCAAATGATTGTTGTAAATACACCGACGCATTTACATTTTGAACAGGCAAAGTTGGTATTACAATCAGGCAAGAACATGGTAATAGAAAAGCCATTCGCTATTACTGTAAAAGAAGCAGAGGAGTTAACTGCATTAGCAGAAAAAAATAATTTGTTCCTCAGTGTTTATCAGAACCGTCGTTACGATGGTGATTATGGTGCTGTAAAAGCTATTATTGAAAAAGGATTTTTGGGAGAAATAAGAGAAGCAGAAATTCGCTACGACCGTTATCGCCCCAGCTTCGGAGGCAAGCAACATAAAGAAGGTGATATGCCCGGTGCTGGAAACTTGTTTGATTTATCTCCGCATTTGGTTGACCAAGCTATTCAGTTATTTGGTTTCCCTAAAGCATTATTTGCAGATCTAATAAAAATGCGGGATGATGTGGCGGTGCCGGATTATTTTGAAATGCTTTTTTATTACGACAGATTAAGAGTAAGATTGAAAGCCACCGTCATTGCCAGGGAATCAACCTATGCATATACAATACATGGCATGAAAGGAAGTTTTTTGCAACAGCGTTCAGATATGCAGGAGCAGCAATTACTCGCCGGTGTAAAACCATCGATGGAAAGTTGGTGCCCTGCACCGGCAGCACCAGATGGAATTTTGCATACAGAAATAAATGGAGAAGTAAAAAGAAGCGAAACAACATCTTCCCCCGGAAATTACATGGGTTATTATGATGATGTATATAAAGCATTAACCGGGAAAGGTCCAAATCCTGTTACAGCGGCAGACGGAATTTTAAATACAAGAATTATTGAAGCAGCGTTGGAGAGTTCTGCTATGGGCAAAATCGTTACATTCAGTTAAGAGTTAAGAATTTAAAGTTTAGCGTTATATGAAAAAAAAATTGATTAAAAAACTGCCCCAACTGTTAATTCTTAACTCTTCACTCTTAATTCTACTTGCCTCTTGTTCCATAGAAAAACAAATTTCCCAATCTGCCAAAGCAGATGTATTAGATGCGAAAGCATTACAAACTGCTCATGTCGGCATCAGCATCTTTGATCCTTCCACTAATAAATATTTATACAATTATCAGGGCGATAAATATTTTGTACCAGCCAGCAATACTAAACTGCCAACTTGCTATGCAGCGATGAAATATTTGGGAGATAGTTTGGTGGGAGCAATGTTATTAGAAAAGGATACAGCTATTCTAATTATCCCAACTGGTGATCCTACTTTGCTTCATCCGGATTTTAAAACACAACCTTTGATCAATGTTCTTAAAAAGGAGAAAAGAAATATCTATATCAATAATGATAATTGGCAAGAAGAAGCGTTGGGCTCGGGTTGGTCGTGGAATGACTATGACCAATATTACATGGCTGAAAGAAATTCTTTTCCTGTTTATGGTAACGTTCTTGATTGGACACAAGAAATAAATGAAAGAAACAAACCTCCATTAGTTTATTCAATTCCAGAAACTAATTGGGATGTAACTTTTTCTGATACTGAAAAAGCAAAAGCTTTTTCAGTTGCCAGAAATATTGGCACAAACTCTTACACTATAACACAAGGAATGGAAAAAAAGAAAACAATATCAATTCCTTTTATTACAAATGGAGTTCAGTCCTCTTTAGAATTACTTAAAGACACAATCTTTAGAGAAATTACGACTATTGATTTGAATAAAATCATATCTATTCAGAATGGGTTAAGAAATGAGCTTAAAAAAATTCATTCCCAGCCCACCGACTCTCTCCTCAAACCCATGATGCATCGTAGCGATAATTTTTTTGCCGAACAATCTTTATTAATGGTGAGTAATGAAATGCTGGGAGTTATGAATGATGCAAAAATTATTGATACCATACTTAAAACAGATTTCAAAGACCTGCCACAAAAACCAAGATGGGTAGATGGTTCCGGCCTTAGCCGTTATAATTTATTTACTCCGCAGGATTTTGTTGCTATACTCAACAAAATGAAAAATGAATTTGGTATGGAACGTATCAAAGTCATTCTTGCAACTGGTGGTGAAGGAACTATCAGCAGTTATTACAAAGCAGACAGCGGATATATTTATGGCAAAACAGGTACACTCTCCGGTGTTGTTGCCTTCAGCGGTTTCTTATATACTAAAAAAGGTAAGCTGCTTATT